>OGWS01002363.1_pt1 | contig 12034 bp, 20 predicted proteins | sample 1576111 | NCBI WGS metagenome assembly OGWS01 (sample SAMEA3541534, study PRJEB24748) | human gut metagenome | biome: human gut; feature: human-associated habitat; material: faeces | place: China | collected 2012
TGGTTCCAGTCCGCTAAAAGCAGATGCCGTAACAAAGCACATTGACAACTGAATAAAGAAAATCCAGAAAGGGGCTTGAAAATGTACCGTGACAGATATTTAGACGAACAGAGGGAAATCTCCAGAAAGAACGGAAGCACGAACTGGTTCAAACTTGAACAAATGAAGTTTGAAACGGTTCGGGAACCGGAAGATGAAGTCCGCAAGGATGAAATCTTCGCAGACGTTGATAAAAATATATTCTGGTATGATTAATAAATCCCCGGCGAAAGCCGGGGAATAAAAGAAAGGAAAAAATCCATGAAAGATAACAAAATCACCCGTAAAAAATACCGTCTGGAAGTGCTTGAAAGAGCATTGAATAGCATCTACGATGCAATCGAAGATTATGATAATTCGCTCAAATACAACACAGAGGACCTTACCGAAGAACTTGACAAGCCAGAGGAAGAACAAAGAGAGTGGACTATTAAAGATAGACGCGAAAATATAGAGCAATTTACCCTCAAAATCGAAGAAGCTAAAAAGTTAATTACAGACCTCGAAAAAATGGTGTAAGGCGAAAGCCTTGCACCTGTTTTAAATTACAGAAAATTCAAGCCCCAAGGAGAATATAAGATGTACGATTACTACGGAGCAGTAAAAGAAGATGTATTGAAATACATTGAGGAAAACGTCGATATGGAAATCACTGATTTCAATGAACTGGAAAACCAGTTAGTTGAAGACCTGTGGGCTGAGGACAGCGTTACAGGTAATGCGTCTGGCTCCTACACATTTTCCAGAGCAGAAGCACAGGAATACGTTGAGGATAACAAAAACCTCGTTCGGGAAATGTGTGATGAATTTGACTGCAAACAGAGAATCATGGAAAACTGGTTCGATAATGATTACGAGTCCATTGACGTTTCGCTTAGATGCTACGTTCTGAACAGCGCCATAAGCGCCGCCCTTGAAGAACTCCGCGAAACGGCTGAATAAGTCGCAAGCCCCTTTCTGGAAGATTCAGGGAAAGGATAAATTATGTACAACATGACATTTGATATTAAAGGAATCCAGTATAAACGCGTAAGCAAGCCAATGGCTAGAAAGGCATATGACACAGGCAAGGATGTTGTAATTTGCGCGTGCAAGTTAAGACCCGGCAAGCCGTGGTATCCAGAAGCTATCATTAACAATCTTTCTAAAAATAGCTTCAATAGTTCCGTAAATGAATATGAATGGTACAACTGTAATGCAGAAGCCGGATATTATGCCGCATTCTACATTGAAGTATAAGAAAAGCCCGGGGATAATCTCCGGGCTAATTTTGTCCAGACGTTTGGACATTTTTAAAACTGGTAGTATTTCATTTGATTATATGGTGTATCTACCGTTTTTAAGCTTTGGGGTTCACCGAAGCTATTGAGAAGCATTTCCAGTTCTGAGGGAGTCAAAAGCATAGTAGTGTGCGATCCAGAAGAAAGGTTTCTGGTGGACCAATAGCGTTTCTTATTTTTGATGCTATCGAACATATCTTTCGTTATGTACTTTGATATGTAATGGGAAACACGGGTGGTGCTTTGTACCTGTGTGGCTGTTGTAAAGCCATACGGGAAGCCGCCGATATTGTAAATCGGTAAGCCGCCTTTTGTGGTATGCCCGGAATACTGGAACTTCCATAGTGACATATCCATGTTACTAAACACACCATGCAGATGATAGCGCCCGGACTTATGCTTTTCGGGTACAATAAGATACTTTGTATCTGTTAAGGAGTGATCTCCCATATATCTGAGGAAATCTGTCATTGTTTTGGTTACTTCATTGTAATTGAATGAATCAACCTTTTGAGGATCAAAAGTAAAAGTCAAGAACCATTCCCATACATTGTCTCTTGCATAGTTATAGATTTTATTTTTCGTTCGATTATAAGAAACATAAAACGAGTGGAGTGGATTTTCTTCCTTTATCTCTTTTTGTGGTTTCGTACCGAAAGCCATAAAGGAATAAAGTTCGTAAATGTCATTATCACGTTCCACGATAAAGGAATCTTTTTCTTTTTCGTGACCCGTGATAGCATTGGAATAGTAAACTATTTCCGTAGATTCAAGATATTCAGAAACTTTTACATTGTACATTTTGTCAACCCTTTCATTTTGTCCAGATGTGTAGACAAAGTGATGAAATAGAGAAAAATCTGCGATTTTTCTCGGTTAAGTGTTGCCATAGTCAAGTAGGCAACACCTAACCGCCCGATAGCCAGGATTCTTTTTGATTATCCGTGATAATTCTATGGAATGAAATGGGCTACGCGGTAGCCTTTTTTCTCCTAAAGTTAAAGACCATTTCTTTCCATACGACCTCTATGCGCTCTTGAACTTCTGCGGCGGCATCAGAGGGCGAAAGACCGTCTTTCAGTTTATTGGTATAGAATCGGTCGGGATAGCATCCGTATTTGATACGGAACTCTTTTTCAATCGTAGGGTTTTCTGTTTCTCTGGAATTTCTTTCATAATATGCCATAATGTTTCTCCTTTGGATTTATTTGGTTTTATTACTGTCTGGTATGTTATACAGACAGGTCTTTGAAATGCGGCACAGGGAACAGGAACTTTTGCAAGTGTATCCTGTCTTTTTGCAATCGCGGTAGCTTCTGCAAAACTTCTGTGCGCATTGGTAAAATTTACATGATTGCATGGACTTCTCCTTTCATTTTGTCCAAACGTTTGGACATTTTGTCGGAAAGAAAAATAAATTGTCCGAACTGGTTTACCACAATCCCCCATTCTGATACAATAAACATGAATGGGGGTGCGGTATGGAAATATTGATACACTTGTTATGCAAACTCGTTCCATGGTTAATATCAGTAAAATATTTATGGGACAGTTTAAATAATTGGTATTGTAAGTACGAAAATTATAAGTTGGATAAAAAACAAGTTCGTGAAAATATCTTAAATAAAAGGCGATATGATTGGGGCACAGGAAAAGAATTAAACTGGCGCTACAAATGGAACTCAAACAATCCCAAGGAACATAAATGGATTGAATTTATTTTTGTACTAATAAAATCAACCATTCTATTTTTAACCTTATCTGTTCTGTTTAGAGTAATGGACATAATAATAGTAAGAGATATATTCCCATTAATTTATTAGCCGAATAGCTTTGAAACAAAAGAAAGCAGTCCTTTTGATGTTTTTCCAGTCCCGGTAATACTATTTCGCATTTCCTTAAATGTTTTGATGAACAGGAGAACCAGTTTGTAAATGGTGAATAAGCACCCGGTAACTACTAGAATATACGTCATATAGAAAACCGGGTCTCCCATTAAGTAACGGTATAGCCCGACTGTTTCAAGAACGGGTATACCGTTAGTAATTCCAGATTGAGCGGAATTACCAAGGTCAATAACGTAAGTATTAACTTCCACCAAGGTATCGTAGAAGTTCGTCATTGCCGTTACAACATTTCCAATAAATGTGAAAATGAAATCAAAGAATGAAACAATGCTTTCTAAAATATTTCCATTTAAGAAGCCCTCGCCCGAGGGTGGGGTGATAGGCTTAATATTAGTTAGGAGAAAATAAAGCATAAGACACCGCCTTTCTAAATATGCATCTTATCAATTTTCCTACGGATTGCCGCAATTACCGTCATAAAGATTACAAAGTAAGCACAGGATAAAAGCAAAGTCCATAAGGAAACTCCAAAAACAGGTAATTGAAGATTCTTCATATATTCAATGCCTTGCATCATGTCCGAATGAATAAGCGCGGAACTTGCCGGGATATTGAAAACCAGAACAATAAAGCGCAAACAATTAATGAACAGAATCATCAACAAGATGATAATAAGGAGCGCAATCATAAAAAGATTGAGGAAGTTATGAAAACCAGAATCGTTTTCACCCTCTTCTGGCTCACTAGGTCTCCAGTTTGGCAATGCTGTTGTAATTGCCGCAACAATAGCCGCGGGAAGCGTTTTAACAAGGTCAATTAATTCTGTCAAAGAAAATGTTCCTAACTTACTTAGGATATTTGTTAAAACTCCGAGAAGTGAGCCGAGTCCTAGGGCAGTAAGAACTTCTCTTAGAATATCCGATAAACCACTTAAATCAGCGCCGATTTTCAGATTACTAAGAGTATCTAATAAAGCCTTTAGCTTATCTGCAATGTCAGTCAATTTCGTACCAGTCAAATCTTTTAATCCGCTAAGTAATCCAGATAAAGTGTCAAGTCCGAGTGCAGACAAAGCGAGTTCCAATGCTTTCATAAATGTATCTCCATAATTGTCGATACTCCATGTTTTAAGGGAATCTACAATATCAGCAAGACTTACAGCCATTTTCAAAAGAGGGGAACTGTTAGCTAAAGCAGAACCGATAATGCCGCCTAGATTATCAATATTAGGAAGATTCGCTAATTTCGCAGAAAGCAAGTCTCCAATATTATCAATACTGATTCCTAAGTCAGCCATAGAACTGCCAATCCATGCTTCAATATCCCAATCGACAATATCTTGCAAGCCTGTTGATATTAGTGACAGATAAAGCAATGCACTTTCAAAGAATGGAATATCTTTGATTGCGTTCACTATGCTATCTTTAATTGTTGTCGGTAATGCTTGAAACAACGTAAAGATATTAGGAATAATATTAACCCCCGCAAGAATAGAAGTAATAATTCCAATAATACTTGAAAAGGAACCAGAATAATCCGGGGATGTTGTAGTGCCACTGCCCGTGCCAGTTCCCGTACCCGGCTTTGTTTCTGTACCGGGTTTCGTTGTTGTACCGGGAGCGGTTACAACACCCGCGGCTGAATTAACACCTGTAACGGTTTGGAGAACATTTTTTTCAGATTTAACCATATCAATAATATCACCATTAAGTGATACCGTAGTTAAGTCCATAAGAGCGTTCAGTGAGCAAATTTTTCCGCTATAACAAAGACTTAACAAATTAAAGTCTTTAGCGGGAATATATTGTGCAGCTTTTTCTATACTTCGCGTGCCAGAAAGCACAGGGAAAGGCATAGCACCAATAAATTCATATAAACTTGTATAACTAGAATCACTATTATAATAATCTGAATCTGCACCTGTGTTATATTCATACAATCTGGAAATACTGCTTAATTTATATTCTGCATTGTGGACTTTCATAGTTGAATATCCATAATCTGCCGTCGCCGCGTTATGATAATAAAGATATACATTATATCCACTAGTCGCCCCGAACGCGACTGTATTGGGTGTGTAAATCACTTTTTGATAAGTAGGAATAGACCCACTAATCAAAGAATCATAAGGATATAAATAATAATGTTTAAAGCTATCAATAGGTTTAATATTAAAATTAGAAGCATCAATATCAGTCAAGGAATATAACCGATAAAGTTGTCCCTCATATGCAAGCGCATTCATTGCATAAGCAAATGCGGCTTTATCTTTTTCTGTAAGACTAACTGAATAACCGCTTCCAGTTGATGAATTATCCAACTTATTTTTTAAAGAAACAAAATCCTGTTGAGTTAATTCGACTTCTTTTTTTGCGCTTCTATAAAGATAAGCAAATTTAACAGTAGAAAAGCTTGTTTTAAAAGTTTCAATCTGGTTTGTTATTACTTCTGCAAAACTTTCTGTAATATTAGAACCATAAATAGCCCATAAAATCATCATCGCGGCGCCCACGCAAGGAAGCACAGCACCTACAACATGCGCACTAACTTCACTGTCAGATTCCGTAATGACGTTTGCAAGGTTAGGGTCCTCTGGAACAGGTTCGGGATTGTATGCCGCTTCGACCTGTTCCGGGGTTAATGGCACAAGACTGTCTGGGTCGAAATCATCAATGCAGTTTGCGCCCGCACCAAGGATTGCGTCAATATCATCACTGTCAATTTTGATTTCATCCGGGATGGTGGATGTATCAACCACAGGGCGATAATAAGGATAGGTTGGTGTTGTACTGTCTATGCCGGGACCGTGGTCTGGGTCTTGATCGGGATTGGTTTCGAAATCTTCAACTCCGAAATCGGTATCAATATCGATGTTGGTATCTGTGCTTTCAATGCTTGCAGATGATTCTGGAATGTTACTGGGTGTTGCTTTTGTACTTGCATATGCTGAAAGGGGATTTTCTGTTAAAATACAAAAAACAAGCATGAGGGAGATAATCTGCTTGCTTTTTCTCTTTAAATGTTTGAATACGTTATCCATAGCATTTAGTTCCTTTCTGTAATTTTGTCCAGACGTATGGACATTTTTATTATGCCGTGTGAGCGTTGTCCACCACTACAGAGATGTACGCGGGTCGCAAGCGAGAGCCGACACCACAAGGCACTGTTTTTATCCAGACGTTTGGACATTTTAAGGAATGTTGATTTTCGGGTTCATTTTCTGCATGGATTTATTTCTTAATGGTTTTTCGGTTCATTTCTTAACACTGGGGCTTTTCTTTGCCAAAGGCAAAAGAAAAGCCCCCATGTGACCTCAAAAGAAAATGAAATCACAGATTTACAACTAATCCGTAATTGTCCCGGTAAAATTGCGATAGCTTATATTTCCAGTCTTTCATGCCCCAATCAAAGTCAAGCGGTATGAACTGCGTATCATAAAACACGTTCTCAAACAGCTTGTCATTGATTGGCACAGCATGAACAGAACTGGACATATCCGCAATATTTACTAACTTGTAGTAAAGATTCTTTTCGTTTTTCGATACGACCACAACTATCTGCGTCTGGTTTCTTAATCGGTTATAAACCATTTCGGCTTCAATCGTGGTGTAAACGAAAAGGCAGTTCTGCTTGCCTATGGTGTTGATGAAGATTGAGATTTCCTTTAGCTTCTTATAGTCTTGTGCGTCCAGTCCATTGTATATCTCGTCTATGAACAGGATTTTCGGGTTCAAGTCAAGCGGGAAATCTTCCAACGAGTTGATGTAATAGAAATCATCCCGAGGACTATAGATGTTTGTGTAAACTGGAACGTCAAAAACTTCGTGGAGCATCTTCACCAATTTATAAGCAAAGAGTGTTTTGCCGCTTCTCTGAGCGCCTAAACAGCCAATGATTGTTCCCGGCATTAATTACCACCGCCATTCTCATTGAGGGAAGTTACCTTAATGCCACGAACCAGTTCATTCTGCGTATATGCGGAGAGCAGTGCTTTCAAGTTCTGGGAACTAAAGAAATTGATGTTCTTGTTATGTTGTAACTGCACATCAATATCTTCAAATACCTTTCTCCATTCAGTGAGGTCATACTTCTCGATGAAGTACATAAGCTGAAACTTTAAGTGCATCTGCGTGGAATCCATGTAAGGGATAATGCCGTAAATGGATTTAATCGGGTCTCCAGTATCAACTGGGGCAGAAAAGCCGCTCATTAAAGACTGAAAGTCAACTTGCATTTCATCACCCCCCGATTCTTACGAACATAATGAACGTAAGGATAATGTTAATAATCATAAGGTTTCGTGGAAGTGAATCTTTCTTAAAGAAGTTTCCAAACATGATTGTGGAAAGCTTGCGCTTGTCCTGTACGAAATCAAGGTCTGCCGCCGTAAGGATAGCAATACTGTCACCACCAATCTGTTTAAATTCATCTTCTTCCATGAGACCATTCATGGAACGGTTAAGCATAGATAAGGTTTTTCCTATGTAAACATGGTTTTCTGTGATAGCAATATACATTTTCAATAATTCCTTTCTTAATCGTGAGCGCAAATATCTGCGACATGGAGCATCTGCAAAATAACATAGAGACCGATAATCAGTCCGAATACATAGTCATAGGGGAAATCCATTAGCGTTTCACCCCCCGACCGTCATTGATAGACTTATAGACTCTTACAAGTCCAGAAACAACAAAACCGCCAATATTGATAAAGGCACAGACAATAACAAAATAAGTAAAATACTGTAAGGTTTCCATAGACTACTCCTTTTTTAAGGTATGGAACAAAACGAGAATAGCGCAACAGGCTGTGATAATGGAGCAGGTAAGAATATTATCTAAACGATTGACAACAACCTCTTGATATGCACCGCTTGCGTTAGAATCACTGGCAAGCGTATAAACCTCTAAAGAACCGTCATAAGACTGACCGTGAATATCATCAGTAAGGTCAACTTCTTCCTCGTAGGCTTCGCCGTCCTCGTCTGTTTTGTCAACCGCTTCGCTTGTTTCCATTACGGCTTCGCTTTCCGCTTCGCTATTTGCAAGTTCCGTTTTAATAGCTTCAATTAGTTCAGTAAAAGCGGAAGATGATTCTTCCGAAGTGGTTTTTTCTGGAACAGTTTCTTCGGGTTCTGTTACCAGAACATTCTCCTCAGTTTCCGCTTCAAAGCTTTCATGGGGTGGAGCAGACTCCACAGAGTCCGCTTCGCTCTGGAATAACACGTTATCCTCATTCACGAATTACACCTCGCATTCTTCATTAGTAGCGAGAGTATCACGAACTAAAATCAGTTCGTTCTTCGCGAACTGCCACATTTCCACCTTATCTTTCTGTGCCGCACTTCTGCCACAAGTTTCGATAAGTACATCTAAATCGTGGATACGGGTTTCAATAACATTTAATACTTCTTCTTTCTTCATGCTCCATTTCTCCTTTCATTTTGTCCAGACATCTGGACATTTTGAGCGTTTTTACGCTTCATTACTTCTATATAAAAATTTGTCCACACGTTTGGACAAATTGACTTCGCTTTATGAATCTCTTGCCAAGGTTCAAAACCCCGGGTAAACAAGGCGGGTAGCGGAAAATCTGCTACCGCCCGGATAGCAGTGTGGGGCGCGTTCTCGCTTGTCAAGGGTAAACGCGGGGCGCGGAATAACCGCCCTTGACATACGGAACGCGCCACCTACTGCATACCGCCGCGCTATCATACCGCTAGGCTGAATCGGGCTAGGGGAAACCCGAAAACCGGGAAAACCCCGGACAAGCCGGAGATACCGGGATAGCCGGGGAACCGGGATAACCCGGGAAAATCGCACCCGGTCGGAACGGGGAGGGTAACCAGACCGGGCGCGTTTACTTGTCAATGTGCAAAATGATTACCGTAACGCATTAAGACGCGGGCACTTTAAACAGTTAAGGTGTTATGGCTCTTATGAGTTAAACGCAAAACAGGGGCGGGGAATAAATCCCGCGCCCCCGAACGAGTGCCCCATAATGGGAAAAGCCTACTTGAATGCGTTTTTGAGGGAATTGATGATAAGGAAACCAATTCCAAGACCTGCTGTGATGTAGACAACAGGCATCAGCGCTTCAATGATGATGTTTGCAAACTGAAACATCTGCTTGATATCGAAGTTGATAGCAATACCAGATGCGTCAGTCACGCCATCAGCCGCCCAAGCCGGAACTGCGCAAGCGGCAGACATTACAGCCACCATAGCGCCGGTTTTCGCCTTAGTGCTAAGACTTAAAGCCTTAGAGCGAACTTTCGTAACTAACTCTTTCATAGGTACGTCCTTTCCGTCTCAATGAGACTATTTTATTTATTTCAGCTACCACCCCGGGGAAATCCATTAAAACCCAGGTGTGGTAGGAGAAACCAGTTTAGATTTTCTCTTTCTTACGGTTCATTCTGTCTACCATATAGAGACAGGATGATACAAAGCTAAAGAGAATCATGGCAAGTAAAACAAGGCTCATTTTTACTCCTTTCTTTTGTCCAGACGTCTGGACAAATTCGGCTTGTCCGACTCCACATCTTCATCGAATTTGTGGAAGTACAGGCAGTAGCAGTAATCTAACAGGTCATACAGAATAAGAGCGCCGCCGAGAATGATACCGATAGCGGCAACCTCTTGACCGGGATTAAACATAGTCCTTTCCTTTCTTCGGGTTGACCCCGGCGGGAAAATGTACACGAAAACCGCCGGGGCGAATGTATGTCAAACGCAAACGCGTTATGACCTTATTTAGTTACCGGAGCAGTAGAACCCGGCTTCATGTTCTGGAACTGTTTCAGTTCCACGATACGGAAATCAGCGCGATCACCATACTCCGCATAGGTGCAGACGAAAGTAGCCACATCGCCGCGGCAAACTGCGTCATAGACGTTCTGCGGGCAACGGATTGTTGCTACATCAATACCGTCATTCTGTGCAACATTCAGTCTGAAAGACTTCATGTTCTGACCCTCAGAATTTTTCCAATCACGCGGCTCCGGCTTTCCAATTACTTCTAATTTTGCTTCAATATTTAACATAGTCGTTTCTCCTTTTCTTTGTCGCACCCCGGAATCCCCCGGGGCGGTAATAGTTTATGATTAATGGTACATTTTTCGCTTATAAGTTACATTGCGGATTCATCCGGGTAGATGATGTTAATTTCAATCTTATATTGCTTGCCGTCCTTAGCGCGGCGCTCATCATTCAGATAATGCTCACAGATTTTCTTAACTTTCTCGTTTACGACATCTTCCCAAGTGAGACCTGTTGCCATTCTAAGACGCATATCCGGGATATTAGTATCGCGGACATTCTTCTTTTCTTTCTTGTCCTTATCCTTTGTGGTCTCTGGTTCGCCACTTGCAGCATCTTCTTCGGTCGCAATTTCTTCGGCGGTCTGCGAAGTAGCAAGTTTCTTGATTTCTTTGATTGTGGAACTAGGGTCAACCTGCGCAATGGCTTCATCGTTCAATTTCAACATCGCAACCAACTGAGAACAGGTGAATTTCCGATAATCCTTTTTCAGAAGTTTGGTCGGGAGTCCGGCATCATCATGGATACTATACTTGTTGCACACGTTGATAAAGTTGTACGCTGAAGAACGGGAAAAGCCATACTGGCCTTTAACAAATTCCTCAAAAGTCTTAAAGCCTAACTCCTTATAGAGTTTCTTCTGCTGAAACTGAAGCAGTTCAAAACCGATTTTGACGAAATTCGTTGCAAGGTCTCTAACAAGACCATCAAGAATCTTAATGCGGTCAGTCGTTTCTTGCGAAACCACATCGACCTCTGTTTTTGTTGCCGGGGGATTCATTGCGGTGAAGCCCTCTGGAACTTCATTTGATTCTGTTGCGGATGCGTCAGCGCCGCCAACAAACTCGTTTTCTGCTTTCTTTAATTCTTTTTTATCCATAACATTTACCTCACTTGAACGGATTGTAAACCTCTTTGTTTTCGGCAGATTCTTCACAGAACTTTCTTGCTAATGTTTCAAAGTCGATAGCATTAAGCATTGCCGTTCTCATTTCAACATAAAGGGGATTTGCAGAACCCGTCATAAGGTTCATTGCGATATATCCCTTTAACAGATACGCATTTCCTTTCACGAACTCGTCCTTGCTAAAGCCCGCTTTGTTGGCTACGATAGCGTTGCCGGGAGCAAGGATTTCAGACGCGACTCCGTGTAACTCCGGGTCGCTTCCCATGTAAGTCCAGATAAGGCTTGCAAGGGTTTCTTCCAAAGGTTCTTTGATAACTTCCATAAACATTTTCCTTTCTGCTTTTTGTCCAGATGTTTGGACAATTTGCACAACCCATATAAAAAAATTAGTAGTATGAAGAACTGCTGTTCTTATACTACTAATTATAAAACTCACAAAGAGTAACAAAAATTCCACAGGCTCTTGCAAGCGGGACGGTTTAGTGTTAAAATAGAAAAGATGTTTTTTACGCGACGCGGAGAGCGTGCCTGCTTATCGCGTCGGCGAATGAGGACGAAAAGAGAAAAAGGATAAGGAGCTGTGATTTTATGTCAGGACATTCTAAATTTGCGAATATCAAGCACAAAAAAGAGAAAAATGATGCCGCAAAGGGAAAAATCTTTACCGTGATCGGTCGTGAGCTTGCCGTAGCAGTAAAAGAGGGTGGCCCGGATCCGGCAAACAACAGCAAGCTTCGCGATGTCATCGCAAAAGCAAAAGCAAACAACATGCCGAACGATACCATCGACCGTGGTATCAAGAAAGCAGCAGGTGATGCAAACTCTGTAAACTATGAAGTACTGACCTACGAGGGTTATGGTCCGAGCGGTGTTGCAGTGATCGTTGACACACTGACGGATAATAAGAACCGTACCGCTGC
>OGWS01002369.1_pt1 | contig 12005 bp, 8 predicted proteins | sample 1576111 | NCBI WGS metagenome assembly OGWS01 (sample SAMEA3541534, study PRJEB24748) | human gut metagenome | biome: human gut; feature: human-associated habitat; material: faeces | place: China | collected 2012
AGACCATGGAAAATACCCAACATCTGACCATCCGCCAGGCAGAAGTATCTGAGCTGCCCGCTTATAATCACGATAGATATCAACTTTGTTGGCTTCAATATCTTCGGGAGTAATACCAGCAGTAGCATCTTCATTCTGTACATCTTCAAGCACCTTCTCTTCCTGCATATCCTGTACGGCAAAAACACGCTCCTTTTTTTCTTCCGGAGTTAAGTTTGCATCTGCAAGTGTTCTTCCTATAAAGGCTTTAGTCGTTTCTTGATCGCCTGCATTAATTACTTGCTGCAACTCATCAAACAAAGTCTTGTCTTCTTCATTTAAGCCATTTCTAAACCTGTATAAATTCCTCTGAGCAGTATATTTCTCACGTGCCATCCCCCCAAGCCCCAGCAGACCAAAGGCGGCAGACGTCGGTGCAAGTCCGAGGAATGTATCAATGTTATTGTCTAAGTCTGTAGCCTGTTCAACAGTCATCTCTCCCAGTGGAATATTGGCAAAGTTGTTGTACACTTCTTCAGCATATTCACCAAGTAACCCGTGAAACTGTGTACGATTAGCAACATTCTTTATAGTAGGATTATTCTTTATCTTACTAATGAACTGCACAATCTCACTATTAGTTAGCTTTGAAAGGCCAGGGACAAATTTACTCAATGCTTCTTTCGCCATTTTGCCACCACCGGCGAACGCATTAAAGACCATTTCCGACTGATTTTCGAGGAAATTAGAGACAGCAGATTTACCCAAGGCCTCGCCAACCTCCATGCCATTCTCACGGCCTGCATACTTAATCTCACCATCTTCTACTGTCGCCTGAACATCACCAATCATCCGTTCGTTGGTTCCAGAAGCTACGCGACCTATACTTGAAGTAGCTGTCATCCCGGCAGCGGCTGCGGCATCACCAACCAATCGGCCCGCAACCTTTGCCGCATTACTTGTTGCTGCACGGCCAAAGCGTTTCAAACCATGTTTCAGCAAACCTTTTGCTAATGCATTGCCGGAAGAAGAAACCGGATTAATAGCAAACTCCAACATAAAAGGAATACTTTGAGCCGTCGTGCTACCAGCTTTATAGCCTCTACTCATATCGGAAGAAAAGTAAGCCTGTGTAGCCATGTTTACGGCCGCAGCGTCAAGTAACTTCGATTCTTCCGGGGAGAGCTCTTCCCCACTCTCTTCTTTCTCAATCGCCTTTCTGAGTAAACCGGAATATGCCGTATCTGTAAGTCCCATGGTCCAGTTGTCTGTATCCATAAACCTATCTTTGAAACCTCTACCAAGTGAAGAGAAAAAGCCCGTATCGACTTTCTTGGATTCTTCTACAAGCTTATTAGCAGCATCAAGTAAGTTCTTTGCCGCATGGAGCGATGTATAACGGTCCTGCGTCTCTTTGGTATCACCATTACCAAACCTTTGTGCGGCACCAACGGCAGAAGAAGGGATGAAAGCGGAACCGACAGGCATAGCTACCGGCTCTCTCTCTTTATTCAATTCACTGTCAATCTCACCCAGCTGGCCAGTGATGTAATTCGAAAAGAAATTCTTTTCATCATTCTTTCTTTTCTCTATTGCGGCACTGTATTGTTTCGATTGTTCTTCAGGCGACATCTGTTGGTAATCTGTATAAGGGACACCAAATATCATTGTATCGTCGCCTTTACCCTCAACGTATGGAGATTTCGGACGTGGCTGTGACTGTTGCAATTGTCGTTGTTCTGGATGAGGAACAGTAACAGCAGGTATCTGACCATTACTCATTGCTTTGTCAAAAGCATCATAATCCCCAATATCTACACCTTTACTTTTTGCAGTATTATACAGCCAGTCTTTATTAGCATCTACATTCTTATCAAATTCCTCATAGGCGCCCATTTGAACGCCTTTATTCGTAAGTGCATCATAAAGCCACTTACGATTTTCATTCATATTTATTTCAGCCATGGTGCTTTATTATTGGATGATTGATTGTTACTAACCCACGGGGCAACTTCCTTTTTATCTGTTGCCCCTCCTAACTTAAACCCTCTACTTTTAAGCTCCTCGGCTGGTATCATACCATTCTGCAATGCGTAGGCAGCAGCAGCTTGCCAATCAGTCTTAGTCTTTGTGATATTTCCCATATTGTCTCTTTCATGAGAAAGGAACGGAGCTAAATCTTCCTCCCCCATCCCAGAACCAAGTACAATTTGCTGTGCCTCATTAGGTGTAAGCCGCGTACTACGAGTATAGACATTACCATCACCTCCAATAGCACTATCCATAATCTTTGAACTATTGCTATTGTCTTTAGTCTTGATCTCGCTTAATCTATACTTGTGGTTGAGTGCAGCAAGCTCTTTCGCATCCTTGGCTCTGGCTGCTTGTTGTGACAAAGCCTGTTTTCCTTTGGCATCCAGCATTCCTACTTGGAAAGCTTGATCTATTTGTTTTAAAGTTAAATCACGTTGATATTTGAACTCCATAGACGCTTTTGCAGCCTCTTGCTGACGTTTATATAGGTCTTCCGCACGTTTACCCTCATAGTCCTTAAAAATCATGGAGAGAGACTTATTTTGAAAGTCAGCATCATTCGTACGTTTAGCATCCCGGATACGTTGCAAGCGTTCGTTATACTTAGGTACCTGCGAATTTATCGGAGCGAATTGCCGGGCCCCCTTTGAAGAAGCGAACATTTGACCACCCAAATTTGCAATGTCACCCAACAAAGAAAGAGCACGCTCCCGTCGAGTAATCTTCTCTTCCTTTTCAAGATCCGGCTTCTGGTAGAAGTCCTTGAAAAAGCCATAAAGACCTTTCTGTCCAATCGCATCAGCATAATTGGGTTCAGGAGTAGCTGGAGCAATAGCCGGTCTTATTTCAGAAACCGTATGCCCTTCAGGTACTGCCGGAGATATAGCCTCATTTATTGAAGCAGGAGCAGGAACCGGCTTATTAAGATATTCCAGTAATGCCATACGTTTACCCTCTCTTATCCAATAAGCTCAGAGCTGAGCTAATTAATGATCCACTGTTACCCAATAACTGCGTACCACCCGCTTCGTTTGCCTGTAGCTGAGCCATCTGTTGCTGCATTAATGCATTCTCGTTGGCCTGATTCTGAGCATCGACCTGCCTCTTTATCGCATCACCACGAGTAGCAAGATTTCCAACGACTTCTCCCATCATCTTCTGATCATTTTCCTGTTGAGCAAGCACAGCCTCCGGAGTACCACCTGTAACAGCGGCAGTTGCTTGTGCTTCTTGATTTCTACGACGCAATGTATCTTCCACTCTCTTTATAGCAGACTGAGCCTCTTTACTATCTAAGTAGTTCTGGTAGTAGTTACGGTTATACCAAGCCTCATTCTTATTACGCTGTTGGTTAAGCATCTGCTGTTGGGCATTGGCCGCTTTTGCCGCCTTACTTGCTCCCATTACTCCGCCAATCAAACTGGCACCTATTCCAATTGCAGTTCCTATCATAATAGCTATTTTTTTAAGAGCAAAAAAAAGGATTTATCGCCATATTATAGTTGCGCTTTTACAACAATAATATGCTGTATTACAATTATATTTGTGATTTAATTAAACTATCACTTAAACAATTACAATTCACATGAAGAAACTCACAAAGAAAAAGAAGAACTCATACACCGAAGAAGAAAAGATACAGGCTGTAAGACTATTGAAGGAAAACAACTTTAATCATTACCTCACAGCCGCTCAAACAGGTGTTTCCATATCCTCCCTACATAATTGGTCTGCCCGGTACATGAGTGATATTGATAATACCAATAAGGTACAGATAATAGCCGAAAGTGTAGAATTGAATCTGGCAAGAGTGAAGACCAATTTTATAAATAAACACTATGCCAAGATGAATGAGCTTGCCGAAGAAGCTGTTAAAAAGGCAATAGACCTTGTAAAAGATGAAACAGACCTTAATAAGGTCAACAACACAATTAAGGTAATCTCTGACTTTTTTGGTAAAATGTCCAATGATGGAGAAGAAGGTGAAAAGAAAGGCGACAGCTACAGCTTAATACAGCAAACAATTATTGCTTGCAATAATATGAGTGAGAGCAAGTAGTTTTCATTAACCTCAAAAATATGTTATCTATATAGCCTCAAAAAACAGCCATTATGTGTATAAATTTATACAGTCCTCATAATTACATAAGAAAATACTCATATTCATTGTTATTTTTCATCTATAATGTTTACATTTGTCTAGTGTTTTTAAATTTATATTTTTATGATTGATAAAATTTATATAGATGGAACCGTAGTTGTAGAACATGGTATATTTTACACCAAAAATTTATTAGCAGGATGTAATGAAAGTTACAAAGAAAACGCTATAGTGATATCCCCACCTGATGAGATATTTAAAATAACGGAAAATTATGGTTCTATTTTTACAGAGTATTATATAAAAGGAGACGTAGCATGTTATGGTATTGATGACGGAAATGCCTACGCTTTCTCTCGAGAACATGAATATACACATAATAGCTACAAAAACAACATAAGATTGATCAAACGTTTAATCGATGAAGCAAATATTCCTGAAGATTTAAAAAATATATTTTTCCAGCAACAATTTATCAGTGTTTTTGGTGCCTTAGAATACTTTCTTTTTGACACATTCATGGGGCAAGTCTGTAATAATTACGATATCTATCAGAAAGTATTATCAAGCCAGTTAGATTGTTTAGAACACCACAATCGTGAAATAAGGAATAAATTGAGAGGAGAACATAATTTAGAACAAGAATTATTATTTATAGAGCAAACCAAAAATATTGTATATCACAATACTAAAAGGCACTATAAAATATTTTGTGTAAATGGAAAATACGGGATTCAGGTTGAGTTCCGTATTTTTTATTTTATAGCTTTGCAAAATGAAGAAGATTATGAAAGAAAAGAATCAAGTAGTGCCTGATGAGGTATTAAGCAAGGAGTTCCTTAGCCAGTTCAAGACAGAAGCCGATGTGAGCAAGTTTCTGAAGCAGTTGCATGCCCAAGTGTTGGAAAAGATGCTTGAAGGCGAAATGGATGCCCATTTGGGTTATGAAAAGAATTCTGTGGCAGGGAACAACACTGGTAATTCACGTAACGGTAACTATCCGAAGAAAATCCAAACTGAACATGGGGAAGCTGTCATATCTATTCCACGTGACCGTAACGGTCAGTTTGAACCGATAGCAGTACCCAAGCATGAAAGTCGTGGACTTTCTATAGAAAAGCTTGTTATCTCCCTATACGCCAAAGGAATGAGTGTTTCTGATATAGAGGAAGAAATGCGTGAGATTTATGAGATAGAACTCTCAACATCCGCCATTTCCATCATTACAAACAAGGTAAACCAGGCTGCCCAGGAATGGCAGAACCGCCCTTTGGATCCGGTTTATCTGATAGTATGGATGGACGGCATCGTCTTTAAAGTACGGGATAACGGCAAGATCATAAACAAGACCGTTTACCTTTGTGTCGGACTGAAACAGAACGGTTTGAAAGAAGTCCTTGGCATGTGGGTCGGTAAATCGGAAAGTTCTTCTTTCTGGATGGGTGTCCTGACTGATTTAAAGGCGCGTGGAGTGCAGGATATATTGATTACCTGTACCGACAATCTGAATGGATTTACGGATACCATCCGTACTGTATTCCCTCAATCATCCACCCAGATCTGTGTGGTACATCAGATCAGAAACTCTTGTAAATATGTTGTTTATAAGGACAAGAAAGAGTTTACGGCAGATATGAAGAATATCTATAATGCACCCAATAAGGAGGTTGCTGCCACGGAACTTGACAATTTGGAAAAGAAATGGGCAGGAAAGTATCCTTATGCCATACTGTCCTGGAGAAACAACTGGGATGACCTGACTGTTTTCTTCCAGTTCCCTCTGGAAATCAGAAAAATAATCTATACCACAAATCTCATTGAAAACCTGAATGGGAAAATCAGAAAGTACACAAAATCAAAGCTTTCATTCCCTTCCGACGATGCCGTAAAAAAGACCGTGTATCTTTCACTTATGGAGATTGAAAAGAAATGGACAATGCCTATTTCAAACTGGGGATTGATTATGAACCAATTTATGCTTATATTTGAAAACAGAATCCAGATATAAGGAGAAACTTATAACTGAATCCTGTTTCCATTTACACAAAATTTTGGACAGTGTCTACTAAAAGTGTTTCACTTTTATTTTCAACAGCTTTTGATATGTCTGTGGACCTAAATATATTAGACAATGAAATAAAAACAAGAAATGATATAGTACATAGATTTGGACATACAAAAAAAGGAGAAGAAATATGTTTTATTAAAGACAATGTTTTATTCCTCATAGCCAAAGTCAATAACATAGTCGAGAAAATAGCAAAAGAAATGAAAGCCACTTTAGTAAAGGGGATGACGGAATAAGTATCCCCTTACTATTTCTTTGGTTTCGCATGAAATACTTTCATCTTATCCAAGCGCCTTAAAAACCTTTCCCTTTCATTCTTTCATAAATAGCTACTTGGTCCTTATCCACATTCTCCACCCGGAACTGTACCATACATCTATTCGGGATATCATCAGGGAGTTGCCCAACTAATGAAGCAATAACTTCCTCTTTATTATTAAACCCTATATCACAAAGTGAGGCTATCTTTCTTCCACGGAAGAAAGCTTCTCCCCTAACCTGATATTTAGGAGAAATTCTCAGTTCCATGCCATCACTCTCTTCTTTCTTCTTTTCTTCTGGTGCACAGAAAAAGAGGAAATCAATTACTTTCTGATTTAGCACAGAAACAGAAGTATAGTCTGGTTTGATATATCCTTGTGTCACCTTGTGGGCAGACGAATGATTCATAGCAAAGCCTACTTCTTCCAGAGTTGCGCCACAATTATTTTGTGCTATAGTTCCCCACGTATGACGGAAAGTATAACAGCAATACAGTTCACTCTTTTGCATTCCCAGACTCTTCTCACATAGAATCTTTATCCCAATATTCACATTGGCATTAAAACTGTCCTCACTACTATATCTCTCCGCAAACATGAATAAATAGGGACTATCCCGCCCAGCCTTGTACTTATTAAAAAGCGGCATTAATATATCAGGAAGTTTAATTTCAAGATGAGCATGATCGCGACGGAACTTCATTGTCTTACGTCTATTATAGTGTATAATACCATCTTTCAAGTCTTCCTTTTTTAAATGGTACAGATCAACCGTATTAATGCCTGCAAGGCACATTATCATCATTGCTACATCTCTACCAAGCTCTGGTACAGATAACTTATAGTTGCTTTCTGGTATTGCGGCAGAAAAGAACTCTCTCACTTTTTCAGGATCAACCGCACGTTTTTCAGGCACATCAGCAGCAGGTATTTTCACCTTTAGCCATGGATTTGTTTTTATCCTTATAAGCCCACGGTCATAATCATTATATTCAAGTATGGCAGCTTTAAATATTTGTCGAATACAAACAGGATACATCTCTTTAGCTCTCGCACTTGACATCAAAGATTGAATCCATCCATCAACAAAATTAGTTGTGAATCGAGAGAACATTAACTTATTTGTTCCAGCATAACGTTCTAAATGCTGATAAGCTAATTCATAGTTCCGGGCATTTCGCTCTTGTCCATTCTTAGCCATCTCAAATTTATATTTGCGAGCATAATCTGAGAAGCAAATATCTTCATCTATCTGCTGGAGAAAGTCTACTACATCATTAATAGTCCACTTCTCCGTATCAACCTTGTTAAGGCGATCAATAAATTCCGTTATCTTATCAATACAGTACTTCAGGACAAAAGTATCTTTCACATCACCAGCAGTACTCAATCCTTTAGAATCTATCAATTTGTCGGTTTTGATATAGGCAGACTTCCGGTTATGAGTCACTCGAATATACACCGGATAGAAGCCATCTCTTCTCTGTTTCTGAACACAAGTTTTAAAAGTTGCCATAATTATATTGATTTACAGTTTAATACGCATTCTAAACATGCTCTAAACTCATGCACAAAAATACGAAACAGTTTCTAAACACTACCAACTATTAAGCATATTTTTCGTGCATTTCGCACATAAAACAAAATAGGCCATACAACCCTTTCAAAAGGGTTATATAGCCTATTATCAATTATTTACGGGTTATTATTCCGTTATTTCAGATCTTCAATAGCCGCCTGCGCCGCAGCCAACCGTGCTATGGGCACTCTGAACGGAGAACAGCTCACATAATTCAAACCAACTTTGTGACAGAACTTCACAGAAGAAGGCTCACCACCATGTTCACCACAGATACCGCACTTCAAATCCGGACGAATAGCACGACCTTTTTCAGTAGCCATACGTACCAGCTGTCCCACACCGTTCTGATCGAGAACCTGGAACGGGTCTACTTTCAAGATTTTCTTTTCCAGATAAACCGGGAGGAAGGAAGCGATATCATCACGTGAATAACCGAATGTCATCTGTGTCAAGTCATTCGTACCGAATGAGAAGAATTCAGCAGAAGAAGCAATACGGTCGGCAGTCAAGGCAGCACGAGGAATTTCAATCATTGTCCCCACTTTAAAGTCAATACTGTCACCCACTTCAGCGAAAAGTGCAGCAGCTTCTTCACGAATCACCTTTTCCTGCTCTTTGAACTCATACAAGATACCAGTCAGCGGAACCATGATCTCCGGATGTGTTTCCACGCCTTCCTTCTTCAGTTCCAAAGCAGCACCAAGAATGGCACGCGTCTGCATCTGAGTAATCTCAGGATATGTATTACCCAAACGGCATCCACGGTGTCCCAACATCGGGTTATGTTCGCAAAGCGATTCTACACGTTGCTGGATATAATGCAGGCTAACCCCCATAGCATCCGCCATTTCCTGCTGACCTTTCAAATCGTGAGGCACGAACTCATGCAAAGGAGGATCAAGCAGACGAACAGTTACCGGACAACCTTCCATAGCCTGGAAGATGCCCTTAAAGTCAGCTTGCTGGTAGGGCAATATCTTAGCCAACGCTTTGCGACGTCCTTCTGCATCTTCCGCAAGAATCATCTCACGCATAGCCTTAATCTTTTCACCTTCAAAGAACATGTGTTCCGTACGGCAAAGACCGATACCAATAGCACCAAAGTTGCGAGCCACAGCAGCATCATGAGGAGTATCCGCATTGGTACGAACCTGGAGTTTCGTATACTTATCAGCCAGATCCATCAGTTCTGCGAAATCTCCTGAAAGTTCAGCCGCCTTCGTTTCTACCTGACCTTTATAAACCACACCTGTACTACCATTCAATGAAATATAATCGCCTTCTTTCAGCAGAACGCCATCTATTTCTACCGTACGAGCCTTATAGTCAATATTCAAAGCACCGGCCCCCGACACACAACACTTACCCATACCGCGGGCCACTACTGCTGCATGAGACGTCATACCACCACGGGCAGTAAGAATACCCTCTGCAACTGCCATACCGGCCAAGTCTTCGGGAGAAGTTTCGATACGTACCATTATAATACGCTTACCGGCAGCATGCCATTCTGCAGCATCATCTGCAAAGAACACAATTTGTCCAGTAGCAGCACCCGGAGATGCAGGAAGACCGCGAGTCAGAACTTTAGCTTGTTTCAAAGCAGTCTTATCAAATACAGGATGAAGCAATTCATCCAATTTATTGGGCTCACAGCGCATCAAAGCTGTTTTTTCATCAATCATGCCCTGATGCAGCAAATCCATTGCAATCTTTACCATAGCTGCACCGGTACGTTTACCATTACGCGTCTGAAGGAACCAAAGCTTACCTTCCTGAACGGTAAACTCCATATCCTGCATATCCTTATAGTGGTTTTCCAGTTTAGTTTGCAGCATATCCAGCTCCTTGTAGATTTCCGGCATAGCCTCTTCCATGGACGGATATTTGGCTGCACGCTCTTCTTCGCTGACGCCTGCAAGTTCTGCCCAGCGTTGCGAACCGACCTTTGTAATTTGTTGCGGAGTACGGATCCCTGCCACAACGTCTTCACCCTGTGCATTGATCAGGTATTCACCATTAAACAAGTCTTCACCCGTACCGGCATCGCGGCTGAAACAAACACCTGTAGCTGAAGTTTCGCCCATATTGCCGAATACCATTGCCTGTACGTTGACAGCTGTACCCCACTCATCGGGTATACTTTCCATCTTACGATACAGAATAGCACGTTCGTTCATCCAGGAGTTAAATACTGCGCAAACAGCACCCCACAACTGCTCATAAGCACAAGCCGGGAAATCTTTTCCGGTTTGCTCCTTCACGGCAGCTTTAAACTTCTTCACCAATTCTTTGAGGTCTTCCACTTCCAATTCGTTATCCAACTTCACACCTTTCGCATGCTTCACTTCTTCAATGATAGCTTCGAACGGATCGATATCCTCCTTATTAGTCGGTTTCATACCCAATACCACGTCACCATACATCTGTACGAAACGACGGTAAGAGTCCCATGCAAAACGGGCATTGCCAGTTTTACGTGTCAGTCCTTCTACCACTTCATCGTTCAAACCCAGATTAAGGATTGTGTCCATCATACCCGGCATGGAAGCGCGAGCACCGGAACGTACCGAAACCAGTAAGGGATTTTCTATATCACCAAACTTAGAAGACATCAATTCTTCCACTCTTGCTATGGCGCTTTCTACTTCGCCTTTCAACAGAGCAACCACTTTTTCCTGCCCCATCTCATTATATTCGGTACAAACCTCAGTCGTGATTGTAAAACCGGGAGGAACCGGAACCCCAATAAGGTTCATCTCGGCAAGGTTGGCGCCTTTACCCCCCAAAAGATTTTTCATGTCAGCCTTTCCTTCTGCCTGACCATTACCAAAGGTATAAACTCTTTTCTTGTCCATAATATAAATTTAAGTTTCTCAATTGTGATTTTTTTCTGTTCGCAAATCTAAGTATATTTCGCATACTAGAAAACTTTTTGAGAAAAAACTTTCTATCAAAATGCAATTTCGACATTGCAATCTTTAATATTTCACTTCATAGAGAGAATTCCCGAAAAAATGTCTATTTTTGCAGAATAATTTATTAGACTGGTGTAAAAGTGGCAAGAAATAGAAAAGAGCTTCCTCTACTGGAGAAAGTGACAATAACGGATGTGGCTGCCGAAGGAAAAGCCATCGCAAAGGTTAATGATTTGGTTATTTTCGTACCTTATGTCGTTCCCGGAGATGTAGTAGACCTGCAAATTAAGAGAAAAAAGCATCATTATGCTGAAGCTGTAGCAGTGAAGTTCCACGAATATTCTCGTGAAAGAGCTGTCCCATTTTGCCAACATTATGGCGTATGTGGCGGTTGCAAATGGCAAGTTCTTCCCTATTCTGAGCAAATCAAGTATAAGCAAAAACAAGTAACGGACAACCTTACCCGCATCGGAAAAATCGAACTTCCGGAAATTTCTCCGATCCTCGGTTCCGAGAAAACACAATTCTACAGAAATAAACTGGAGTACACTTTTTCTAACAAACGTTGGTTGACGGAAGAAGAAATAAAACAGAATGTGGTATACGAACAGATGAATGCCGTAGGTTTCCATATCCCCAACGCTTTCGATAAAGTATTGGCTATAGAGAAGTGCTGGTTGCAAGATGACATATCCAACCGTATCCGCAATGCCGTACGTGATTATGCTTACGAACACAATTATTCTTTCATCAACCTCCGCACACAGGAAGGCATGTTGCGCAACATGATCATCCGCACATCTACCACCGGAGAATTAATGGTTATCCTCATAGCTAAAATAGAAGAAGAGGTAGAAGAATTGAGATTATTCAAGCAACTCCTACAATATGTAGCAGATACATTCCCTGAAATCACCTCTCTCCTATACATTATTAATAATAAACGTAATGATACCATTACCGACCTGGATGTGTACACTTTCAAGGGGAAAGATCACATCTTCGAAGACGATATTCCACACCACCGTTCGTCATCATATGCCGGGAAAGCAAAATCTCATGA
>OGWS01002372.1_pt1 | contig 11996 bp, 9 predicted proteins | sample 1576111 | NCBI WGS metagenome assembly OGWS01 (sample SAMEA3541534, study PRJEB24748) | human gut metagenome | biome: human gut; feature: human-associated habitat; material: faeces | place: China | collected 2012
CTCGCAGGGCGTGAAGTTCAGCAGAAACGTGAAATCTTCGGCGCACGCTTTCCTCCAAGTTATCCGGTACTTACCAGAGCGCCTGTATCGCGGCAGAGGAATTTGAAGGTCAGGTCTATGTCGTAGACAGTGAAAACGTCACGGTGGGACAAAAATGCCTTGTCATGCGTGCGGTAGAACTGGTCGAGGCTGATTATGGGATAGATGAGATCGTAGGGATTTTGGAGGAGGAAAAGAAACAGATCCAACTGATCGCATTATTGGATACACTGGAATACCTGAAAAAGGGTGGACGGATCTCGGCAGCATCTGCTGCACTTGGTAATGCATTATCGATCAAGCCGGTTGTGGGAGTAGGTGCAGGAGAAATCCTTGTACTTGGAAAAGCGCACGGATCAAAGAATGGAAAGAACCTGCTGATGCAGCGGACCAAGCAGGCGGGAGGAATTGATTTTTCACGTCCTTTTTATTTAGGATATACCGGGCTTTCGGATAAGTTGATCTGCAAGTATATCGAGGATAGTCATATGCTTTGGGAAAAGGCACACACAAAAGAGGAATTGCCGATCGTTTCCGTCGGGGCGGCGATCGGTACCCATGTAGGACCGGGAGCGATCGCGCTGGCATTTTTCGCACCGCAATAAAAAAGAATGTGCCAAAGCACATTCTTTTTATACATAATTTTTACGCCTCGGTATGGGCTTCCATATTCTTTGGCAAAACAAGATTTAAAATGATGGAAACGATAAATACGACGGCAACGCAGTTTTCTGCAAACACGGTCTGGATGATCTGCGGGAAAATAGCAAAGATTTCCGGTACCTGTGTAAAGCCGATGCCGACACTGAGTGAGAGTGCGGCGATCGTGATATTTCGCTGTGTAAAACCGGCTTTGCCCATCATTTGCAGACCGCTGATGACAATGTTACCAAACATCATCAGGGTACAACCGCCAAGTACGGCATCTGGCAGTGTGGCAAGCACAGAACCAAAGATCGGGAAGATACCGGCAAGGATCATGATCACAGCACCGGTAGCAATGGCAAAGCGGTTGACAACTTTTGTCATAGCGACCAGACCAACGTTCTGGCTGAAAGATGTGATTGGCATACAGCCGAAAAGACCGGAGAGTGCACTGATGAAACCGTCGCAGGCGATGGAGCCGGAGGTCTCTTTTAAAGTGGCTTCGCGGTTCAGACCGGAAGCGGCAAGTGCGGAGGTATCGCCGATCGTCTCGGTAGCGGACACCAAAAAGATCAGGGTCGTTGAAATAATGGCGTTGATATTAAACTCCGGTTTGAATGGCATGAGTGACGGGAAAGCAATGATCGCTGTGTTCTGCAGAGAAGAAAAATCAACTGCGCCCATAGCAATGGAAATCAGATAACCAACCACAAGTCCGAACAACACAGATAACTGTTTGAAATAAGATTTTGCAAAAATATTAAATAGGATACAACATAAAAGTGTGATGCTTCCTAAGATCCAGTTTGTAGCGGAACCGAATGTTTCGCTGCCACTGCCACCGCCGAAAGAAGATGCTCCGACAGAAAGCAGGGAAAAGCCGATAGCGGTCACGACGGTCGAAGATACGATCGGTGTGATCAGTTTGATCCAGTATTTTGCCAGCAGTCCGAGAATACCTTCGATGATACCGCCGACAATGACGGCTCCGACAATGGCATTATAGCCATAGGCAACGCCCAGATAGGTAAAGACAGAAACAAAGGTAAAACTGATCCCCATGACGATCGGAAGACCGGATCCAACCTTGTGGAAGATCGGGAACAACTGGATCAGTGTACCAATACCGGCGATCAGCATGGCTGACTGGATGAGCATGGCGGTATCCTGGGAAGAAAGTCCGCTGGCTCCGGCAACGATAAAGATCGGTGCGATATTGGATACAAACATGGCAAGAATGTGTTGCAGACCAAATGGTACTGCCTGCTTTACGGAAATCTTGCCATCAAGATGGTATAAATTTTCAATAGACGGGGTTTCTTTTGTAGATGTCATTTCTTATTATATATGGAACAATTCCATACAAGTCCTTTCTCTTAGTGTATTTGTCTGCTTATCCTACTGCTGACGAAAGACGATCTCTCCGCTTGTAGCGTCCATGCTCTCCACGATGGCGAGGGATTCCAGATGGAAACCGAGATTGCGAATGATGCGTCCGCCGTTCTGGAAGCCCTTTTCAACAGCGATACCGATGCCTTCTACGGTTCCGCCGGCTTCGTTGACAATGGAGATGAGTCCCTGCAGGGCACAGCCATTTGCCAAAAAGTCGTCGATGATCAGCACATGGTCATCCGGTCCCAAAAACTTGCGTGAAACAATGACGTTGTTCTTACATTTATGTGTGAAAGATTCGACCTCTGCCTTATAGACGCCGCCGTCGATGTTGATGCTCTTGGATTTTTTCGCAAATACGACCGGTACGTTAAAATGTCTTGCAACAATACAGGCGATACCGATACCGGATGCCTCGATGGTCACGATCTTATTGATATTTGCGTCGGCAAAGCGTTTCTTGAATTCAGCACCCATTTCATCAAAGAGGGCAATGTCCATCTGGTGATTCAAAAAACTGTCAACCTTTAGGACATTGCCTTCTTTTACAATTCCGTCTTTCACGATTCGTTCTTCTAAAAAGTTCATGATATCTTTTGTTCCTCCTGTTATGAACATTTTACAATTTCTTTGCTAAAAACAGACTATCAAAAAAAAGAGGAAAAAACAATCATTTTACAAAAATGCCTTCAACTGATTGCGCAGTTCTTCCTCGGCAGAAATGATCTTGCGGCAAAGATCTTTGATCTCGTCCCCGGCGCGTTCATATTCGTTCAAATATTTGCGCAGGGACTTGATGCCCATGTCACAACCGTCTGTGAGCAGGTCGGCGATGGTGGTGTCCTCGGTATCCAGTGCAATCTTGAGATTGGTGGAGAGGACATGCCGGAGAGGAGGGGATTCGGCGCGTCGCTTTCCTGCCCGTATTTTTGCAAGAGGGACTGTATTTTATCCTTCAGGTTCTCATGCGTATTTCTGCTTTTTTCTAAGACGGAGCGAAACTGGTTGTCACTGATCTTATCTGCCACCTGATGCATGGCAGAAAGCCCCATCTGTATGCCTTTGTCACATTCATGTAAGAGTTCGATGCTATCCTGTGAAATATTTTCTTGATCCATTTGATTATCCTCCAAAAAAATCTGTGATTTGTGTTATACTAAGACTACATATGGTTAATTTGTTACCAATGATGGAAAATTATACATGATAGCTCGCGCAAGTTGGGACAGGATGCGCGCAAATATAGAAATGAAAGGGAATAAGATGCAATATACAACAGTGCTTTTTGATCTGGACGGCACGCTGACAGAGTCGGCACCGGGGATTGTCAATTCGGCGGCGCATGCCTTGGAAAAATTTGGAATACATGTAGAAGACAAAAATGACCTTTTGTGCTTCGTGGGACCACCATTGATCGAGTCTTTTCAGAAATATTATGGATTAGATGAGGTGCAGGCAGTTCAGGCTGTTTCCTATTATAGAGAGTATTACAGCACCAAGGGCTTGTTTGAAAACAAACTGATCGACGGCATACCGGAACTTCTGCTTACCTTAAAAAGTGCAGGAAAGCAGTTACTGGTTGCGACAAGCAAGCCGGAGTTCTTTAGTGAGCAGATCATATCCCATTATGGGATACGTCCGTATTTTACCTATGTTGCGGGGGCAACGATGGATGAGACCAGGACGGCAAAGAGCGAAGTGATCGCCTATGCGATGGAGCAGATCCCGGGTGTGGCAAAGGAAAATATCGTCATGGTCGGAGACAGACATCATGATGTTGACGGAGCGATCGCCAATGGACTGGACAGCATTGGGGTGACCTTTGGCTATGGAGACCGGGCAGAACTTGCAGATGCAGGTGCCACCTATATCGTGGATTCCGTCGCAGAACTTCAGAATCTGCTCTTGCAAAATTCGTAGGATTTAAGTATAGTTAAGCATATGGAAACGAAATTTTAGGATTTAGTTTCTTGTTGGCAATCATAAAGTAATCTAATTTACCCAATACACGTCAAAATACATTGTTATCTAAGCAATAAAAAGGAGGAGGAATAAATATGTTACAAGAAAGTATTAAAAAGTTGGTACAATACGGCATCAACACAGGATTGACCCCGGAGTGCGAGCGCATTTACACGACCAACCTGCTTTTGGATGTCATGAAGGAGGATGAGTACACGGATCCGGATTGTGATCTGTCTGACATTGTATTGGAGGATGTCTTAAAAGATCTTCTGGATGCGGCAGTAGAAAAGGGACTGATCGAGGATAGCGTTGTTTACCGCGACCTTTTTGATACACGTCTGATGAATTGTCTGATGCCACGTCCGGCGACTGTGCAGGCAAAATTTGCCGAAGAATACAAAAAGTCACCACAGGCAGCCACCGACTATTTCTTTAAACTCAGCCGGGACAGTGATTATATCCGTCGTTACCGTGTAAAGAAAGATAAGAAGTGGACCGTGGATACCAAGTACGGCACTCTGGATATCACCATCAATCTTTCCAAGCCGGAAAAGGATCCAAAGGCGATCGCGGCAGCTAAGAATGCCAAGCAGTCTGCTTATCCCAAGTGCCTGCTTTGCATAGAAAATGAGGGATATGCAGGACGCGCCAATCATCCTGCCAGAGAGAACCACCGTATCATCCCGCTGACTATGAATGGCAGCAGATGGGGATTCCAGTATTCTCCATACGTGTATTACAATGAGCACTGCATCGTTTTCAACGGTCAGCATACACCGATGAAGATCGAGCGTGCGACCTTTGTGAAATTGTTTGATTTTGTAAAGACATTTCCACATTACTTCTTGGGCTCCAATGCAGACCTGCCGATCGTAGGCGGATCCATTCTCAGCCATGACCATTTCCAGGGCGGTCACTATACCTTTGCTATGGAAAAGGCACCGATCATTGAAGAATTTATGGTAAAAGGTTTTGAAGATGTCAAGGCAGGCATTGTGAAATGGCCGCTTTCCGTGATCCGGCTTTCCTGCAAGGATGAAAAGCGTATCATTGATCTGGCAGATCATATCTTGGGATGCTGGAGAACTTATACTGACGAAGATGCTTTCATTTTTGCCGAGACTGACGGAGAGTTACATAATACGATCACACCGATCGCCAGAAAACGCGGTGATATGTTTGAACTGGATCTGGCTCTGCGCAATAACATTACGACAGAGGAACATCCGCTTGGGGTTTATCATCCTCATGCCAAGTTGCACCATATCAAAAAGGAAAATATCGGTCTGATCGAAGTCATGGGTCTTGCTGTACTTCCTTCCCGTCTGAAAGGGGAGATGGAAGCCCTCGCGGATGCGATCGTAAATGGTAAGGATATCCGTGCAGATGAGACCTTGAAAAAGCATGCAGACTGGGTAGATGAATTTACTGCCGCATATGAGAAGCAGGGCATTAATATTGATGCGACCAATGTTGATGGCATTTTGGAACAGGAAGTTGGCAAGGTCTTCTGTCAGGTTCTGGAAGATGCCGGTGTCTTCAAATGTGATGAAAAAGGACTGGAAGAATTCCGTAGATTTATTGCTGTTCTTTAGGATAGAGTGAGGGACACTCCTTGTGGCAAAAGGAACGTCCCTCACGCACTTTTTACGCACAAAAATAGACCTGGCGATCTGCCGGGTCTTCTTAGGTTTATCAGATGAACGGCTTGCGCCGATTGTTTTCTAAAGTAGGTGCTTTTGGTAAATTACATATTACCAAAAGCATACTTGAAGAATGATACTGCATCTTCGCCGTTCTTTTCCTGTGCCTCTACATACTTATTGTAATTGTAAACTACATATCCAAGACTATTTGAGAATTCCATAATTCATATCTCCTTTCAAATCATGCTTTTAAAATTGAATCAAATTATACTGTAACTTTTCGTATCTCTTAGAACTGTCCTAAAGCAAATTTTAAGAGTGAAACTGGCTTCTGACCATTTGCGCTTGTTTTGTTAGCGTATGTGTTGTACTGGCTGAACAATTCACCGAATGCATCAAATTCGTTATACATATCTTTTCTCTCCTTTCGTTTTTTCTTTTTCAAAGGTGCTTTCCTTTGATGACCTTACTATAGCACCACCTATAGGTAATGTCAACAAAAACTTTATGTTAAAATTGTGTAATGTGCATAAAAATAGGAGCGTTTACAAGCAAGATAACAAGTGGGGAAAAAATCACTGTGGTAAAAATGCACAATATAGTAGTGCATAAATTGTGCATAAACACAATAATAGATACGAAAACCGGAAAGGCTGTGAAAAAGAAAACGAGGAATTCGTACATTTTGCATAAAAATTTATTCTTTGAAATAATTGCCAAAAAAGGGGCGTTAAATTTGTAATATATGCTATGTTGCGGCAGGAGCAGACCGGTGTTACAATATAGGAAACGAAGAAACTGATTTTAGTTTTCTGGTTTCCTAAAGAGAAAAAGGGAGGACGCGGGATGGAGAAACGTATTATAGAAGGCGCTTTACATATTGTAGAAAAGCAGGGTGTCAAATTTACCATGGACGAGTTGGCATCGGAACTCGGCATGAGCAAGAAAACGATCTATACCGTTTTTCGAGACAAGAACGAACTTTTGATAGCAATGGTCGATTACGTCTTTGATTATATTAAGGAAAGCGAAGCTTTGGTCATGGAGGATAAGCACTTATCCCTCTTACAGAAGATTCGCAAGATCTTAGGTGTGATGCCGGAGAATTATACGGATTTTGATTTCACCCAGTTTTATGTTTTGCGGGATAAGCACCCGGAAGTCTATGAACGCGTCAGACAGCGTTTGGAGAGCGGATGGGAGATGACCAACCGCCTATTGGAACAAGGCGTAGAGGAAGGCTTGATCCGTTCGGTCGATTTCCGGGTTTTCCAGTTGGTATTTGAGTCTGCGGTAGAGCGCTTCATTATGGGAGACGAACTTGAACGCGAGGAAATCGACTACATGCAGGCATTAGAAGAACTTGTGACCATTATGGTTGATGGAATTGTGGTACACAGATAGAAAGAGGATGGCAAATATGAAAGATCGCATCTATTTGATGAGGGATTGGTTTTTTACCGAAGAATTTACAGAAGACATGATCGCCGATACCATGGATGTTTCCCTGGCACAGACCGTTTCTCTGCCACACACCTGTAAGGAAACACCTTATCATTATTTTGATGAGCATACCTATCAGATGGTATCCTGCTATCAAAAGATCTTATACGCACCGGAAGGCTGGCAGGGCAAACGCCTGCTTTTGACTTTTGAGGCGGTAGGACATGAGGCAGAGGTTTATGTCAATGGCAAAAAGATGGCAGAACACCATTGTGGCTACACCGCCTTTACGATCGATATATCAGAAGCCTTGAATTATGGTGCCGACAATCTTTTGACGGTGCGGGTAGACTCCAATGAGACATTGGATCAGCCGCCGTTTGGATTTGTGATCGACTATATGACCTATGGCGGTATTTATCGTGATGTTTATCTGGAAGTAAAGAATTCTATTTATATAGAAGATATTTTCTTAAAACCAAAGTTTGCAGAGACTGTAACGACCAAGGGTATGGGTGCCAAGGCAATCGCACAGATGCAGGTATCCGGTATCTTGGCATCGGAAGTTACTTACTCGGTCAAAGCACAGGAAGCGATCAGTGCCGGTCAGGTCGGTATCCGTCAGATCGTGGATGATCAGGTCGTTTTGGAAGCCCCGATCGCAACGACATCCTTTAGCACACCAGTTGCGGATGTCATGCTCTGGGATATTGAAAGCCCAAAGGTCTATGAGGTGACCACCCAGTTGCTCTACCAGGGACAGGTCGTGGATGAAAAGAGGGTGACGGTCGGATTTCGGGAAGCCCTGTTTCAAAAAGACGGCTTTTACCTAAATGGCAGAAAGGTCAGGATCCGTGGTCTCAACCGCCACCAGTCTTATGCCTATGTCGGATATGCTATGCCGGAATCCATGCAGCGGCTGGATGCCAAGATTTTAAAGGAAGAACTTGCCGTCAATGCCGTGCGTACATCACACTATCCGCAGTCGCACTACTTTATGGATGCCTGCGACAGACTGGGACTTTTAGTCTTTACGGAAATGCCGGGCTGGCAGCATATCGGTGGCCAGGCTTGGCAGGATCAGGCAGTGGAAAATATCAAAGACATGATCGTGCAGTATCGCAATCATCCGTCCATTATCCTTTGGGGCGTGCGCATCAACGAGTCGCAGGACAATGATGCTTTTTACGAGAGAACCAATGCCACGGCACATGCCTTGGATGATACGAGACAGACCGGCGGTGTCCGTGCTATGAAAAAGAGTCATCTTCTGGAAGACGTTTACACTTACAACGATTTTGTCCACAGTGGTGCCAATGCCGGTTGTGAACCAAAGGAAAAGGTCACTTCCGATGTAGAAAAGCCTTATCTGATCACAGAGTACAACGGACACATGTATCCGACCAAGATGTTTGATTGGGAAGAACACAGACGCGAGCATATGATCCGCCATGCAAATGTCCTCGATGCTGTTGCAGGACAGGAAGATATCGCAGGTTCCTTTGGCTGGTGCATGTTTGACTACAACACCCACAAGGACTTTGGCAGCGGAGACCGCATTTGTTATCACGGCGTCTTGGATATGTTCCGAAATCCAAAACCGGTAGCTGCTGTTTATGCAAGCCAAGAAGACAGAGATCCGGTCTTGGAACTGTCATCGACAATGGATATCGGCGAGCATCCGGCTTGTAACCGGGGCGATACCTATCTGATCTCCAATGCAGACTGTGTACGGATGTATAAGAACAACATCCTGATCAAGGAATACAAACAGAGTGATTCTAAGTATCAGAATTTAAAACATGGACCGATCCTGATCAATGATTATGTGGGGGATGCCATTGCAAAAGAAGAAGGCTATTCCAAGAGACAGGCAAAGATCGTCAAAGATTGTATGAACCATGTGGCAATGCATGGTATGCAGATCACACCAAAACTTGTCTGGAATGCTTTTCAGTTGATCTGTATCTACCATATGAACCCAAACGATGCGGTAGGTCTTTACAATAAATATGTAGGCGATTGGGGAGGCGAGTCCAAGCAGTATCGCTTTGACGCGATCAAGGATGGCAAGGTTGTCCGTTCCCTGATCAAGACACCGATGAAAAAAGCATCTTTGGCGGTTAGCCTGTCGGCAACGACACTGGTGGAAGATATTACCTATGATGTCATAGAGGCGCGCGTGCGAGCCGTCGATGAATATGGCAATCAACTTTATTATATGCAGGAATCACTTTCTGTCACAATAAGCGGTCCGGTCGAACTGATCGGTCCAAATGCAGTGCCACTTCGCGGAGGAGCCACAGGGCTTTATATAAAATCCATGGGGGAGCCGGGAGAAGCATCTGTCACGATAGCGTGTGCAGGCTTGGATCCGGTCACGATCAAATTAGAAGTGCAAAGCACAAGGGAGGATAATTAATATGGAAGAAAAATCAAAAGTAATCTTTGGCAATGTCATGAGCGACAAGGTTTACAAGAGCGCTGTCAAATCTAAGAAAAAGTTTATCAAGAAGTTTGGAGATGACTCCAATGTAGATTACCCAATCTACATTCAGAAGAATGAGCATATCGGCGATTCACTTGGTGTCTATGACATCCTTTTAAAAGAGGGGGACAGCCCGGAAGAATTTGATCATGAAAAGGGTATCATTGTTGGGAATATCCGTATGGGATTCGGCCATTACCGTATTTCTATGGCAATGGCATCCGCCGCAAAAGCTATGGGATATACCCCGTACTGGATGGATCTCAACGGCTATCCACAGACCACCTGTACCAAGGTGATCAGTGCACAGAACGATCTCTATTCTTTGGGATCACGTCTTTCAAAAAATGCACTCTTTAACAAACTGGTCTGGGAGCCGACCAACTATGAGACCTTCCGTCAGTTGAAGTACAATGCATCCGATCAGAAGAATGCAGAACTGATGGCTCCGGTTTACCGCAATGTGCCAAAGGATATCCCGGTGATCGGTACACACGTATGGCCGGCACAGGCAGCCATTCATGCAGGCATGAAAAACGTTGTCAATGCCATTCCTGACAACTGGCCAATGGCACTGCATTTCGCAGAGGGAAGTGTACATACCATCCAGTGTAAAAATGCTTACATGGGCTACCTTATCTGTAACGGCATGAACGGCGATGAGGTCTGCAAGGAGATGCCAAATGAAGATCTGGTCTACACCGGACATTATATCGATCATGAACTGGTATCGAATATCGAGGCAGATTGCGATGCGAGAATGGCAAGAAAGGCAAAGGGAGCACCAATGCGTTTCCTTCTTACCATCGGTGGTGCAGGCGCACAGAAAGAGATCTTTGCAGCCATTATCAAATATCTGCTTCCGATGATCAAGGACAACAAGGCAGTCCTTTATGTCAATGTCGGAGATTACAAGAATGTCTGGGATGATCTTTCCAAGGATATCCCGGAAATGGCAGGCGTGGCAACCGAGCACTTTAATGAGTTTGAGGCAACAACAAAGTTTGCAGAAGAGGCACTGACCGGTGAGGTGACAGGCATCCATGCTTTCTATCATGAAAACATTTTTGAAGCCGTATATTGCACCAACCTTTTGATGCGCAGTGCGGATGTGCTTGTGACAAAGCCAAGTGAACTTGCTTTTTATCCGGTGCCAAAACTTTTTATCAAGCGTGTCGGAAAGCATGAAATGTGGGGAGCTATCCATTCTGCAGAGATGGGTGACGGAACACTCGAATGTCGCGATATCCCACATACTTTGCAGATGATCGACATCTTTATGAAGGATGACAAACTGCTGGGAGAAATGTGCGACAGTATCAGGTTGAACAAGTCCGTTGGTCTTTATGACGGTGCATATAAAGTAGTAGAGATCGCTATGGGCTTAAAAGAGAAGAATAAATAATCAAAGGGGTTTTTAAGGAGGTTTTCTAAAATGGAAGAAAAGAAGAACTTGAATGGCAAAGAGAAATTTGCTTACGGTATCGGTGCCGTTGGAAAAGACATGGTCTATATGCTGTCTGCGTCTTATATCCTTTATTACTATCAGGATATCATGGGCGTAAGTGCCATTGCCATGGGTATCATTTTGCTGGTGGCTCGTGTGTTTGATGCCTTTAACGATCCGATCATGGGCGTTATCGTTGCAAAGACCAAAACAAAATGGGGCAAATTCCGTCCGTGGCTGATGATCGGAACCCTTACCAATGCCATCATGCTATATCTGATGTTTGCAGCACCGCCTGCATTGAATGGTGGTGGACTCGTAGCATATGCAGCCGTTACATATATCTTATGGGGAATGACATACACCATGATGGATATTCCTTACTGGTCTATGATCCCGGCTTTCACCGAAGCAGGAAAGGAACGTGAAGGTTTATCAGCACTCGCAAGATCTTGCGCCGGTGTTGGTTCCGCATTGATCTCTATCGTGACGGTTATGGCAGTATCTGCCCTTGGTCATGCTTTTGGTACAGATGCAAATTATGAGCAGGTAGGTTACAAGTACATGGCACTTATCGTTGCAGTCCTGTTTGTTGTATTCATCACGATTACCTGTGTGACGATCAAGGAAAAGTCCTCTGTAGAAATGCAGTCCGCATCTGTTAAAGATATGTTCAAGGCTCTGATCCAGAACGATCAGGCAATGACCGTCGTTGTTGCGATCGTTATGATCAACACGGCACTTTACATTACCCAGAATCTTTTGATCTACTTCTTTAAGTATGATTTCAGCCCGGCAAACTGGGAAGCAAACTATACATTGTTCAATACCTGTGGTGGAGCATTCCAGATCCTGGCAATGATGATCCTCTTCCCATTGTTCCGTAAGTTCATGAACACAATGAAGATCTTTACACTGAGTTTTGTTATGG
>OGWS01002381.1_pt1 | contig 11954 bp, 9 predicted proteins | sample 1576111 | NCBI WGS metagenome assembly OGWS01 (sample SAMEA3541534, study PRJEB24748) | human gut metagenome | biome: human gut; feature: human-associated habitat; material: faeces | place: China | collected 2012
CCAGCGAGATCATGTTCAAGCACGTGCTGCGCAACGCCATGGTCCCCATGGTGCAGTATATCCCCCAGTCCATCCTGCTGACGGTCGGCGGCTCTCTGCTGATGGAGCGGTTCTTCTCCGTTCCCGGCATGGGTCCCCTGCTGACCGACGCCATCCAGCGCTATGACCTGAACGTCGTCCAGACTCTGGTCATCCTCTACGCTGCACTGGGCATCGTGGGTGTTTTCCTGGGCGACGTGCTGATGATGCTGGTTGACCCGCGCATTACTCTGACCGGAAAGGAGGCCGCACGCTGATGGCTAAAGCATCTGATTTTGAGGGCAAGAAGCAGGACGAACTGTTCTACTTCGTCGATTACTCTCCGGAAGAAGCCGAGCGTGTCGGCTACTCCAACTACAGCTACTGGGGTTCTGTCATCCAGAACTTCCTCAAGCACAAGGCCGCTGTCGTCTGCCTGATCCTGTTCCTGTTCCTCGTCATCTTCTCCTTCATCGCACTGGCCATCGGCAAGTACGATTATCAGACCCTGGTGTCGGATTCCTCTCTGGCCTTCCGGAAGCCCAACAGCGAATACTGGTTCGGCACCGACAACCTCGGCCGCGACTACTGGTGTCAGGTGTGGTACGCCACTCAGGTGTCCATCCGTCTGGCCCTCATCGTTGCCGTGGGCGAGAGCATCCTCGGCGTCATCATCGGCCTGATCTGGGGCTATGTCCGTAAGCTGGACCGCTTCTTCACCGAGCTGTACAACCTCATCGACAACGTGCCTTACATCATCTACATGACCCTGATCGCACTGGTCGTCGGCCAGAGCTTCACCATCATGGCCGTCTCGATGATCGCCATCGGCTGGCTGGTCATGGCCCGCCGCGTCCGCAACATGGTGTTCATGTTCCGTGACCGCGAGTACAACCTCGCGTCCCGCTGCCTTGGCACCCCGCTGTGGCGCGTTCTGACCAAGAACATCCTGCCCTATCTGGTCTCCGTCATCATCCTGCGCATGGCGCTGAGCATCCCCGCCACCATCAACCTCGAGTCCACCCTGTCCTATCTGGGCATCGGTCTGGGCATCGAGACTCCGTCTCTGGGCCTCATCCTGAGCAAGGTGCGCGGCTTCTTCCTCGATTATCCTTACCTGCTGGTCTTCCCCGCATCCATCGTGTCCATCATCTCCATTTCCTTCTATATCATGGGCAACGCTTTCTCGGATGCTGCTGACCCGCGCAACCACGTTTAACAGATGGGAGAGAAAATCACAAAAATGGATAGACAACCGATCATCTCTGCCAAAGACGTGGAGATCACCTTTAGCCTGCGCGGCAAGAAGCTGAACGCGATCCGCAAGTGCTCGCTGGACCTTTATGACGGCGAGACGCTGGCCATCGTGGGCGAGTCCGGCTCGGGCAAGTCCGTATTCACCAAGACCTTCGTGGGTATGCTGGATGTCAACGGTAAGATCACCGGCGGCTCCATCATGTACGAAGGCCGCGACATGACCAAGTTCACCGAGAAGGACTGGCTGGGCGTGCGCGGCAAGAAGATCGCCATGGTCATGCAGGACCCGATGACCAGCCTGAACCCGCTGAAGAAAATCGGCAAGCAGATTCAGGAGAGCATCGAGCACCATCAGGGTCTGAAGGGCGCGGAGGCCAAGAAGGCCGCCATCGAGATGCTGGCCAAGGTCGGCATCCCCGACCCGGAGCGCCGCTACGAGCAGTATCCGCACGAGTTCTCCGGCGGTATGCGTCAGCGTGTCGTCATCGCCATCGCTGCCGCCTGCCGTCCGCAGATCCTCATCTGCGACGAGCCCACCACCGCTCTGGACGTGACCATTCAGGCACAGATCCTGCAGCTCATCCGTGACCTGCAGAAGGAGCTGGGCATGTCCGTTATCTACATCACCCATGACCTGGGCGTTGTGGCAAACGTGGCAGACCGTGTGGCCGTCATGTACGCCGGCCAGATCGTCGAGTACGGTACTGTCGAAGAGATCTTCTACGACGCATGGCACCCCTACACCTGGGCTCTGCTGCAGGCTCTGCCTCAGCTGGGTACCAAGGGTGAGGCCCTGCCCACCATCGACGGTACGCCGCCGAACCTGTTCAATGAGATCAAGGGCGATGCATTTGCACCCCGCAACAAGCACGCGCTGGCCATCGACTTTGTGGAAGAACCTCCGTTCTTCCAGGTGTCCGAGACCCACGCGGCAAAGACCTGGTATCTGGACCCCCGGGCTCCCAAGATGGAACGCCCGCACTCCATCCAGAACCTGCGTGAGAAAATGGGAAAGATGGGAGGTTCCAACTTAAATGGCTGAGCGTGAAAAGCTGATTGAGCTGAAAGACCTTCAGATCACCTTTGGCTCCGGCAAAAAGAAGTTCGTGGCCGTGGACCACGTCAATTTTGACATCTACAAGGGCGAGACCTTCTCGCTGGTCGGCGAGTCCGGCTCCGGCAAGACCACCATTGGCCGTGCCATCTGCCGCATCAACCCGACTTCCGGCGGCGACATCTTCTTCAAGGGCCAGAAGATCAACGGCAAGATCTCCAAGGAGCTGGACCGTGAGGTCATCCGCAAGGTGCAGATGATCTTCCAGGACCCCATGGCCTCTCTGAACGAGCGCGCCAAGGTCGAGTACATCGTGGCTGAGGGTCTGTTGAACCACCACCTGTACAAGGACCAGAATGACCTGCACGAAAAGGTCATGAACGCTCTGCACGAGGTCGGCCTGCTGCCGGAGTTCGCCTCCCGCTTCCCCCACGAGTTCTCGGGCGGCCAGCGTCAGCGTATCGGCATCGCCCGTGCGCTGGTCATGGAGCCGGAGTTCATCGTGGCCGACGAGCCTATCTCCGCACTGGACGTCTCCATCCGTGCGCAGGTGCTGAACCTGCTGAACAGCATGAAGAAGTCCCGCGGTCTGACCTACCTGTTCATCGCCCACGACCTTTCGGTCGTCCGTTTCATCTCGGACCGCATCGCCGTCATCAGCAAGGGCCGCATCGTGGAGCTGGCAGAGGCTGAAGAGCTGTTCCTCCATCCCCTGCACCCCTACACCAAAGCCCTGCTGAGTGCCGTTCCCATCCCCGACCCGGGTCTGGAAAAGAGCAAGAAGCTTCTGGTCTACGACCCCTCCATCCACGACTACAGCGTGGACAAGCCGGTCTGGGAGGAGATCGCCAACGGTCACTTCGTCTATGGCAACCAGAAGGAGCTGGAAGGCTACCGCAAGGAATACCAGAGCCAGCTCTAAGCACTGTCACTTGACTGTATTTTAACACAAACGCCCCGCCGCATTGGGAAGTATCCCATTGCGGCGGGGTTTTGTGCTGTATAAAAAGAGGCCGCTTCCCATATTTCTGCCGGGAAGCGGCCTCTTTGTGTTTTATATCAGTCTTGCACCGGGCTTCGGCTCATGGGCCTGCCAGAGAGTGACCCACTCGGGCAGATGCAGGGTCTTCAGGCGCTGGGGCAGGGCGGCGAGATCGCCGCCCGTGAGATACCACGCCACACCGAACGCCACCAGCGCCAGGATCACCAGCACCGCCAGCAGAACGCGGAGAGGATGCTTCTTCTTTGAGGTCGGGTCCTTGCTCTGCGAACGGCCCGGAGGATCGCTCTGTTTGACCTGTCCGGCGGGAAGGAAGCCTGTCCCCTCGGCCTGCGGCAGATCGGCAGCGGCGCGGCGCACCATATCCAGCAGCCAGAGGCCGGGGTTATCTGCGGCGGGGACGGTGCGGAGCCAGCAGCCTTTTTTCGTGCAGAGCACCAGTACATGGTCGCTTTCCCGCTCGGCACAGGCCACGGCCAGCTCTGTTCCCACGATGCGGCGGGCCGCCTGCGCTCGGGAAAGAGCCAGACGGACAGGGTCGGGGTTGTCCCCTTCCCCGCCGAGCTTGGCCCGGGCGCGCTTTTCGATTTGGGGGCCGACCTTGGCGTCGGCATAGCTCATGGTGCCGAAGTCGTAGACCTTCTCGGCACCGGGGACTTTCTCAAGCCGGGATTCCAGCAGCGCACCGGCGGCGGCATCACCGCAGGCCAGCAGACGATCATGGGCTTCCAGCGCCTGCACGGCGGCAGCGGCCAGACTGGTATCGCCTGCACCATATACGTCCGCGCCAAAGCTGCTGCGGAGGCTCTGAGCCGCCTTTTTCAGTCCCGTGGGCGTGTCCGCATGGACAGCCAGCAGCGTCTCTGCGCCCCGGCTCTTCCACTGGGCCTCAGCCCTCCATTGGGGCGCAAACAGCGCCACAGCGGCTGCCAGCCGCCCCTGCGGCGCACCGTACAGGCGCAGCACACAGCGGGTCTCCTCTGCCAAATCCCATCAACCCCTCATTTTTGATTTTTACCGGACGAACGCCTCATCCAGTGCAGCCAGCGCTTCGTCGTCCGACTGCTGAGCAGCGGTGAGGGCCTGCGTCCCGGCAGGGACTTTGCCCTGTGCCAGACGCAGCGCCAGTTCCAGCGCAGCCTGTGCGGCCCGGGCGCGCACCAGCGCACGGTCAGGCCGGGAGACGAAAAGCTTCTTGACGTAGGCCACGCCATCCCGGGCAGCGCCCAGATAAACGGTGCCCACAGGGCGCACCTCGTCGCCGCCGGTGGGGCCGGCCACGCCGGTGACGCTCACAGCGATGTCAGCGCCCGAAGCCTTTGCCGCGCCCAGAGCCATCTGTGCCGCCACGGGGGCGGACACGACGTTGTACTTTTCGATGACCGCCGGGTCCACGCCCACGAGCTTTGCCTTGGCCTGCTCCCAGTAGGTGACAAAGCCATAGCCGAACACCTCACTGGAACCGGACACGGAGGTCAGGCGCTGTGCAATGAGGCCGCCGGTGCAGCTCTCGGCGGTGGCGATGGTCAGACCCTTTTCCTGCAGGGTATGGACCACCGTTTCTTCCAGACCGGCCACATCCTCATCATACACCGCATCGCCCAGCATATCATAGAACTTTTTGGCATACGCGCGGCACATTTTTTCGCCGTCCTCGTCGGAGCGGGCGCGGGCGGTAATGCGGATCTCGCACTCGCCGGTCTTGCAGTAGATGGCGGCGGTGGGATTCGGGTTTTCCAGCAGGTCGCGCACCTTATACTCAATATCGCTCTCGCCGCCCAGCACACGGAGGGTGACGGAGTGGAGGGTGCAGTTCTGGCGCTCCATCAGCAGAGGGCGGACGCTCTCCGTCCACATGGCCTTCATCTCGTGGGGGACACCGGGCATGAGGACGGCGCAGTGGCCGTCCTGCTCGAACCACGCGCCGGGGGCAGTGCCGTGGTTGTTGATGATTTTATGGCCCTTGGTGGGGACCATCGCCTGTTTGCGGTTGTTGGGAGCGGTCTCGCGGCCGGTGCGGGCAAAGTAGCTGGTGATCTTATCCCACTCGGCCTCATCGAAGGCCAGCTCATCCCCGAAGCAGGCGGCAACGGTCTCCTTGGTCAGGTCGTCCGCCGTGGGGCCGAGGCCGCCGGTAAAGACCAGCAAGTCGCAGCGGCTCCTGGCCTCGTTGACGAAATCGGACAGACGGCCATGGTTGTCGCCGATGGTGCTCTCCCGCTGGACCGTGATGCCCAGATCGGCCAGCTCCCGGCTGAGATACTGGGCGTTGGTGTTGAGGATGTTGCCGAGAAGGAGCTCGGTACCCACACTGATGATCTCTGCTGTCATGGCTCAGCCCTCGAATTCCACGTCGTCGGTGATACGCAGGCGGATGCGCTCGGTGGCCTCCGCAGCTTCAGCTTCCAGCTCTGCCAGACCGGGCATCCCGGCCTCGGCTTCGAGGATCTCGCTCAGTTCGGGGCGGATCTTCGGGTGCGGCGGGGTGAAGATGGTGCAGCAGTCCTCATAGGGCAGGATGCTCGTCTCGAAGGTGTTGATGTGGCGGGCCGTCTCGACGATCTCGGTCTTGTCCATGCCGATGAGGGGGCGGAGGATGGGCAAGTCCTGGGCGGCGTCGGTACACTGCAGAGCCTTGACGGTCTGGCTGGCCACCTGTGCCAGGCTCTCGCCGGTGACGAGGGCTTCACAGCCCTGCTTCCTGGCGATGATGTTGGCAATGCGCATCATGCTGCGGCGCATGAGGACGGTGAAGAGAACGTCGGGCGCGTTATCGCGGATATACTCCTGGGGCTTGGTATACGGCACCACAAAGAGGTTGGTGCTGCCGGTATAGGGGGTGATGAGCTGGGCCAGAGCCTTAACTTTCAGTTTTGCGCGTTCAGAAGTATACGGAGGGGACGCAAAATGGATGTGGTCGAGGCCGAGGCCGCGCTTTGCCATCCGGTATGCCGCCACAGGGCTGTCGATGCCGCCGGACAGCATATTGAGGGCGCGGCCGGAGGTTCCGACAGGCAGACCGCCCTCACCCTGTATTTTCGGCCCATGGATATACGCACCGTAATCGCGGATCTCCACGATAACCTTGAACTGAGGGTTCTTGACGTCCACCCGCAGGTAGTTGTGCCTGCCCAGCAGATAGGCACCCAGCTCCCGCATCAGCTCAGGGCTGGTCATGGGGAAGGTCTTATCGGAACGGCGGGCCTCGACCTTGAAGGTCTTGATGCCGTGGAGGCTGTCGCCCAGATAATCCTCGGCGGTCTGGCAGATGGTGTCGAAATCCTTCTCACAGACCACAGCACGGCTGAGGGCCGCGAGGCCGAACACCTTGCTCACCCGCTCAAAGGCGAGGTCCATATCAATATCTTCCTCTTCCGGCTCCATGTAGAAGGTGGACTGGGTGCAGTAGACGCGGAACTTGCCCACCGTCTTGAGACGGTAGCGCAGGATCTTCATCATCGTCGATTCAAACTGGTTGCGGTTGAGGCCCTTCAGGGACATTTCGCCCTGATAGCCCATAATGACTTCGCGCATAATAGCTTCTCCTAATATTGTGTTGTTCATCAGCCGGTGCTCCGGTAGCTTTCTCCTCGGACACGAGTCGGGCCATTCCATCGCCCGCCCTATTGCCTTCGGCAACAGGGTCCCACCCCAGCGGACGGTCCTCGGAGAAACTCCCCTCCCACCGGCCCGGGCAGCTGCTGCTTTTTACTTTTTGATTCTCTGCAAGTGCTTCATGCCATCCTCAAAGCGCTCGAGGAAGGCATCCACATCCTCCGGGGTGTTATCGGCACAGAAGGACACCCGGATGGCCGTGTCGATGGCCAGCGGGTCGCGGCCCATAGCCGCCAGCGTGTGGCTGGGCTGTCCTCTGCCGCAGGCGCTGGCCGACGAGACGTAGATCTGCTTCTCGGACAGCCAGGCCAGCATCGTCTCGCTCTTGATGCAGTTCTCGCTGAAATTCAGCACCTCAGGCACAGCGCCCGCCGGGCTGTTGATCTCCACCTCCGGGAACACAGAAAGCCCCGCGCGGAGGCGGTCGTTGAGGGCGCGCACAGCCTTGTCGCGGCTCTTGATGCTGCCGGCCAAGCGGGTGGCCGCGGCGGCAAGACCCAGCGCATAGGGCAGGTTCTCGGTGCCGGGGCGGAGACCGCGCTCCTGCTCCCCGCCCAGATAGGGCGGCTGGAACGCCTGCACCAGCCGGTCGCTCAGGTAGAGCGCACCGATACCCTTGGGTGCGTGGATCTTGTGGCCGCTGACGGTCATCGTGTCGATGTTGTCCAGCTTGATGGGGACGCGCATCCACGCCTGCACAGCGTCCACATGGACGATGGCTCGGCTGTTGCGGCGCTTGACCTCGGCGGCCAGACGCTCCACGTCGCTGCGGGTGCCTATCTCGTTGTTGACCATCATGCAGGCCACGAGGATGGTATTCTTGTCCACGGCATCCAGCATCTTGTTGATGTCCAGTGTGCCGTCGGCCTGAGGCTTCACGACAGTGACGTTATAGCCCTGCGCGGCCAGACGTTCCAGCGGGCGCTGGACGCTGGGGTGTTCGAAGCCCGACACCACGATGCCCTTGCCGAAGGTGCGGGTCTGGGCCGCGCCCAGCAGGGCCAGATTATTGCCCTCGCTGCCACAGGAGGTAAAGTACAGCTCCTTCGACTTGCAGCCCAGGGTGCGGGCCACGGCGGCACGGGCGGCGTTCAGGGCCTCTTCGCTCCGTGCGCCGGGGGCATAGAGGCTGGAGGGATTGGCCCAGTGCTCCCGCATGGCCTTGTCTATCACGTCTGCCACCTCGGGAGCAACGATGGTGGTGGCGGCGTTATCCAGATAATGCAGTTCCGGATCATGCAGCATAATTTCATTCCTGCCTTTTGTGCATAAAATATCAGGATAAGTATACCACAAAGTTCCGCATAACGCAAAATATTTGCACAGCAAAAAAGGGGCCGCTCCATGCAGGAGCAGTCCCTTTCAGCAGCTTGCGGTTCGCGTTTGGGTTCAGCCGTTCTCGTTTGCCTTCTGCAGCCAGATGCTGCCGATGTCCAGCGCATTGTACAGGCCGTTCTTGGTGGTCTGACGTGCCACGCGGGCCTCACGGGGCTTGGACTCATCGGTAGAGAGCAGCTGCAGATGGACCTTGTCTGCCACATCCACACCGCCCACGGTCTTGGTGGACTGGATCTGCAGATAAAGCACATACGGGTCGGTCATGCAGCCGTAATACAGCTCATTGTCCTTGCGGACGAGGGGCTTGCCTTTATAAGTCAGTTTCGGAGTAAATGGCATCGTGAAAGCCTCCCTATCATACTTGATTCACTTTAGTATATCATATTTATAACAGAAAACGCAAGGGCAGGCCCCCGGAATATGGGAATTTTTCCTCACGGGTTGCACGGGCCGGGGCTGTGCTGTATAATAGGGGCGAAAGTACCCATTCCGCCACAGGAGGACATTATGGCAGATTATCAGGAATATCGCCGCCGCATCCTTCACCGGCGCTGGCGCAGGATGTTCATCACCGCTGCGCTGCTCATCCTACTGGTGCTTCTGGCCGCTGTGGGCGTCCTCTGGAAGCGCCTTCACCGCGAGCCAGCCCCCAATACGGCCCAAGGCCCCACCATTCTGCAGCAGGAGCTGACCGGCAGCGAGTGGAACACCATCAGCTACACCCCGGCCCGACGCCTGAGTGTCCAGACCCTCGACAACGGGATGACCGCGATGGATTTCCGCCTCGCGGCCCAGCCTGCCAGCCCTGCCGTGGAGCGGAGCAGCTTTTCGGACGTGAGTTTTTTGGGCGACAGCCTGACGCAGGGGATGCAGCTGTACGACACCGGCCTGCCCAACGCGCACTTCTGCGCCTATAAGGGCGTCGGCCCCAATGCCGTCGTCAACAACACCACCTGCCGCCGGGCCGACGGCGAAAAGGAAGTCCCGATGGAGGCGCTGGCCTCCCAGCAGCCCCGGGCGCTCTACATCCTGCTGGGTACCAATGTGCTGACCGCTGACAGTGATTATACCAGCTTCCTCACCTATTACCGGCTGATGCTGGACATGATCTCGCAGGCACTGCCCAACACGAAAATTTACGTCCAGTCCATCACCCCGGTCCGGCCTGAAGTGTACAAAAAGTCCCCCGGCCTCTACAAGGAGCGGCTCTGTGAGATAAACGATGCTCTTTCGGCCATCGCGCTGGAAAAGGGCTGCACCTTCCTGAACCTCTGGGAGGCGCTGGCCGACGAGAACGGCGACCTCATCGAGGAATACGCCCAGCCGGACGGCTACCATCTGCTGCCCGCCGGGTACGACGCATGGGTGGATTATCTCTGCACCCACACCTGATAGCGATAGAAAGGCCCTCTCAGCGGCGCTGAGAGGGCCTTTTGCTGTCTCAAGATCAGAACGCGATGCCGGCGTTGTCGTACAGCCAGCGGAGTGCGAACCAGCCAAAGGCCGCAGAACCCTCGTAGAGGATGCTGTCGTCGAACCGCACCTTGGGGTGGTGCTGGCCGTAGCAGCAGCCCTGCTCCGGGCCGCCTGCGGCGATGAACATGCTCACAGTAGGCACTTCATGGCTCACGAAGGCGAAATCCTCGCTGCCGCCGCCGGGCTTGCCGCCGGTGAGGGCGGTCATGTCCATAGCGCCCTTCCCCAGCAGCTCGGTCATATAGTCCATCGCATTCTCGGCGAGGGGCTTGTCCACCACCATGCAGGGGCAGTAGTCGGCGAAGGATACCTCTGCGGTGCAGCGGAAGGCCGCCGCCACGCCCTGCGCGATCTCGGTCATGCGGGTGCGGATGAGTTCGCCGGTCTTATTCTCCGGGTCGGTGGTACGGATGGTCCCCCACATCTGGGCCACATCCGGGATGACGTTTGAAGCCGCACCGGCCTCGAAGCGGCCGGTGGTCAGCACACCGACGTCACCGGGCTTCAGCTCCCGGCTGTTGATCTCCTGCAGGGCGATGTGGATGTGGGCCGCAGCCGTGATGGGGTCGATGCAGTTTTCCGGGGTAGAGCCGTGACCGCCCTTGCCCTTGACCACGATATGGTACTGCTCACAGCTGGCCATCGTGATGCCGCCGCCCGGCACCAGCACCGTACCTACCGGCAGCGGCATTCCGGCCAGCACATGGAACATCACAGCGGCGTCCACATGAGGGTCTTCCAGCAGGCCGCCCGCGATCATATCCGGGGAGCCCTGGAAAATTTCTTCGGCAGGCTGGAATTCCAGCTTGACCGTACCTTCCAGCTCGTCCTCGTGAGCCTTGAGCAGCTTCGCTGCACCCAGCAGCATGGCCGTATGCATATCGTGGCCGCAGCCATGCATCTTGCCGGGGACTTCCGAGCTGAACTCTTCACCCGAGTCCTCGGGGATGGGCAGGGCGTCCATATCGGCACGCAGCAGGATGGTCTTGCCGGGCTTTTTGCCGCCTGCCAGCGCAATGACACCGGCCTTGCCGCAGTCCTTCGGCTCATAGCCCATCTCCGTCAGCGCCTTCTTGACCAGCTCCTTCGTGTGGGGCAGATCGAAGCCCACCTCCGGGTGACGGTGGAGCGTCCGACGCCACTGCTGCAGCTGCGGCTCCAGTGCGTGGGCTTCCTTCAAAAGCTCTTCCGATGTGATATTCATACTCATCCGCTCCTTTGTTTTTGATTCAGAAAAAGCTCTCCCGAGGGAGAGCTTTTTGCTGTGTTATGTTCAGCCCTCGGTGTGACTTCCTTCGGGGTGGTACTTGGCGCAGGTACACTTTTTCCACTTCAGGCCGCTGCCGCAGGGGCAGGGGTCGTTGCGGCCAATCTTGATGACGCGGACAGGCTGGCCCTTGGGTGCGCCCTTGGCACCGGGGGCACCGTTGCCGGGCACATAGCCCTCGCCGGTGGGCTTTGCCACCTGCTCACGCTTGGGGGCTGCGCCCGCCTCGCGCACCTCGATGGTCAGCAGCATCTTGATGCTGGACTCCCGGATGGAATCCACCATCTGGTCGAACATATCAAAGCCCTCGATGCGGTACTCGACGACGGGGTCCTTCTGGCCGTAGCCGCGCAGAACGATGCCCTGACGCAGCTGGTCCATGTTATCAATATGGTCCATCCACTGGCGGTCTACACACTTGAGCAGGCAGATACGCTCCAGCTCACGCATCAGGGGTGCGCCGTAGCGCTGCTCCTTGTCGTTCAGGATGTCCATGCCGCGCTGATACAGCATATCAGCGATGCTCTCCTGAGAGATGCTGTCATAGTCAGCGACAGTGTAGTGGAAGTCGGCGTCGGTGGTCAGCCAGCCCAGATAGTGGCGGCGGAGTGCGCCGAAGTCCCACTCGTCCTTCACATCGCCTGCGAGGAACTGCTTGCAGCTGGACTCGATGTTCTCCTTCAGCATATTGTGCATCTCGGCGCTGATATCCTCGCCGTTCAGCACCTTGTGGCGCTGACCATAAATGATCTCGCGCTGCTGGTTCATGACGTCGTCGTATTTCAGGACGTTCTTGCGGATCTCGAAGTTGCGGCCCTCGAGCTTCTTCTGGGCAGACTCGATGGTGCTGGTGATCATCCGGTTCTCGATGGGGGTGTCCTCGTCGATGCCCAGCGTACCCATCAGGCTCTGCACGCGGTCGCCGCCGA
>OGWS01002389.1_pt1 | contig 11920 bp, 9 predicted proteins | sample 1576111 | NCBI WGS metagenome assembly OGWS01 (sample SAMEA3541534, study PRJEB24748) | human gut metagenome | biome: human gut; feature: human-associated habitat; material: faeces | place: China | collected 2012
ACTTTCACGGTCCATCGTTTTTTCGACGAAATTGTTATTTTTAGAAGCAGAGTTTCTGCACGATCGGACTGACACGTTTCTTCATGACCGGAAGGATCTTTCCTACCAGGATCGCACTTAAGACGGTGCCCTCGCGGATACCAAACAGTCCATGCATGAACAGGAACGATAAGATCACACCGATTGCCACGGAAGAGCAGTCTACCATGATCTTGATCTTATGGAACTCAATGTTCGGGAAGCAGTCGCTGATGGCAAGCGTCATACCCTCCATCGGCATGTTGACCAGTTTTACATCCATGTAAATTGCTACGCCAAGCGCTACCAGAACAATACTAATCGCCATCATAAGAAGCTGACCGAAATAGGTCGGAATCACGAAACCGTGCATCACGCCTTTTGCAAAGTCTGCAAAGTAACCGAAAATCGTGGAAAAGATCAGCTGGGTTAAGTTAAACCACTGATATTCCTTACGCTTGATGAGGATCTGTACAACCATGTAAGTCGCAAACACACCGATGATGCACCGGCCAAGATCGACTTTCAGGATCAGTGAAATGACATACGGTAAAGAGTTGACCGGAGATACACCCAGGTTGGAATTTACCGAAAAAGCTACGCCGAACGCCATGAACAATAATCCGACGCAATACAACAGGATTCGCATTAACATTTTCATATTTTGTCTTTTCTCCCTTTTTTTAGTGGTTGATAATATTATAACGTACCAGCAAAATTATGTAAATATAGATATGTCGAAACTGATATGGAGAATTTTAACAAAATTTTAATGTGAGATTTTTACATTTTTCTTTTTCCGTTAAGTTTCTAACAGTTTTCTGCTGTTCCGGATCGAACAGGATCCACCGTACCTCTCCATTCAATGGCTGACACCCCGTATTTTTTTGATCCATTTTCCACTGCGCATCCGAAACAGACAAATGATCGTCTTCATCAGATTGTCAATCCGGAGGAAGAAGAAAACCCAGAACGGCGGCCATTTCCACACCAGCCCCGCCATAGCGCCAAGCGGCACGCTGAATACCCATAAAAACAGAATGTCCGCAATCATCAGGAAACGGGTGTCTCCTCCGCTGCGCAGGATTCCCTTTGTCAGGATTCCTCCTGTCATCATAAAGATCACGGTAATGCTGACTGCGCGCATCAGCTGCGCCGCAATGGCTGCGGTCTCGCTGGTGATCCGGTACATGCCGATCACCCACGGACTGATCGCAAGGATCAGCACACCACAGAAGATTCCGATCAGGAACCCAATAAACGTGAAAGAAATGCCCTGTTCTGCTGCTTTTTTTGCATCTCCTTCTCCCAGGGTATTTCCGGTAATGATCAGCGCTGACTGTCCCAGTCCCGCTGAAAATACAGATGCGATCTGCTGGGTTACATTGGTAATGGAGTTTGCCGACATGCAGGCGGTTCCCATATGTCCCCAGACTGCCATGACCATGCTGTTTCCCACACCCAAAAGCGTGTCACTGATCATGACTGGAAGGGAAATGCGCAGATATTCCGATACCAGTCCCTTACAGGACTGGAACAGATCGCGCAGTCGGAAACGGATTTTTTGATCGATCAGGAAGAAATATCCACAGATCATGGAAAATTCGAAAATACGGCTGATCAGCGTACCAACTGCAGCTCCCGCCACACCCATGGCCGGTGCTCCCAGTTTTCCGAAGATAAACATCCAGTTAAAGAAAATATTAATAAAGAATGCCCCGATTGCCGTATAGAGCGGAATGTGTGTCTGACCGCTGTTTCTTAAAACCAGCGTCGTTACCGTTGAACTTCCGTATAAAAAAAAGCACGGAAGCGTCCACCTCAGATAACGGACTCCTTCCGCGATTGCCTCGGGCTCTTTTGTCAGGAGACTTAAGACAGCCGACGGTGCCATCCCGACAATCAGGGTCACCGCCAATGCTATGGTAAAGCAGAAGCGGTACAACAGTGTTAATGTTTTGGAAAGGCTCTCTTTATCTCCTGCACCCCAGTACCTTGCGATCAGAACACTCGCCCCCATTCCCATGCCCATGGACATGAAATGGTAAAAATTGTGTACTTGGGTTCCCACCGCACTGGCGGCCAGGGCAGTTTCATTTAACTGCCCCAGCATAATGGTATCCATCATATTTACGCCAACGGTGATCACCTGCTGTGCAGAGATTGGAGCACTCAGTTCCCAGACTTTTTTATAAAATGCCTTCTCTCTGACGAATAATTTCATAGGCTTAGATGACTTTCTTTGCTTTTAAGTCTGCCAGCTGCTCTTCTGTCAGACCAAGAAGACCGCCATAAACCTCTTCGTTGCTTCCGCCCAGTTCCGGACTGCACTCATACTCAACCTTTACTTCACTCATCTTCGGTGCGAAGCCAGGCAGTTTTACTTTGCCGCGCTGCGGATGATCGATCTCAACCATCATGCCGCGCTCATAGTACTGCGGATCGTTGGTAATATCGTCTACGGAAAGCAGTGCGCCTGCCGGGATATCTGCCTTGCAGAGGATATCCATAGCGGTGAACTTATCGTAATCTTTCAGCCAGTCTTTGATCGCGCCGTCGCAGATGTCTCTGTGCTCATAACGGCTGCGCGGGGTTGCCATTTCTGGACATACATCCTGTTTTAAATCCGGACGTCCGATGACATCACAGAGGTTATCCCACTGCTTGCTGCCCGGATGACGGCTGCAGTAAATATGTACATAATCGTTCTTGCCGAACGGTTTGCACGGATAAGTATCGGACGGAGCCACATCCTCAAGCGGCATGCCGTTGCCGACACGGCGGTTCGGAACTTTTCCATTGTTGTAGTACGGCTCCCACTGGGAACGGGAAAGACCGATCATGAAATCCTGCATTGCAACGTCTACACGCTGGCCAATGCCCTCGCGCTCACGCTGTAAGAGTGCTGCAATGATACTCATGGCAAGGGTAATACCGGTACCGGAGTCTGCTACGGAAATACCACACTTGATCGGCTGATCCGGAAGTCCGGTTGCAGAAACCATAACACCGGTGTGGGTTGCGATCGGGTCAAATGCCGGGTAATCTTTGTACGGGCCATTCTGTGCAAAGCCCTTTAAGCTGGCATAAATGATCTTCGGATTGATTTCCTTACAAGCCTCATAGGTCAGACCCAGGTTGTTCATGGATCCCGGTCCCATGTTCTCTACGATGACATCGCTCTTTGCAACGAGATCCTTTAACAGCTGCAGTCCTTCTGGAGATTTTGCGTTGCAGGTAATGGATTTCTTATTCATATTCATAACCAGGAATCCATAGGTATCAACACCCGGATTTGCCTGGGAATAACGTCCCAGCTCCCCCTTTACCGGACGCTCAACTTTTAATACTTCTGCGCCCAGCCATGCCAGAGTCTCCGTACAAACAGTACCAGACTCAAACTGAGTCATATCCAGTACACGGTATCCAGAAAGCGGTCCTTTACATGCCATAATTACATTCCTCCAATTCTTGTTTTCGCCAAAGTTGATTTCTGTTTTTATTTCTTTTTCTTTCATCTGCCTGCCCGGTTTCGCAGATCGTGCTATGCCGGACAGACATTTTTTGCTTTATTGCTTTATTTTTTTGCTTCTTTCGCCTCTTTGTTTGGGATAACGCGGTTCTCAATGAACTCATCGACCAGATTGGTCATCGTCTCCGCGTTCCACTTGCGCGGGTTAACCGGATCTGCATGGAATGCAAGAACCGGGAATCCAGCCTCTTCCAGACGCTTCTTAATAAAATAACTTCCCTCTACCGCCTGCATATCGTTCTCCGGGATCATATAAACGACACCGTCGATATCGTTCTGCTTTGCCTGCTGTACGAACCACTCACTGTTCCACGGCGGCATATGAAGGAAATCTTCCATTCCGATGAAACGGGCTGCCAGTGCACGAAGCGGATCTTCTTCTACATGATTGCGGAGGTAAGCATCTGCACCCATAGCCAGATACATGGACCACATGAAGACTGCGCCATACTTCTGCTCAAAACGCTGATAGAAACCGAAATCCTGCCACATACCGCGACCAAGCCACATCAGGCGGTATTTCTCATTCGGAACAGCAGCCTCACCTTTATCGATCAGCTCTTTGATCTCTTCATAGAGGCTCTTTGCGTGTGCAGCTGCCCACTCGGTGCCGCGCTGCCACTGTGCCTGCATAACAGCATTGATCGTATCCACTACGGTAACCGGAACCGGATGACTTGCAGCGATCATATCACGGATCTTTTTATAGTAGCCTTCCTGCTCATTGATCAGGTCCATGACATGCTGGAGCTTGTTCATATCCATCATCTTTCCGGTCTTCATCTCCAGATAGCTGATCAGGGCTTTCAGCTCTTCGACTGCCAGGTCGATACGGTCTTTATCGTACAGCTCTTCCCAGCGGTCTGCAGTCAGCTCATACCAGTTTAACGGGGTCTTTCTTGCAACCGTATTTTCCATGACGTACAGATCAGCACCATAGTTCTGTGCGATCAGCCCAAAGATCTTGCTCTGGCAGTCACCGGTCAGACGGGTAATGCTGATGGTCGGCTTTGGAAGTCCGCCCCACGGTCCAAGAGGCTTGCCCTCTTCGTCCAGCTTGTGGTCATCCGGGTCAAAGCTCTCTGCCAGTGCCTGCGCATCGTAGCTGTTTAAGTCATTGCGATAGCCATTGTCTGTCATCAGCTGGGCATACTTGCGGGTCATACGTTTTGCTCCGCAGATTGCAGCCCACCACTGGTTTACAACAAACGGAATGTCCATGGCACGGAAGATTTCCATCGGCACATCGGCATTCAGGATCGCGAAATCGCATCCTTCCCGCTCTACGCGGGCTTTCATATCAAAGAACCACTGTTTCTGGTAAGCACCTGCTGCTGCGGTTGCTTTCAGTTTTTTCACAACGGAGGATTTTGATCCGGTTGCTTTCTTTTCTTCTGGCATCACTGATCCCCTCCTTTTCCTGCTTTCAGTTCTTCTGCAAATGCAGCGAGTTTTTCGTCCAGATCTTCATTTTTTGCTGCCGGCCAGAGCATTCTGCCAAAGGTGCAGGACTTGATGCCGCGGGCTGCAAGACTCTTTCTCTGGTTTGGCATATCCCAGGTAGCAACTTCGTCGTAAAGATTGGTATAGAAGATGACTGCCTCCGGCTTGGTCTCCTCCACCTCACGTTCCAGTGCCTCCACACGCTGGGAAACAAATGCTTTCTTTGCAGAAAACTCTCTCAGCATATAGCGGTCTACCAGTGCACGGGTTACCGGGTACTCCAGATTGAAGTCACGGTTGTAATAACGGTCTCCCCAGTTGATATCTTCTCCGACGACCACAAGACCCTGTGCCTCGATCTTCTCGTAGAGTGCGGTATCTTCATGCTCTGCTCCGGTGTAGAAGACACGCGGTCCTTCCAGTACCGGCCAGCTCTTTGCGTCTTCCGTAACCTGACGCACCAGCTCAGTGTGGGCTGTACGCTCCATGAAAAGTCCGGCTCCGATGATCACCATCGCTTCGCTTCCGGCAATGTGTACCTCGTCTCCATGACGGAGGGCTGCCATCTCACGCAGTGCCTGACGGTTTTCGTTACAGATCTTTCCGGCTTCACGGATTGCTTCATCCGTGATCTCATGTCCGGCCCACTCTTCTACCTGTTTGCGGAACAGGTCCATGACAAATTCATTCCGTTTCTGGTGCATCTGGTGTCTGGTAAACAGCCAGTCAATGAATGCAAACGGAGGAAGGTTCTTCTCCGGTTCTACACGGTGCAGTTCTCTTAAATACAGGAAAATACGGATTACCACGTCGGTACTGTTGGAGATTGCCAGCGCATCCAGCTGTTCTCCATAGGTGCCGTCGATCAGTTTTTCAAACTGCGCACGGACAACCGGCTCAAAAGCGTATTCCAGATATTTGTTTGTCTCCTCCAGGGAACGGTCCGGATCTGCATAGATCTGAACAGGCAGCATGTCTGCTGCGATCAAAAGTTCATCCGGAACATCAAATCCCAGTTTACCAACTACTTTTTTCCCCTGGGCGCGCCACTTTGCAGCTTCTGCGTCCCGGTGATCCCAGACTTCTTTCAAAGCAGTAAAGGCTTTGCTCTCCAAAGCACAATTACGAATGCTCATCGGTGTGTCACATCCTTTCTTAAATATGGTGGAACAGGTTCTTTTCCAATTTTCCTGAAGCCTGTTCCACGCTCTTACATGAATCCGATCACGGTGTCTTGCTTTCCATGATGACATAACTGCCGTCATCACTCCAGCGAAGCGCGGCATTTAAATTTGCGCCGTCGGTCTGACGAAGAATGAAATCCAGAACTTCCTGACCACCATGGTCTCTTGTCTTCACGACAATATTTCCAGATTTTTCAATGTAGCACGGAATGAATCCGCACTCTGTCATGCCGTCCTTGTTTGCCATGACTTTGGCGATCATGGTGTAACGGGAAGGTTCCGACCATGGGTAAAACGGTACTTCATAATGTCCGTCTCCCCGGCCTTCTTTTTCCCGCTGCTTTAAGTACGCGATCATCTCCGGGGTGTCATTGTAACCGGCCGTCATGGCATAGGTCACACAGACGAAATTCCCCAGTCCGTGATAAATCGGTTTGCCCTTATAAAGTTCCACCCCTTTTAGTACATGGTGATGATGGGCGAAGATAATGTCGGCTCCGGCATCCAGCGCCGCGTAACACATTGGCTGCTCATATGCATCCAGACGCGGATGGTCACCGCCGTTTCCTTTGTGGAATACCACCACTGCGATATCCACCTGTTTTTTCAGTTCCGCTACCTCTTCCTGCAGTTTGCGGATATCCTGCTCCCAGATAAAGGTGTAAACCTTTGCTGGACAGCCCGGCATATCCCGCGCCGGAACGTAGCTGGTTTCTACTTTTACATAATTGGCTCCCGGCTTCTGGGAAGTCGCCCAGCCAAGCTGCGGGCCTGTCGCATTGTAAGAAAGCACGCCGATTTTCAAACCGTCTTTTTCTACAATGGCAGGCTTTTTCGCCTCCATGATATTGGCACCGCCCCCTGCAGGGTGAATGCCAAGCTCTTTTAATTTTTCCACGGTATCGATCACGCCGTACGGCCCACAGTCGTACAGGTGGTTACCGGCTACCGTGGCAATATCAAACCCGATATCCGCCAGCACCTCAAGGTGCTGGGGATTGGATGGCGGTGCCTGGATATCGATGCAAGACGGAAGATTGCGGGTCGTGTGGGGGGTCTCCACATGACCGATCAGCACATCCTGTTCTCCAAGGATTTCCCGCGTTCCCTCGAAATAAGGCTCCATAGGTCCGGGTTCGTCTAAAATCAGATCGCCGACACAGCAGATGCTGATTTCTTTATTCATATAAATACTCCCCCTTATCGTAAATCCGCTTGATTAGAACGGAATCTTACCAATTACAGCGCCAAATACGGTACATAAAATGGTTACAAGCCAGATCCATTTGAAGGAATATTTCAGGTGCTCACCCATGGTGCAGTCTGCCAGGCCAAGTGCCAGGTACGGAGACGGTCCGATGAGGGTGATACCAGCTGCGATCGCACACGGAACTACGATAGAAGTTGCCAGTGCCAGATCGGTTACACCGTATGTGCTGACGATCTGCTGCATGATCGGGGTCAGTGCGAAGTAAATATTATCACTACCGATGATGGTATTGATCGGCATTACCAGAAGAGATACTAAGAAGCACAGATGTCTGCCAAGGCTTTCTGGAAGCACTGCAAGGATGGTGTTGGTCATGCTTTCGATCATGCCGGTTCCGTTCATAACACCAACTAAAACACCGATTGCGATAATGGTCATAACCATGTTGATCGCCGGGCCGCCGTACTGTTTGATCTTCGCGCCCTGTTCCTTGGTGGTCTTGAAGTTTACGATCAGAGCCAAGCCAAATGCTACGATAAATCCGATTGCGGTACCAAACCAGCCAAGAAGAAGACCAACGATCATGAATGCGGTTAACGCCATATCAAAGATCAGGACCGGTCTGCTGACAGAAACTTTTGCCGGCTGGGCTAAGGTTTTCTTTAATTCTGCGAACTCTTCATCAGTCATACCTGCACCGTTTTTCTTCTCGAGTGCTGCGATCGGGATCATGAGAAGCAGGGAAATGACGATCGCGAATGCCTGGATCGGTGCCAGGTAACGCCATAACTCCTGTGCATCCAGACCGGTTACGGAAGTAATACGGAGCATGGAAGCGCACCACGGTGTGATGTTCATTGCACCAGATAAGAGGCACATAACAAATACGATACAGATCGGGCGCATCTTCATTTTCTTGAAGATCGGCAGCATGGTCGGAATGGTAACCAGAGCTGTGGTTGCACCGGAGCCGTCCAGATGAGAAATAATGGTAACGAAGCAGGCAACGTAAAGAACTGCCAAAACGTTGTTGCCAAGATATTTCATAACGCGGTTTACGATAACATCGAACATACCTACATCACTGAGCAGGCTGAAGAACATAACCGCGAATGAAAACAGGATAATGGTATTCAAAACCGATTTGAAACCATCGTTCATAAAGCCCTGAATGTCTTTTAATCCATATCCAAGGATCAAAGCTGCGACGATCGGGATGATACCGAACACCGGGATAATGGATGTTTTATTGCTGATCAATAATACAACGATAATCGCCAACATGATAAAGCCCATTGCTGTTGTCATAACGTTTCCCCCTTATTTTGCTGCATGATTTTCAAACATTTTCGTAACTGTTCAGTACCTTCACAGTCACGAGCAAAAATCCATTGAAAATTGCCTTCGGCAATGGGATTTTTGCTTTCTAGCCCATGTTTTCGTACGGTCAGCGCAGCAAGTGCGCAGACCTACTGAATAGTTACACATTTTCTGTTTTTGAATGTTAGCAGATCTTATTCTTCTCCTGTAACCTGTACCCATCCTTCTGCTCTCCACTTCAGCTGGATGGAAAGTTTCTGTTCCTTTGAGATCTGTTCTACATAGTCGATGACCTCTTTGGCTTCCTCATAGGTTTTCAGGATTTCCGGTGCTCCCTGTTTGTTGATATAGCAGGGAACAAAACCAAACTCCGTAATGCCTTCTTTTGTTGCAGTCATCCGGGCAAGCATGGTCTTGCGGCTCTCCGGATTGAATGCGTAGAACGGCATATCCGGATCCGGTGTAAAGCCAAACAGCTTCTTGCGCTGTTCGATCCAGCGCAGGCGTTCCGGACTGTTGTTGTCACCACTCGGTGTCAGTGCATGGGTAACACAGACAAAGTTGCCGAGATTGTGATAAATCGGCTTGCCACGGTACACTTCGATTCCGCGAAGAATGTGGGCATGATGTCCGATCACTGCATCGGCTCCCGCATCGATTGCCGCATGTGCCAGAGGTTTCTCGTACATTTGGATCTCGGCGTGGGTATGTACCATTCCCTTATGCAGTGCTACTAAAAGAATGTCGCACTGGCTGCGCAGTGCACGGATTGCATCCTGCATTTCTTCCAGAGAATCCGGCTCCGGGAAAGTGTAAACCTTTGACGGAAGTCCCGGTGTTGCTCTCGGTGACGGCTCATGGTGCGTCAGGATCTGTACATAGGAAACTCCTGCTTTGTGCGAAGTCGCCCAGCCCTCTTTCGGTCCTACCGCATTAAACCCGATGAGGCCAACCCGGATTCCTTTCTTTTCCACGATCGCAGGTGTTTTCGCCTCTGCCAGGGTTCTTCCGGTTCCTGTCACCGCAATGCCCAGCTTTTTGAGCAGGTCAATGGTGTCCACAATTCCCGGAACTCCATTGTCATGGGCGTGGTTACCGCAGGTGGTGCACATGTTAAATCCGCAGTCTTTTAACGGATTTAAGTTTTCCGGTGGTGCCGGTGGTGCCGGGATGTCCGTACTGTTCGCTTCCCCACGGTCTGTGTGCGGCACTTCGATCTGCCCGATCACAAAGTCCCCTTTCGCCAGGAATTCTCTGGATGGCTCGAAGAAAGAATACGGATCCGGTTCATCGATGATGATATCTCCCGTAGCCAGGATCAGCGCCTGATCCTCTGCTTCCTTTCCCATAACGTCATATCCTCCTTTCCATTGACATATATGTCATTTACCGCTCCGGCAAATTTTATATGTTAATTTTATCGCAAATAACACCTTGGGAACAGGTCGGAAGCGCACACATTTCCCCCCACTTTCATGTGCAGTCTGCACATTTTCAGACGTTCAATTCCCTTTTATCTGTACAAAACAGAATATTTTTACTATGATAATGTTGTTCATTTTTTATCTAAAACAAATTTTTAAAATCTGTCGGCTCCATACATCTGGATTCGCCGGCAGTCACAAGGAGAATGATCCAGCATGAGTCTTTTTACCTCTACCATGCTTCAGGCATGGATCAAAGATCTGATCATAAACGTCCGCACAGGTCAGGGAAACTTATCGTGCAGCGGCGGCATTATGCTGATGACAAACCCCGACATGCTTCTTTCCCCGGAATATCTCTATATCGGTGAGGCAGACACCATTTCAGAGTTTCTGCTGCAGAACCCTGACATTCAGCCGGGAACCTTTCTGATCAGCGCCGGGGACCTTTGTTTGCTTCCTGACTCTATCTCTGAAAATCTTACGATCATTGAGACGAATCAGGAACTGCTTTCCCTTTATAACCGGGTTCATGAACATCTGCACCGCTTTCGCGTCTGGGACGAAGAGTTGCATCATATCGTATATACAAATGGCGGACTGCAAAAGCTTTTGGAATACGCCTACCAGGAACTTCATGCCACGATCCTGCTTTTAAATTCCGGTTATAAGCACATTGCTTCCGTCTATGATCCGGACACCCACGATCCGACCGCCGATGAGTTAAGAGAAAACGGTTATCAGTCTTATGACACCATCCAGACCATCCACCATGAACCTGCGATCCGCTGGGGTGAGCACCGCGAATACGCGGAATACATTTCTTCCCTCAGCGGCAATTACACGATCGTGCGCCTGATCCACTATCATGATGAACTCGTTGCGCGCCTGTGCGTCATTTTAAACGGTTCTGAAGCGAATCCGTATTATTCTGATCTGAATGAGCTCTTGTCAAACTATGTCGCGGAATATCTGTTTAACAACCAGAGCAGCGACTACAGCGGCAACTCCCAGTTCGGTGCACTGGCCGCCGACCTGATCGAATGCCGGATCGCCAGCGAGGAAGAGCTACAGCAGCGTTTAAAACAGATCAAACTTGCCACCCGGCGCTATTACCATGCCATGCTGATCGCATTTCCAGCTACGGAACACCCCGGGCCAACCATTCCCTGGAACTACATCATCAACCAGCTGGAATACATTTTCCCGTTCAGCAATATCACAACCTATAAAGGGGAAATTTTCCTGATCATCCGGAAAATGAAGCGCCGCAGCCGCCTCAGCTTCAACGAAGATGCGCTTTCACGGATTCTGGAAAGTTATCACGGCTATGCCTGCGTCGGCAATGCATCGGAATTTCTCATGTCACTGCCGCCGGTCTACCACCAGTGTCACGAAGCACTGCGTATTGGGCAGATTATGAATCCCAAGCAGCGTATTTTCTATTATGAAGACTACAGTATCTACCATATCATTGAACTGGCCGCCGAAACTTCCCGCCAGAAACTGGGAAGCCGCAACCTGGTGCATCTGTGCAACAATGAACTGATTGCGCTGGTCTTATACGACAAAAAGCACCACACCAATCTGGTGGAAGTCCTGCAGACCTATCTGCTCCACGAACGCAACACCAGCGAAGCCGCCAAGGCGCTCTTCATCCACCGCAATACCCTGGCAGACCATCTGAATCTGATAAAGCGTATACTAGGCACCGATTTGGAAGCCATGGACGAAATCTTCAGCTTCTATCTGGGACTATGCGCCTACGATCTGCTCAGGGAAACATAAC
>OGWS01002406.1_pt1 | contig 11856 bp, 8 predicted proteins | sample 1576111 | NCBI WGS metagenome assembly OGWS01 (sample SAMEA3541534, study PRJEB24748) | human gut metagenome | biome: human gut; feature: human-associated habitat; material: faeces | place: China | collected 2012
CTCCCTTCCAGATGTCCCTCCTGATATTCTTCTTCTGAACGGACATCCAACAGCACCGCACCTTCAACTTCCTTCATTTTCTCTAGTCCCTCTTCAATGCCTATATTTTCTTGAAACAGATCAAATAATCCCATAGCACAATTCCTCCTTTTGTTTTAACCATGACTACTCCGGTTCCCGAAGATCCATAATTCTTTTTGTCAGCAGCATTACGTCATCCAAAATATAATCAAACGCTCCTGCTTTATACAGGTTTAATACAATCATTCCGACAGGCACTGCGAAAATCATACCGAAAACACTGCCGATCTTATAACCTATATAAATAAGCACCAGCGTAAACAATGGGTTCAGTCCGATGCTGTCTCCGACCAGTTTCGGCTGAATCAACTGATGAACAAGCTGAGACACTACATAAATGATTACCAAAGCAACTACCATACGGTAATCACCAACCATAAACTTATATACAGCCCATGGTATCAACGCCGTTCCTGTTCCGAAAAACGGCAGAAAATCAAGAAATGCTATCCCTATCGCAAGCAAAATTGAAAAATGAATTCCAATCAATGAAAATCCTGCCAACAAAATTACAAAGATTACAAGCATGATCTTAAACTGCGCTTTAAAATATCCGCCGACCGCATATTTTAAATTCGCCATTACCATACTCATTCGTCTTACGATTGGATCGGGCGATACTTTTTTTGCCCACTCGATCACCATCTCTCTCTCTGCAATAAAGAAATAGGCAGAAATGATCGTCACGATAAATCCAATCAGAATAGATGGAATCCGCTTGACAAAATTACTTGCCGCTGTAACTGTAGGCTCACTGATTTGCTGCATGAGCGCTCCCATAGCCTGATCCAGATTATCAATCATCTGATACCATGCATTCTGCACGGCTTCCGGCAAACGTTCAAAAACTACATTCAAATTATCTCCGATCTGGCGAAGTCCCGTTTCCAGTTCTTCATACAGATCCGGAAGATTCTGTATAAGTGCCATACACTCTCGCCAGATTCTGCTTCCGACAAAATATACCAGAAGGATAACGCCTGCCAGGACAAGGATAATAATCATTGCCGATCCAAGTTTTTTAACAATTTTAAGCCTTCTTTCCAGCCACTTAACGATCGGACTTGCGACATAGGAAATGAACCAGCCGATTACGAATGGCATAAAAAAGCCTAAAAACATATATCCAAAATAAATAAACAAAATTGTACCAATAAGGCTGAGCGCCAGACTGACCGCAATTTTCCAGAAAGGCCGGTTGTCATTTAAACACGTATCTTTCACTACTCTTCCATCTCACTTTCTGTCAGGAATTCATTCTCTACCAGTTCCCAGATTTCGTCTCTGCCTTGTTTTGTTTCTGCTGAAAATGGAATGACCATAGTTCCCGGCACTAAATCCAATCCCTGCTTTACAATTTTAATCTGCTTTTGTATCTGACTTCTCTTGATCTTATCAAGTTTTGTGGCGATAATGATCGGGTGAAATCCCATTTCCACAATCCAGTGATACATCATTTTATCGTTGGCTGACGGAGCATGTCTGATATCAATAAGCAGGAAAACTGCTTTCAGCTGTTTGGAGCCGTGAAGATAACGTTCAATCAATTGTCCCCATTTTATTTTTTCCTGCTCTGAGACTTTGGCATAACCATACCCCGGCAGATCTACCAGATACATCTCTTCGTTTATATTATAAAAATTAATGGTCTGCGTCTTTCCCGGAGTTGCAGATGTTCTTGCATAAGATTTTCGGTTCATAAGCGCATTGATCAGTGAAGATTTTCCTACATTGGACTTCCCTGCAAATGCAATCTCCGGAAGCTGATTGTCCGGAAGCTTACTGGTGATTCCGCAGACCGTCTCCAAATTTAAACTACGTATGATCATATCTTTCCTCCCTGCTGTTTCTATCTATACTTTAACATATCTCTATCATTCTGCGAAGCATCTTCGGCATTTCTTAAGAAAGTCTATACATTCTTTAGAAAATCAAAGCATGCTTCAAAACCTCGCTCATATGCGATACAGGCAGTATCTCCAGACCTTTTGTGATCTCTGCTGAAATTTCTTCCACATCTGTCTCATTTTCTTTTGGTACGAGCACTGTTTTAATTCCGGCATTTTTAGCGGCCAACAGTTTTTCTTTCAGACCGCCGATCGGCAGCACTCTTCCTCTGAGCGTTATCTCACCCGTCATTGCAATATCCGCCCTGACTTTTTTCTCCGTAATAGCAGATAACATAGCAGTTGCCATTGTAATACCCGCAGACGGTCCGTCTTTTGGTGTTGCTCCTTCCGGAATATGAATATGGATATCATGCTCTTTGAAAAACTTCTCATCAATTCCATACTCTTTGCTGACGGAACGGATGTAACTGATTCCGGTTCTCGCAGACTCCTTCATCACATCTCCAAGCTGACCGGTCAGCAGAATCTCGCCTTCCCCCGGCATTACATTGACTTCTATTTCTAAGGTGTCACCACCCACACTTGTCCATGCAAGTCCGCGCACAATACCGACTTCATCCTGTTCGTTCTTCATCTGATAAATATACAGCTCTTTCCCAAGATACAGATGAAGATTGCGCTCTGTCACATGAATGGTCTTTTTCTTCTCTTCCAAAATTTCTCTTGCAGATTTCCTGCAAATATCTCCAATCTTTCGCTCTAATTGGCGAACCCCGGCTTCCTTCGTATAATTACGTGCAATCTTCCAGATTGCTTTCTTGCTGATCGTCAGCTGCTCGGACTTCAATCCATGCTTTTCAAGCTGCTTCGGAATCAGATGTTCTGTAGCAATATGAAGCTTTTCATTTTCTGTATAACTGTTGATCTCGATCACTTCCATACGGTCAAGAAGCGGACGCGGAATTGTCTGAAGTGTGTTTGCCGTTGTAACAAACAAAACTCCTGAGAGATCCAGAGGCACTTCCAGATAATGATCCCGGAACTTTTTATTTTGCTCACTGTCTAATACTTCCAACAACGCTGAAAAAGTATCCCCTTTGTAATCATTGCTGACTTTATCAATCTCATCTAACAGAAGCAGCGGATTTTTTACGCCTGCAGTACGTAGTGCTGTAGCGATTCTTCCCGGCATTGCTCCGACATAGGTTTTTCTATGTCCGCGTATTTCTGCTTCATCTCTGACTCCACCGAGAGAAATTCTCACATATGGTTTCTTCAACGCTCTTGCAAGTGATTTTGCAATGGAAGTCTTTCCTGTTCCCGGAGGTCCCACAAGACAGAGAATCGGTGCATTTCCTTTTTTCGTAAGCGCACGTACCGCTAAAAATTCAAGCACACGCTCCTTTACCTTCTCAAGTCCGTAGTGATCTTCATTCAATACTTGTTCGGCATATGCAATATCTTTATGATCTTTACACACTTTATCCCAAGGCATTTCCAGCATTGTTTCAATATAGGTACGTGTCACACCCGATTCCGCAGGATTTCCCATAGAATTTTTGAAGCGTTTGATTTCTTTTTCAATCTTTTCTTTCACTTCTTTAGGTGCTTTCAGCGCATCGCATGCCTGCTTGAACTCATCTGCATCAGATAAGGTATTGTCATCCCCAAGCTCTTCTCGGATCAGCTTCATTTCTTCTCTCAGGATATAATCCCGCTGATTTTTATCTACACGTTCTCTTATTTTCTCCTGAAGTTCTTCTTTTATGTTCTGCACTTGTATCTCATTGACAACTTTATAGGCAAGCTTGTCATATCGACGCATAACATGAGTCTCTTCTAACAGTTCCTGATATTCTGTGTAAGCCAACGGAAGATTCGCTCCGACTGTATCAACCAGCTTCTTTAAATCATTGATCTCATCAATCTGTCCTGCAAATTCTTTGGAAATCTTCGGATTCTTTAACATATATTCTTTAAAGATATCCCGAAGCCCGCGAAGCATTGCCTCTTTATTAAGAGGCGCCGACTCCCCTCCGTTTTCCTCATCACCTGTATCCACATCCTCTACAACATCTACCAGCGCACGAAGATAAGGCTCTTTAAATTCAAGAGATCGGATTTTTGCACGTTTCTCTCCGGTAATCAGCACACGGCTGATTTTCTTTGGCATTTTTACAATCTGACGGACAGTGACGATACATCCTGTCTCATATACATCCTCAAGTCCCGGATCTTCTGTCGCCACATCCTTCTGGGCAGATACAAACAGCATCTGCTCACCTTCCATCGCCTCATCAATTGCTGCCAGAGATTTTTCACGGCTTACATCAAAGTGTCTGACCATTTCCGGAAGAATTGTCATTCCTCTCAGAGCAACCATTGGAAGGCTCATTGTTACTTTCTCCATCTGTGTTCTCCTGTATTAAAAAAGTAGACGGGTACAAGCTTTCTTTGCACCCGCCCCGTATATTATGCACTCTCAGAACCGATCGCTGCATGTTCACAGACCGGAAGTTCATATCCTTTTACTACATCTCTTGTGATCATGCATGATTTTAATGTCTCATCTGACGGAGCCTGATACATAATGTCCATCATTACATTTTCCATGATGGCACGAAGTCCTCTTGCTCCGGTCTTACGTTTCAATGAAATCTCTGCAATTTCCTGAAGCGCACCTTCATCAAATTCAAGTTCCACACCGTCTATCTCCAACAGCTTCTGATACTGCTTCACAAGCGCGTTCTTCGGCTTTGTCAAAATGTCGATCAGTGCATCTTTGTCTAACATATTAAGCGATACTGTAACCGGAACACGACCTACCAGCTCCGGAATCAGACCGAATTTCACCAGATCCTGCGGCAGCACTTGCTGCAGAAGATGATCAATATTATAATCTCTCTTCTGTCCAACCTCTGCATTAAATCCGATGGATTTTCTGTCAATTCGCTTCTCAATAATCTTATCGATTCCCTCAAAGGCTCCTCCGCAGATAAACAAAATATTTGTTGTGTCTATCTGAATCAGCTCCTGATGCGGATGCTTTCTTCCGCCCTGAGGTGGAACACTTGCCACCGTTCCCTCAATGATCTTAAGAAGAGCCTGCTGTACACCTTCTCCAGACACATCTCTTGTGATTGATGGGTTTTCGGATTTACGTGTAATCTTATCGATCTCATCAATATATATGATACCGTATTCTGCACGCTCAATATCACCGTCAGCAGCCTGAATGATCTTCAGCAGAATATTTTCCACATCTTCACCCACATATCCAGCCTCTGTAAGAGCCGTAGCGTCTGCGATCGCAAATGGAACATTGAGAACCTTCGCCAGAGACTGGGCAAGCAGAGTTTTTCCACATCCGGTAGGGCCAAGCATCAAAATATTACTTTTTGCCAGCTCTACACCCATGTCCTTTTCAGCCATGATTCTCTTATAGTGGTTATAAACGGCCACCGACAAAACCTTTTTCGCTTCATCCTGACCGATCACATATTCATCCAGGGTAGCCTTAATCTTATGCGGTGCCGGAATCTTCTTGAGATCCAGGACTGGTTCTTTCTTTTCTGCTTTTTTCTTTTTGGGTTTCTTCTGCTGTCCCATCTGATTCTGGAAACTGCTTAGATCGATCATGCTGACATTTGGCATATTGAGCAGATCACCATAATTAAAATTTCCTGTCTGCATCTGCTGATTCATACTGTCAAAGCTTCTCTGCATACAGTCCGGACATATATGTATATTATTAGGAAGATCGATCATCTTACCAACCTGACTCTCTGCCCGATGACAGAGCGTACAGTACTTCTCAGGTTCTTTCTTGTTTTCTTCCTGATCATCGTCATCGCTGACCTCTCCCTCTAAAATCTCATCCTCGTATTTATCTGCCATATATCTGTAAACTCCTTCTGCATAGTTGTTATCTGTCTCATATAAAGAACGCACAGATCAAAAGTGCATTCTGCATCTTCGAATCTATGCGTTCATTATAACATAACCAGTAAAACTGTAAACTAAAGTTTTTATAAATTAATTTTTGCTTCCGAGCGTGACTGAAATTGTCTTCTGAACATACTCTCCGTTATCTGCTCTTGATACAACAACATCCACCGTCTCACCGGATGCATAATACGCAAGCTTACTCTCCAGATCATCTTTGCCGCTGACTGTCTGTCCATCAAAACTTACGATAATATCACCTTTCTGAATACCAGCTTTCCCTGCAGCGGAATTTTTCTCCACACGGATAACAAAAGCTCCCTCCGGCATATCATACATCTGTATTGCCTCTGTGGAAAGATCAGCCGTAACGACCCCAAGATAAGCTGCATTCTCTGATTCAACTTTATCTCTTGTCTGACGGTTCATCAGTTCCTCAAGAATTGGCTGTGCCTTGGATATTGGAATTGCGTATCCCATTCCCTCTACCGCACTGTCTGCATACTTTGCAGAATTGATACCGATCACTTCTCCCTGCATATTCAGCAGTGCTCCACCACTGTTACCTGGATTGATTGCCGCATCTGTCTGAATCAGGCTTGAACTGGTACCATCATCTGTCGAAATGTTTCTGTTCAATGCACTGATCCATCCGGAGGTAACTGATTGTCCATATCCAAGTGCATTTCCAATTGCCACAACCTGTTCCCCCACCTGAAGGTCATCGGAATTGCCAAGCTGCGCTATTTTGATCTGCGAGAGTGTGTCTTCCGGTATATCTGATTTCTGAACTGCAACCACAGCCAGGTCATTTGATTCATCCGTACCTTTTATCTTGGCACTGACTGCATCTTCCACATTGACATCACCATCGCTGCCGGACATATCCACCGTTTCCTCTTCTGCGTTGACTACATCATTTCCGACAAAGCATACACTGAGTGTTGTCGCACCGGATACCACATGATTATTTGTTGCGATCAAAAGCTCATCGTCATTTTCTCCGACAATGATTCCAGAACCGCTTCCCTCACTGGAATATTGCTGTGTGCCATAACCAAATCCAAATGCCCGGAAATAATTTGGGATTTCCTGTACACTTACAGATGTAATTGCGACTACCGTTGGCATTGCTGTATCTGCAACTTCTGCAACAGAACCCGTCTGTGACACAGCAGCTGCTGTTTCCGAAGCGGCAGTTTCACTTGAAGCAGCTCCTTCACTTTCATTCGAATCACTTCCATCTGCCGAAGAATCTCCTGCAAGCTGTGCTGTCTCTATCTGACTGTCCTTCCCGTCTGATCCCAGATATTTCTCGGACGCAAAATTCACTCCCTGAAATACAACACCTGCTACCAGCCCGAATACAACTGCCAGCGAAATCGTTTCTGCAAGTTTTTTTCCGCCACGTTTTTTGTTTTTTTTCTTTTCAGGTAATTCCTTCACTGTATCTGATTCTGTATTCTGATGCATACAATAATGTTCATATCTTGGTGGCTCATTCTGTCGATTGTTTTCTGTATCATTCTGCGGAGCATTCAGATTCCATTTTTTTTCATCATCCATGCCTGTGCTCCTTTCTTTTTATCTTTTTTATCCTATGAAAACAGTGTAACAATCAATTGTGTTCAAAATGTGACAACTCCTTTAAAAAACCGTGTGCTTATAGCTGTTTCATTGACAGCCGTCTGTATTTTTTACACCTTCCAGTATTCGCGGTTCATTGTACACCATAAAATCATTTTTCGAGGAAGTTTACGATAGTTTTTACCACTCAGATAGCCGGCATATTTACAGCCCGACTGAAGTATTACTCCCGGAATCAGCCATATTTTTCTTTTTTGGATCAGGTAGTTTATTGTTTTCTTTACAAGTTTTATTCCTTCTCCCTCTGATGGCACTCCTGCAAAAATTTCCGGATGTTCTGCCTGCGATACACCCAAATCAAAATTTCTGTGGAACTGTTGCATACAGGAATAGTTATGTGAATGAATCACTTTTGCATCTGCGGCATATGCAACTGCATAGCCCTCCTGGATCAGCCTGCCGGCATAGATCATATCCTCATTAAAAATTGCCTTTCTTACAAAGCCACCAAGTTTCTGATAGATATCCCTTTTGTAAGCAGCACATACGTTAGAGCAGAAAAATGTTTTGATTCCGTAAACCGGCAGATCGTCTTTTGTTTTTACAGCTGATCTGTCCGGATAATTAAAAGATCTTGTGTATTTCTCGACAAAACTGCAGTTTTCATTCGGAAGCTGTCTGGCATACGCTGCACCAGTCTTTTCATCTTCTGTCAGTGCTTTTACCAGATTTTCAATCAGACTTTTATCTGCGGGTAATGCATCCTGCGTCATAAATACCATAACATCCGCATCTGAAAGTTCAGCTGCCCATGCACGTGTTGCACCATGATCAAATTCCTGTTTTTTCAGATGATGCACTTCCAGGATTGAAAACTTTTCTTCCAGTTCTTTATTCCAGTATGTTTCTTCTGTATTCATTACAATGATCCGGTGTATCGGAAATGTCTGTTTTGTAAGACGTTCGATCAACGTGGAAAATTCTTTTCCCGGATGATACGCCGGAATGATCACATCCACTTTTATATTTTCCATAATTTCTCCCTATATTTCTTTATAAATGTATGGTAACAGAAGAAGGGAATTTCTTCAATGAGAAATTCCCTTCTTAACTATCGTCTTATCTTTATGAATTTAAGCAGCATCAGGAGTGCCTGTCGCCTCTGCAGCCGCTCCACTGTCATCTCCACTGCCTTCGTCAACGATGTCTCCGCCACCGCTTTCGTCTCCGCCGGTGTCTCCGCCACCGCTTTCATCTCCGCCGGTGTCTCCACCACCGTTGTCATCTCCGCCGTAATCCGGTTCCGGAGTCGTTGGTCCTTCATAGTCTCCGCCACCGGAACTGTCATCACCACTGTTGTCGGAACCATCATTACTGTAATCTCCGCCACCAGAAGAAGAACCACCGCTGTTATCAGTCTCATCACCACTATAGTCTCCACCACCGGAGCTATCGCTGTCAGAACCGTAATCAGAGCTTGTATCAGACCAGCCACTTCCATTCTTTTCAAAAATAACAGTGTCATTTGTTGTATTTTCTTCAACAGTTGCCTGTTTATCGTCCAGACTGCTCTCACCACCGACGATTTCAAGAATCTTTTCACTGTTTGCTTTTACAGTCGCAGATGGTGTGTATGCTTCATCTCCATAAAGGAACTTGTGCAGTTCGATAACATTTGTCTCCAGAGTTGTCGGTACAATAATACTTCCCTTAACATTAGAGAACTTATAAGATGTCGGGAATCCTGTCGTATCGTCTACACTGTAACCGATCAGAGTAGGCAGAAGCTGCAGGATTTCGTCTTTTGTCATAGAAGTTGTAACCATCGGGAATACATCGTCCATGATCTTGAAGATCTTGCCAAGACCGGCAGATTTTGCCTTGCTGACGATCATCTGGATCACACGTCTCTGTCTCTCTGTACGTCCCATATCAAGGCTTGCTGTATAACGGATACGACAGTAAGAAGTTGCCTGTACACCATTCAGATGATAATGATACTGAACTGCCTCGATATCATCCGGTCTGTCCGGAAGTTCGATCGGTGTATAATCCTTACCTGTTTCTTCGGATGTCTCTACACAGTAGTTATTCATATGAACAATCTCGGCATAAGACATGTCCATATCCAGTCCACCAAGGTCATCGATGATCGTTGTCAGCGCATTGAAGTTTACGGTTGCATATTCGCTGATGTTCAGGTCGAGGTTTGTATTCAGCATTGTGATCGCCTGTTCGGCTTCACCGTAAGCATACGCTGCGTTCGCCTTGGAATAAGTATCGTTACCAAGATTGAGAAGGGTATCTCGATATACAGAAACCAGCTTCACATCTTTTGTGTCATTATTTACGCTTGCAATAATAATTGTATCACTGTTCTCACCGCCGAGTGCAGTATTTTTATCACGGTGGTCAATACCAAACAGAGCATATGTTGTATAACCTGTCAGAGTTGATTCCTGTGAATTAATAGAATCCTGTACTTCCTGGTTTACTTTGATCTTACCGTCATCCAGAACTGGCTGATTGATCTTGTCCAGTTTTGAATTCAGCTGTCCATATACATACAGACCACCGATAAACAGCAGAAGAACAATAATTTCAACAGCAAATAGTATCTTTTTTGTTTTTGACTTAGGTCTTGCCATCTTCTCTCCCCTTATCTTTAATATGCATTTTTATTAATGAACCCTTTGAAAATCGTCAGGAACAATATCTTTATATCAAATCCGATCGACCAGTTCTCTATATAGTAGAGATCACAGTCAATACGTTTACGAATAGAGGTATCTCCCCGGTAACCATTTACCTGTGCCCAGCCAGTAAGTCCCGGACGCACCTGATGTTTCACCATATATCTTGGAATTTCCTCACGGAATTTCTCAACAAAAAACGGTCTCTCCGGTCTCGGTCCCACCAGACTCATATCACCCTTCAGAATATTAAACAGCTGAGGCAGTTCATCAATGCTGGTCCTTCTCATAAATTTACCGATTCCGGTTACCCTCGGATCATTCTTAACTGTCCAGGCCTTCTTTTCTTCGGCCTCCGGCTGAATTTCCATAGAACGGAATTTGTACATCCAGAAATTCTTATTATGAAGTCCGACACGCTCCTGTCGGTATATAAGTGGTCCCGGTGATGTCAATTTGATGAGTATGCACATCAGCAGCATGACCGGTGAAGAAACAATGATCGCCATGATCGCCCCAACAACATCCATCAAGCGTTTGACCATTGCATTAAATGTATTACTCAATGGAACATAACGGATGTTGATCACCGGAAGTCCCAGTATATCTTCCGTATATGGTTTCGTAGGAATGATCTTATTATAATCCGGTATAAATTTGGTATGAACACCGGATTTCTCACACATTCCGACAATTTCCTCCAGTCGGTAATATTCACTCAGTCCCAGTGTAATTGCAATCTCATCCAGCCTGTTTGCAGGAAGTATCACAGAAAGATTTGCAATTCGTCCGATAACCTTGATTCCATTATAAACAGTTCCTGCCGGAACATTATCATCAAGGATTCCTCTGACAACATAACCCCACTGTGGATTCTGCTGAATTCTGTCAATATATTCTTCCGCTGCCCGGCTGTAACCTACCAGTATCATCTGCTTCTGATTCAGTCCGCGCTTTCTCATTTTTCTCAGCATGGAGAAAATAAAGAGCCTTACTCCCCATTCTGCAAAGATGTTGATCACACAGAAAATGTAAACCGTCAGTCGGGAGAAATCAGACTCTCCCATCATATACAGACTGAATACGATCAGCAGAAGTCCGAGTACATTTGCCTTGATGATATTTGCCAGAACCAGTCTGCGCCCCTGCATATGCAAAGGCTCATATAAAGTAAATGCCTGATACAGAAGCAGATACCCCGGTATGATAAATATCAATGCAAACATGTACTCTTCAAACGCAAGTGCCCGGACTGCTGAATATGCAAACGGACCGATAAAACGGATCATCCAGGCAAGTACATAGGTCACAGCAATGACAATGGCATCAATTAACATCTGGAGACGACTGAAATTCTTCTGATTGTCCTGAATCAATCTCTGCCACCTCTATCCATTTCATTGTGTTTTAAGCATCTCTGTCCGTACATTCTGAATCCCATGTCTGGACAGACACGTTTATATTATAATAGTTGTCCTTCAAAATCAATAAAATCTTATCTTTTATTATATTAAATTTCCATAAACCACTGTAAAAATGACTTTATGCCCGAATTCTGCGGAACATATTTTCCCACAATTCAAGCTGTATCTTTAAATAGTTTGGTAAATTCCGAAGTTTAAAAGATACTTTTTGATTTTTTCTGCTGATCTGAAAACCGTTTTTAATTCCCGCTATATATTCTCTGCCAAATCCTTTTA
>OGWS01002413.1_pt1 | contig 11831 bp, 10 predicted proteins | sample 1576111 | NCBI WGS metagenome assembly OGWS01 (sample SAMEA3541534, study PRJEB24748) | human gut metagenome | biome: human gut; feature: human-associated habitat; material: faeces | place: China | collected 2012
TGTTTTAATTGGAATAACGGTACATGTTTTGCCCGCCGCATTGAAAACAAATTGGCTTAGGCCAAAGAAAGCGCTGCTGCAAACTATATAAGCTGCGACAGGAACAGTTCGTTCAGCTCTTCCCAGCCGATTTCCCGCTCATTGGGAAGACGCGCGATTTTTTGTTCGATTTCCGCTATGCTGGAACTGAGATATTCGTTGAGCGTCCTGATCTGCGGAATCATCCTGATTTCAGGGGAATTCACCTTGAGCTCGAGCAGACGCTCGACTTCCGGTTTCAATTCCGGTGCAAGCCCGCTCTCCATCAGTTCGGAAAACAGCATGGGCGGCGGGGAGCCTTTGTCAAGGATCCACCGGCAGGCGAGGACCGGGCGCAGGACATAAAAATATTTCTTTGCCTTTATCATATCGCCTTTGATGTATTCGCGGTAGTTGCCGGCCGCCATATGGATATAGTGATACAGCCCTATCTTCGAAGAAAAATATCGCCCCATAACAGATTTAAACCGTGCCGCAAAATCTGTTTCTAAATATACAATGGGGGAGGCACCCCATTCAAACAGCGTTGGGTTGGACTTATGCAGAAGCCGCAGCGTCTTGGTGAGGTCCCACCCGTTGATATCCAGCGCGTCGTTGATCGGCAATTCGATCACATCACGGTGTTTTTGAAGCCGCAAATACGCATCTTTCGGGCGGACGTAGATGAACCGTACATCATAGTCACTGTCCGGAGAGGCAAAGCCCCATGCCCGGCTGCCGGATTCGACCGCCAGCAAGATCCGCACATTTTGTGTTTGTTCAATTTGAGCCAGTTCTTTTTGTATTGTATCTTTCATCCGCTGCTCCTCCTTTCGGCGTGTGTGTCACGCATCCATTTGCTGCTTGGCGGATAAAAAAGCCTTTTTGTCCCTATGGCTGTGCTCATCACGGGATTTTGCCCGGCACATGGGGCAGGAACAGTGGATTTTTCCTTTGGCGAGACGGCCGTATGCACCCCGCGTCCAGGCATATACATACTCCTCTCCGCCAAGCCTGCGCAGGATCCCCAGCTTTCTTTCAATGGTCCGGTTTCTCTGCCGCCGGTAATAAGCCCGCGTTCTTTTCAATTAAATCACTCCCCGACAGTTCGGGCAGCCTGTAAGAACCGTCAGGGCACCGCTTTCTTACAGGCAGCCTGTCTTTACAGGGAAAGTCAAACAAACAGGTGTTTTCATCATTCTGCCGCCTTAAAGTTATAAACAGGTTTGACACGCTCTGCGATTTGCGCCGTGGGTTCGATCTGCGCGATGATTTCCTCCATGCTCTTATAGGCCATAGGGGATTCATCCAACGTATCCGGAACAACACAGGTGGAGTAAATGCCCTTCATTTCCTTCCGGTACTGTTCCATGGAAAGCGTGGAAAACGCCGCTCTCCGGCTCATGAGCCGCCCGGCCCCATGAGGGGCGGAGCAGTTCCACTCCGGGTTTCCTTTTCCGATACAGATAAGGCTGCCGTCCCGCATATTGATGGGAATGAGCAGCTTTTCGCCCTTCTTGGCAGAAACCGAGCCTTTGCGCAGGATCATCGCGTCCGTGTCGACATAGTTGTGAATGGTCGTGAATTCGTCTGCTTTTGTAAAGCCCATACCGGAAAGGATCACATCCATCATCGCTTTGCGGTTCAACACAGCGAAGCGCTGCACAATGCGCATATCATGGATATAATCCTCGAAAAGCTTGCCCTCCACATAGGCCAGGTCTTTCGGTATGCTGATTTTATGCTCTTTTTTGAGGGCGGTTACTGCGGGCTGGATCTCCTGAAAGCGTCCCTCCGACTTGAGCGTTTCGATGAGCTGCCCGATCTGGTAGCGTGCGCCGCCCCACAATGCCATTCGGCCCTGTTCCTGATAGTAATCGGCGACCTCAACGCCCAGATGGCGGCTGCCGGAATGAACGACGATATAAATATCGCCCGTATCGGAACGATCCGCCTCGATAAAATGGTTGCCGCCGCCCAGCGTGCCGATGCTTTTTTTCGCCCGCTCCAGATTGACGTAAGGCGCGCAGCGAAGCGCGCTCAAGTCGATGGACGAGCAGTATTCGTGGGAGGCCCTGCGCACTTCCCGTCCGCAGGGGATCGCGCTGCGGATCAGCGCATCCAGCTTTTCAGAATCGATCTCCCGTTGTGCGATCCTGACGGTTTCCATGCCGCAGCCGATATCCACACCCACCATACCGGGAACCACCTTATCCGTAATGGTCATGGTCGTCCCGATGGTACAGCCTTTTCCCGCGTGAACGTCCGGCATGATGCGGATTTTGCTGTCCCGAAACGCTTCTTCGTCGCAGACCAGGCGGATCTGCTCCTCTGCTTTTCCGTCCAGCGCCGGCGTATAGCACAGCGCGGTATTGAATTTTCCCTTTACTTCGATCACAATGGTGATCCCCTTTCCGACGGGGCCGGAACATGCGGCTTTCACCGCTCCGGCTCCGGATATCAGGAGGCTGTTCCCGGATGCATCAGGCCCATAAGCTGAGAGAGAACGTCTCCGTTTCCGTTTAAGTTGATATTGCCCACATTCTCGCAGATGCGCTCAATGTGCTCCAGCTCCTTGAGCCTGTAGAGCGTCGGGTTTTCCTCCATCAGCTTTGCGGTGTTGAGCAGCGAGCGGGTGGAGGCGACCTCTTCCCGGCGGGTGATGACGTTGGCCTGTGCCCGCTTTTCCGCGATCAGCACTGTATTCATGATGTCGCGGATCTCGCCGGGAAGAATGATATCCTTCACGCCCGCGTCGATAATTTCCACGAAGAACTCGTTTTCTTTTGCCTTAAGGCGCTCAAAGGCATACCTTGACAGCTCGTCTTTATTCGCCAGAATGTCGTCCAGCTTTTGCTTCCCTACAAAGTCCCGAAGAGCGAGCTGCGCCGCAACGTGCATTTGCCCGGCATAGTCGTCGATTTCGGTGAGTATCTTCACATAATCCGTGATGCGGTAATTGCACACAAAATTGATGCGAAGGCCGACCTTATCCTGCGTCATGATCTCCTGCCCGGTGATCTCCATCCGGGTGAGCCGCGTGTCCACAAGGTTCACGTCTACCCGGATATTGTTTTTCCAGAAGTAATAGGTGCCGGCGTCCAAAATGCGGATCAACTTCTGGTCAAAGTACAGCCGTGCTTTCTGATACTGGGCCACCTCCACTTTTGTATAAACCGTGGTGGGAAGCTTTGCGAATATGTACTGCGGCACATCCTCCGCAACCTCGGGCGTGGAGATATCCACAAGCTGGTACTCGTGACGCTCCAGCACAGACCAGAAGGCGTATTTGCCGCGGCGGAGCACTCCGTCGAATTTTCCGCTTGTGTAGTGAAGCGCCAGCTGCTGGTCCGCAACTTCGCAGACAGAGGTCAGTTTAGCGACCTCGCTGTTTGCGAGAAGGGTGTCCAGTTCGCATTTTGCAGACATGAGAGGCTCCTTCAAAGAGACGATCTCAATTTCCCGGGCGCCGAACAACGGATACTTTCCTGCGCCCAGAAGCTTTACAAACCGTCCGTTATGAAACAGGAAACCCTTCTGATTCTCATTGATAATAACCTTTTTCATATAAAAAACCTCCTCGGGTCTAAATTCGTGATTCGTCATCCATGCCTGCCCGGCGGCTGAACCCTTCAGCGCATGGCGCCAACCGGCGGAGAATTGCTTCCTGGCCGTTTGGCCCTTTGCACGGTATCCGTTTTCAGACAGGGCCCGGTAAGCATTGCCCGCAATGCTTGCTGCATCCAAAGATGCACTGCGCATTTCTGGCCGGATAACGAATCCTGTTTTCATCCGTACCCGAAGGTACGCCTGCTTGCCGCTTCCCGCGGCGACCAAACCAACTGGCATACATCCTGACGGATGTAAGGCAGGATTCGAACCTGCGATATAAAGGGGAGTTGGACCCCGCCGCTTTCGCGGCTGCCACGCGCAAGCCTGACCGGCATACGCTTTGGAACCTCCTCGCGCACCGCGGTGAAAGAACATTCAAACACCCGCAAAGGTCATCTTGCATCCATAGAATACTAAAATTTTCCTGCCTTATCACGGAAAAAAAGCTGCGAACTCAAAAGAGTCCGCAGCTTTTTTGCATTTCCAGCCGTTTTTTGATCAGTCCCACAAAGCGTTCCGGCTCAGTTACCTTAATAAACGGGCCGAAAGAAAGCACCCGAATCACCAGTTCTGTCTCGTCGTCCTGCCGGTAGTTGATCGTGACGCGGTAGTGCTTTTCGTCCAGCCGCTGCGCCTCTTTTTCAAAGTGCGCAAAGTGAAGCAGCACCCGTTCCAGGGCATTGCGTCCGTCATACAGCTCGATCACAACGCGTTTGTTTGCGGCGGCACAGATGCTTTGGCGCCCGTACCGTTCTCCCCGAAAGGGCTTACAGGACAAAATCCGCCCAAGATTGATGGTTTTTCCGTACCGGCAGCCGGAGGCGACCAGGCGGAACTTGTCGTCCTTTTCGGAATACTCCAGATATTCCGGCATGACGTTCAGATGTGTGCGGGCCTCCCGGCGGTTTTTTACATCAATACTGAGCGGATACCGCTTTTTGATCGCGTCCAGTATCCGATGGAAGATTTGTATGTATACCTCATCTTCAAATGGGTCGCCGTCCGCATACCGGTCAAAAATGTAAATGTCGTCCGGCGTGAACAGCGGCGGCACATCCTCAAGGACGGAACTGTCAAAATCAAACAGGCGGATGCGCGGGTCAAGAGAAATCGCCTTCAGCCACCGCTTTTGCAGCACCGTAAGCGGCATGGTCGGCGGATGGAGGAGGGGCGTTGTGCCGTCCGGCCGGAGCAGCTGCCATTTTTCGCTCGTGAGCGCCGGTTCGATGGATAAAACGCTCTCTGAAAACGCACAGCGCTCGATAACCGTTCGCAGATCTTCCTTCGTGAGCGGGCGCTGAACCGCTTTGCGCAGAACGGCCGCGACTGTGTTGTAGTAAGCGCCGTAAAGCTCGCTGAAAATCATGCTTCATCGCCTCCGTTCAGCCCGTACAAGCGAGCCATCGCGTCGATGTCCCTTTTGAACTGCGCCGCCAGCTCCTGATTGGAAAAATGAATGCTGACAATGCGGCAGATAAAGGTACGGATCCACGGCACCAGCTCGCCCGCGTCATAGACGTCGGCGGAAAAGCGGCTGGTGTGAGCGTCGACACGCTCGACCTGTCCGCAGCGCTTTTCCCGTTCCAGACGGCGGTGGATATACGCTTCACCGTCATCATACCGCACGGTAAACTCCACCTGCTCCAGCCGCGCGCATCCCCCTTCGGTACTGACGCCCCAAATATGCTTCTGCATTTGGTCAAGCTTCTGCCGGTATGTATCGTAGCTTTCGCAATTTCCCGCCGTCTGGACCGACAGAATATTATCAAGCCGGATGGAGCCGATCCGTTTGTTCCGCGGAGCATAAGCCATCAGATACTGGCGGCCGTTCTGCACACTGATAAAAATGCGCAGGGGAACAACCTTCTGCGCGGCGGTGCGCTCCCTGCGCCGGTTGACGGTTTCGATTTGGACGGACTGTTTTCTGTGCATCGCCTCAAACAATCTGTACAAAATCTCACTGTCCAGCGCCCCGGTGATATAGTGATGCTTGAACACAAAGTGTTCCTCATGGGAATCGGCTTTATCCAGCAAAAAAGAACCGATCACGCCGCAGGGGGCGACCTCGGAAAAAAAGTCAAGCGCATCTGTACAGGCAGGCTGAGCCGTGGCCGCACGGCGGTACAGCAATGTTTTTGCGGAACGATCTGTACAGATAAGGCCCTGCTCGGCGTATTCCTTCAGTTTTTTGCGGACGGTGGATGCATCGAATGTTTTCGGCTCGTCAAAGCACGAAAGCCGCCGGTCGATTTCATCCATGATGCCGCTGAGCGGCAGCGCGATATCCGGACCGGATAAAACATCGAAGATCAGAAAATGAAGCGTGATATCCCCATCGGTAAAGCTTTTCGCTTTCCATGCCTTGTAGAGCGGATTGTGATGAGAAATACGGCTGTCGATGGAGAGAAAGACCTTTTTGCCGTCAGCGGTCTGCCGAAAACGCATATAATCACCCAGCCAGCTTTCAACGCGGCGGCGCTCGTCATCATAGGAGCGGGCGCTTTTCTTCGTGAACTCATCGCGGCTTTTAAAACCGTACACATAGAATTCGCGCATATAGTCCCGAATGCGTTCAAAGTTTTTGATCAGCTCGCTGTAGGCCATACGTTCGTCTCCTTTCATCGTGCTTTGGCGCGCCGCAAGTTTTTTGACCTTACCATAAAGCTTTTGCGCTTTTTTATGAAAAACACCACTAAAATCTATGATTTTAGTGGTGTTTTGGTCGGAGTGGGGAGACTCGAACTCCCGGCATCCTGCTCCCAAAGCAGGCGCGCTACCAACTGCGCTACACCCCGGTATGCGGTTTTGGCACGGATGTCTGCGTGCCAGCGCGGCGGATACGGCGCTTACACGAGGAATCCAAGCTAAAATATTATATGACACAATGCGCGCGAAGTCAAGCCAAACCCTTGACGAACCGCGCCGCCTGCCGTACAATAAACCCATGTCTTATTGTTCCTATCATTTATAAGAAAAGGTGTGTCACGATGGAAAACAGCGCAAAGACCATGGACCAGATCGTCGCCCTGTGCAAAAACCGGGGCTTTGTATATCCGGGCAGCGAGATCTACGGCGGCCTGGCCAACAGCTGGGATTACGGCCCTCTTGGCGTCGAGTTTAAAAACAATGTCAAAAAGGCCTGGTGGAAGAAGTTCGTGCAGGAATCCAAATACAATGTTGGCTTGGATTCCGCCATTCTGATGAACCCGCAGACCTGGGTCACCTCCGGCCATGTGGGCGGCTTTTCCGACCCGCTGATGGACTGCCGGGACTGTCATGCCCGTCACCGCGCGGACAAGCTCATCGAGGACGCGGGCGGACACGCCGAAGGCATGAGCTTCGACGAGATGACGGAATATATCCGCGAGCATGGCATCGCCTGCCCGGAATGCGGCAGCAAAAATTTTACCGACATCCGCAAGTTCAACCTGATGTTCAAGACGTTTATGGGCGTTACCGAAGACGCCAAGAATGAGGTCTATCTGCGGCCTGAAACGGCGCAGGGCATCTTTGTCAACTACGCCAATATCCAGCGCACCACGCGCCGCAAGCTGCCGTTCGGCGTGTGCCAGATCGGCAAATCCTTCCGCAACGAGATCACGCCGGGCAACTTTATTTTCCGCATCCGGGAGTTCGAGCAGATGGAGTGCGAGTTCTTCTGCAAGCCGGACACCGATCTGGACTGGTTCTACTATTGGAAGGATTACTGCAAGAACTTCCTGCTGAGCCTGGGCATGAAAGAGGAAAACATGCGCCTGCGCGACCATGAGAAGGAGGAGCTGTCCTTCTATTCCAAGGCTACGACGGACATTGAGTATCTGTTCCCGTTTGGCTGGGGCGAGCTGTGGGGCATTGCCGACCGCACCAATTACGATCTGGGCCGTCATCAGGAGGCCAGCGGCAAGAGTCTTGAATACTTTGACCCGGAGACCAATGAACGCTATATCCCCTATGTTGTGGAGCCGTCCCTGGGCGCGGACCGTGTGGCGCTGGCGTTCCTTTGCGAGGCCTACGACGAGGAAGTGGTGGACGCCGGGAAAAACGACACCCGCGTGGTGATGCGCCTGCATCCGGCGCTGGCGCCCTTCAAAGCGTGCGTGCTTCCGCTTTCGAAAAAGCTGGCCCCCAAGGCCGAGGAAGTGCGCGCCGAGCTGGCGAAGTATTTCATGGTGGATTATGATGAGACCGGCTCCATCGGAAAGCGTTACCGCCGCCAGGATGAGATCGGCACGCCGCTGTGCATCACCATCGACTTTGAGACCGTGGGCGACGACAAGACGGCCGCCGACGGCTGTGTGACCGTGCGCGACCGCGACACCATGCAGCAGGAGCGTGTGAAGATCGAGGATCTGCGCGCTTATATCGAGAAAAAGATCGAGTTTTAAAACCACATGCAAAGCGGACGTCCCAGGGGGCGTCCGCTTCCTTTTTTTGCCTGCTTGTGGTATGATGAAAACAAGCCATATCCAACAGAACGGAGGAGTTTTTATGATCGGCTGGCTCATACTTGCGGCTGTGCTGGCGTTGTGCGCCGTGTTGTGCATCCGTGCGGCCCGGTTCAAACCGGAGGCGGGGGCTGGGGCGGCGCCCACGCCCGTCGCCGTGGACACAGAGGGGGCTGTACAGCGCCTGGCGCAGCTGGTGCGCATCCCGACGGTGTCCAATTATGATGCGGAAAAGTTTGATGAAACACAGTTTGAAGGCTTCCGTGAGAAGCTGCGGGAATTGTACCCCCGCGTACATGAGATGTGCCCGCCCGTGCGCATCGCCCATACGGGCATGCTGTTTCACTGGAAAGGAAAAAGCAGCGCCGCTCCCGTTGTCCTGATGGCGCACTATGACGTAGTGCCTGTAGACGAAGCGGGGTGGAAGCATCCGCCTTTCTGCGGCGAGGTGTTTGACGGCGAGCTGTGGGGGCGCGGTACGCTGGACACGAAAATCACGCTGCTGGGCATTCTGGAGGCGGCCGAACGGCTGATGAGCGAGGGCTTTGTGCCCCGGAACGACGTGTACTTTTCTTTCTCAGGCGACGAGGAAGTGAGCGGGCCGAGCGCACCGGCCATCGTGGAATATTTGAAGGAGCGGGGCGTCAGGCCCGCAATGGTGGTGGATGAAGGCGGCGCCGTTGTAGACGGCGTATTCCCCGGCGTCAAGCAGCCCATCGCGGTGGTGGGCATCGGAGAAAAAGGCTTTATGAATGTGGAGCTGACGGCGCGTGCCGCCGGCGGCCATGCCAGCACGCCGGCCGTGCCCTCCACGCTGGGCATGCTGTGCCGGGCCGTGGCCGATTGCGAAAAACACCAGTTCAAGGCGCATCTGACGGCGCCCGTGCGCGCGCTGTTCCAAAACGTGGGGCCGTATGCGCCTTTCGGCCTGCGGCTGGTATTTGCGAATCTGTGGCTGTTTGGGCCTCTGCTGCCGCTTCTGGCGGGCAGGCTGGGCGGCGAGCTGGGCGCGATGATGCGCACCACCATGGCGTTCACCACGGCGCAGGGTTCCAAGCAGATCAACGTGCTGCCCACCGAGGCGTCGGCGGGCGTCAACCTGCGGCTTGTCAATCTGGATACGCCGGAAAGTGCGGCGCAGCACCTGAAAGACGTCATTCGCAACGATAAGGTGGAGGTCAAGGTAACATACGCTCAGAATGCCAGCCCGTATGCCTCCGCGGAGGATGCGAACTGGGAGACGCTGGCCAAGGCAGTGGGCGACACATGGCAGGGCAGCATCGTCTCGCCGTACCTGATGATGGCCTGCTCCGACAGCCGTCATTTCAGCGCCATCTGCCGGGACGTATACAAGTTCAGCGCCATGGCGCTCTCCAAAGAGCAGCGGGGGCTGATCCACAACAACGACGAGCGTATCCCGGTGCGTGAGATTGCCAAGACGGTGGAATTTTTCACCCGGCTGGAGCAAAGCATATAACGAAGCAGACCGCCGCGCGGCGCGCGGAAATCCTGATGATTTGGAGAAAATGAAAATGGATATGAATTTGGTGAAGCAGTATGCGGAATTTGCCGTAAAGATCGGCGTCAACCCCCAGCCGGGGCAGACGCTCATCATCCGTGCGCCCATCGAGGGGGCTTTTTTCGCCCGGGCCTGTGCCGAGGCGGCCTACGCTGCGGGCGCGAAGGAAGTGGTGGTGCACTATTCGGACGAAAAGCTGTCCCGCATTAAAATGGAGCATACCGCCGTGGAGGTATTGGAGGATGTGAAGCCCTGGCTCCAGCGCAGCTATCTCGATTATGTGGAGAGTGAGGGAGGCGCGTGCATGCTGTCCATTTCCGCGCGGGACCCGGAGATCTACAAGGGGCTTGATATGGAAAAGATCGACCGCGCAAACCAGGCGGCTATGAAGGCGCAGGAGGAGTGGCGCAGCTATACCATGAGCGACAAGGTGCAGTGGAGCATCGTGGCGATCCCAAGCGCCGCGTGGGCGGGAAAGGTATTTCCCGGCGCGGCGGAGGATGAGGCTCAGGAAATGCTTTGGGACGCTATCTTCGACGTGTGCCGCGTGAAAAACGGCAATGTGGTGTCCGAGTGGCAGGCGCATGTGAAAAAAATGACCGCCTGGCGCGACCGCATGAATGCGCTGGATCTGGACAGCATCCGGCTGCAGAGCGCCAACGGCACAGACCTCACCATCGGCCTTGCGGACGGGCATGTGTGGGAGGGCGCTCAAAGCCGTACGCCCGAGGGCTACACATTCATCGCAAATATCCCCACCGAGGAAGTGTTCACCGCGCCGCACCGTCTGCGCGTAAACGGCGTTGTAAAGGGCACCAAGCCCTATGTGTACAACGGCAACCTCATTGAGGGCTTTTCCGTCACCTTCAAGGACGGCGAAGTGGTGGAGCATTCGGCCCAAAGCGGCGAGGCGCTGCTGGGCCAGCTGCTGGACACCGATGAAGGCTCCCGCCGCATCGGCGAGATCGCGCTGGTGCCGGCGTCCAGCCCCATCAACCGGCGGGGCATTTTGTTCTACAATACGCTGTTCGACGAGAACGCGGCCTGCCACATCGCCTTCGGTAAGGGTTACCCCGGCACTGTAAAGGGCGGTACGGCCATGACGAAGCAGGAACTGTTGGCCCACGGTGTGAACGACAGCATCATCCACGAGGACGTGATGGTGGGCGCGCCGGATATGACCATTACGGGTACCACCAGAACGGGAGAGAACGTGAAGATCTTTGAAAACGGAGAATGGGCATTTTAATGGAAATAAATATCCCCCGGCGAAGCCGGGGGTATTTCATATGCGGGCAAAGCCCTATATTACTAGCGGCACGTGTCACGTCACGTTGGTACGGTCTGGCAGCTGCGAAGGCTTGTTACCTGCTACTCGTAAACGAGTTTTTTAGTAATTTCCCATCGTTAGTTGTTCTCCTGCCTTGTCCTCTTCCAGCTGCTTTTGTATATATTCTTGTATCTTTTTTGCATTCTTGCCTGCTGTATCTACATAGTATCCTCTGCACCAGAATTCTCTATTTCGGTATTTGTATTTCAGCTCTGGATATTTTTCATAGATCATCAGGCTACTTTTTCCTTTCAAGTATCCCATGAAACTTGATATTGCTACTTTCGGTGGTATTTCTAGCAGCATGTGGACATGATCCGGGCATACTTCTGCTTCCACTATTTTTATCTTCTTCCATTCGCACAGGGTTCTTAAGATTTCTCCTACTTCTCGCCTTTTTTCTTTGTAAAATACCTTTCTACGGTACTTTGGTGCGAACACGATGTGATATTTGCAATTCCACTTTGTATGTGATAAACTATTCATGTCGTTCATCTGAACGTCCTCCTTTTGTTGTTTCTTGCAGTTGCCAGACCGCAAGCCTATTTTACAACAAAAGGAGTTTTTCTTTCTACATCATCGGCATAAGCCTTCTTTTGAACCACTCGCCTAGCGAGTGGTTTTCTTTATACAACAAAAAAGCACCCTCTTCCCTTTCGGGACGGGTGCTTTTCTTTTTGGGGCTTTCCGTTAGGCCTTTTTTGTGCGGGTGGTGCGGGAAGCCAGTTTTTTCGCGGGGGTTTTCTTGGATTTGGCCGGGGCCTTTTTCGAGGCGGGCTGCGGCGCCGGGGTCTGGTCTTTGAGGCGCCAAAGCTGGGCCGGGTCCTCGCTTACCGGGGCAAGCTGCAGGTGCAGGCCGTCCGCGGCGGGAACCAGGCAGCACTCCTCCAGGGCGGTGAGGATGCGG
>OGWS01002419.1_pt1 | contig 11806 bp, 10 predicted proteins | sample 1576111 | NCBI WGS metagenome assembly OGWS01 (sample SAMEA3541534, study PRJEB24748) | human gut metagenome | biome: human gut; feature: human-associated habitat; material: faeces | place: China | collected 2012
TTGGGCTAAGGAGATCGGCTACATCAAGGGAGGCTACTCCGACTACGTCAAGGAGGACGGCACGATCAACTCGCTTCTCGAGCTGCCCGGGCTGTCGTCCGAGGAGATGGTCGCGTTCTGCGACGAGGCGAGGCGGAGGTACTACTGGCGCCCCCGCTACATCCTGCACCGTCTGCGCGTCGGCTTGACCGATCCGGAGGATCTGAAGAGATCGCTCAAGGCGTTCGGCAGGATCAAGGGCTTTCTATTCAAGAAACCGAGGTAAGCGTGGAAATTGAAGCAGAGATACTGCCAGGTCGCTTGGATAAGGAGTCCTTTTACTGGAAGGCAGGATATGAGCATTTTGGACCTTTGCTCGTTGGATTCTCTGATTGGATTGCAGGAGAAGCTCGTCGAGAGGAGCTTGATCAAATTCTTTTTCTAGCCCGAGATGGGTATGTTCCGATTCAGGCGTTTCGCTTGTTGTATCCAAGCCAGAATGCAAAAACCACCTACTTTTTTGCGTCGCGGGCCAGTACGCTTGCAACTCGCGTGCTCGAAGAAGGTTCTCTCGAAAGCTTTCTTAGGAATGCTCATCTGAGGAGGCTATCGAGTCCGGCGCTTCTTGCGCAAAGGTTTGACCTTGGTTCACGCTTCTTGGAGCTCGCCGCAAAAGAAGCGAAAATCGAACCAGCTAGTAGTGTCGATAGAGGGTTGTATTTCGGCAACGGCTCACATGCCTTTTTCGCAAGGATGGCATACGAGGAATATCTTCCAAGGGCGAAAAAATTTGCAGGAATGTTTGCTCGTTACGTAAGTGAGCAGGTATCGAGTGGAAATATAGGTGTGGTGGACGTGGGATGGCACGGGTCTACGCAGAGGGCTTTGATGGCTTGCGCAGACGATATGTGTGCAAGTCGAAGATACCTTGGTTATTATTTTGGCGTAAGCGATGTTGGGCGCTCTTTTGCTAAAGGTTTTTTGTACGACGGACGGGGAAACAAAGAGGACTATTTTGATATGAAAGCAAGTTCGGCTTTACTTGAGCTGTTTTTGGGCGCGCCGCACGCAACAACGGGTGGCTACAAGCTGAATGGAGCTCAAAACAGAGTTATTCCGGTTTTCGGGGCGTATGAGTACGCGAGTTCGCGAGGTCAATTCGAGAGAGAACATGACGCGCTTTGGAATCTTCGAGAAGGAGCGCTCTCGTACGTAAAGGAGGAGGCCTTGAATGCTCGAAGGGTTCCGCTGGGAAAGGAGCAAGCTTTTCGTCCTCTTAAATCCCTGGCGACGAATCCCTCGAATGCGCAGTTGCGCGCTTTTGGATCGTTGCGTTTCTTAGAAGGAGGTATGCATTCTGTTGCCGAACCGAGTGGTATCAAAAGTATCTTTAGGAACCCAAAGCAGATCATTGAGGAGTTCGGCGAATCTACTTGGAAATACGGCTTTCTTTGCAGGTTTTTTCATTGCAAAGCGGTAGCGCGTGTTCTTTATGGTGCTCTTTTGAAAGCTGAGCAATGATAGAGCTTGCGTCTAAAATGACAGAATGGCTGCTTGCTCGAAGCTACCGTGATATAGCGAGTGACGCTTCTGGTTATCCTTATGTGTCATTTGACGTGTTCGACACTTTGCTGTTGCGTACCGTCGCAAAGCCAGAAGACGTATTTCGAAAAATCGGGAAAAGCTTGGGATGTGAAGAAGAGTTTTTTCAGCTCCGTAAGCGAGGCGAGCGGTTCGCTAGGAAGCATGGCGCTGAGGAGGTAGCGCTTTGCGAGATTTATCAAGCAGTTAAGGAATTGTCTTCAGGAAGCGAACTTGCCGGATTTGATATTTCAGAACTCATGTCGATGGAATTGGATGTTGAGCGACAGGTGTCGCTCCCGAATGAACCGATGAGGGGACTTTTCGACAGCCTCAAGGATTCAAGGAAACTGGTCATTCTATCCGATATGTACCAGACTCGTGCATTCGTGTCGGAACTCTTGAAGCGAGCAGGATACGCTCTTGACGACGTTGATCTTTTCGTTTCTTCCGAAGTGGGGAAGACCAAGAGAAGCGGAAGCTTGTATCGACATGCTCAAAAGGAGCTGGATATCCAGCCAAATGAGATATTTCATATAGGCAATTCCGCAAGATCGGATTATTTTGCTGCAAGAAGATGCGGATGGAACGCCGCCCTTATCCCTCCTTCAGGCTGGCGGCAGCGAAGATGATCCCATATTTTGTGGTACTTTTCGTTTCCGGCGCTTCTGCCGCGTTGGCCTTTCGCACTCCTGACAAAAGGAACTCAACGCTTTTTTCTTTGGTGGCTATTCTTGCGCCTTGCTTGCTGGCGGCATTCAGAGATCCCACCGTCGGAGTGGATGTCCTAACTTATGCGGAGCCGTCGTTTTATTCTGCTATCTCTCGGAATATATGGGAGTATATAGCGAGTTCGGATAACGAGCCGTTGTTCAGCCTCCTTGCGTATGTCTCTGCTAACGTTTTTCAATCGTCTTTTGTTTACTATTTTCTTATCGAGCTGCTGGTTGTGGCCCCTGTTTACAAGGCTATCAAGGATAACTGCCCCAGAAGCCTTCGTTTTTTGGCCTGGTTGGTTTTTTATTTCACGCTTTTTGGTTTTAGTTTCAACCTGATGAGGCAATCGATTGCCGTTGCCATTCTTCTCGCGGGGTTTTCTTATTTGAGCAAGAAAAGCTATTTCAAGTATTGCCTTGTGGTGATAGTGGCTTGTGGATTTCACTATTCATCGCTAATGGGATTTGTCGTCTTGGCGCTTTACGTTCTGTTTGATAGCAAAAAGTTATCGTTGCTGAAAAAAATCGTCTGTGCTATGGCTTTCATACTCATGTTGGTCTTTGCAGTAGATTTGATAAACTTCGCGCTACCATTCAAAAGCTCATATTCGTATCAATTGCATCACATGGTCGGGGCGGAGCCATGGGATGTGTTTCAGGGTATAATAGAACGATTGATCATCTTTTTCCCGCTCTTTTGCATGGTGTTTTTAAACTATGGCCGTTTGAAAGATACCGTCAGCCACTTCGACTTCTGCTTGATGGTTATATTCGCCTATGTTGTCCTGTATCAGCTTGGGACGATCAGTTCCCAGCTATTCAGGCTATCGTTGGTGTTTTACGCGCTTTTGATCTTGGTGATACCTTTGCTCATTGATGGATTGAATAGCAGGATAGATCGAAGCGTGTACTCTATTGTTATAGCTGCATTCTTGTTCTCTTATTTTATCTATTTCATGAACACCAATGGGCAAGTTGTGCCCTACACGTCGGATGTGCTTGGCATTTCGTCTCTAACGTAATCGATGCAAAGTGGAGTAATCTTGGCTGAACCGTTTGTTACCATTATCATTCCCGTATACAATGTAGCGGAATATCTCGACCAGTGCTTAAAAAGCGTCATCGAGCAAACGCTCTCTCGCATTGAGATCATTCTTGTTGATGACGGTAGCAAAGATCGATCAGGTCAGATATGTGATGAATATGCCGCGACAGATGATCGCATTCGCGTCATCCATCAAGAAAACCAGGGGTTGTCGGTCGTCAGAAATGTAGGCATCGCTGCTGCCAGGTCCCCCTATTTCATGATATTGGATGGAGACGACTGGATCGAAGAGGACGCTGTAGCAATTTTGTACAAAAAAATGGTCGAAACAGGTTGTGATATATGCGTAAGCGACTATTACGTAGAAAAAGAAGGTCGAGGTTTTCCGGAAAGCTTTTTCTCGACCGAAATAATGTCGTTTGGGTCTGAAGATAGATTCTTGCTCGAGGCCAATTGTCTTTGCTTTGCCGAATATGGAAATAGAAACGCCACCGCAAATTTAGGGGTTGTTTGGGCCCGAATGTACAGAAGGGCATTCGTTCTTGACAATGGACTTGAATTCGTTCCCGGGCTGAAAAGGATGCAGGATGCAATATTCAACATAAGCGCTTTGGATTGCGCAAAGTCTGTTGAGCGGGTGGACGCACTAACCTGGCATTATAGGCTATGGACTGGGTCTGCGACCAGGAAACACGATCCACATTTTGACGAGACGGCGTTTAGGATCCTGGACGAAGTCGATTCGTTCCGACAAAGTCGATATCCCGATGGGGCCTTCGACGTTGTTTATTACTCGAAATGCGTGAGAGTACTTCTGGACATTGTGAAAGCGCAGTATGTTTCGGGTGACAATACGACGGGCTTGCTTGAAGTATGCAGATCCGTCAGGCAGCTGATGCATGAACACCCTTTCGACAAGGCGATTGAGCTGGCAGAGGGAAAGATGGTTTCGAAGGCTCAATCAATCGCGCTTTTCTTTTTGAAACTCCATTGGGTCACGCCCATTATCGTGATGTACAAAATACAACGAGCAATTGACGGCGCAAGGCGATAATCCGATGCGCTGGTTATAGGAGCATGTATGACGTTCGATATCAAAAAAATTCCTCCGTACTTCAAGCATCCAGCAAGGGTTTTCCTGCAACAGGGAAAGGGCAGGATGTTCCGTTGGATGGATGACGAGACTTATGTCAAGCTCTTGTACAAAAGCGTCATGGACGAGCCTCTGCATCTTGAAGATCCTAAAACGTTCAACGAAAAGGTGCAATGGACAAAGCTGTATGACCGAAATCCGATATATACCCAGTTAGTCGATAAGCTTAAGGTGAGGTCATTTGTTGCTGATCGAGTCGGGGAAGAGTACCTGGTGCCGTTGTTAGGGTCATGGAAAAATGCTGATCAGATCCAATTCGAAACCTTACCTAATCGGTTTGTGCTCAAATGCAATCACGATAGCCAGAATGTCATCGTTTGCAGAGACAAATCTGAATGCAACACGTCGGAAATCCGAAAAAGGATGAAAAAGGCTCTAAAGAAAAATTATTTTTATGTCGGACGAGAGTGGGCATACAGGGATGTCGAGCCTTGCGTGCTGGCGGAAGAATACCTGGAAGACGAGTCTGGCTCGCTTAATGATTACAAGTTTTTCTGTTTCGATGGCGAACCTCGCTTTATGTACGTAGCATCGGGCAGGCAGACGGACTTTCGGATGGATTTCTTCGACATGGATTTCGACCATCTGCCTATTTGCGGGAACAAGCCCTGGTCGGACGATCCTATATCAAAACCTGAGTGCTTCGAGGAGATGAAAACGGTATGCGCAGCATTGGCTAAAGGAATTGCTCAAGTCCGCATAGATCTATACAACGTGAATGGGCGGCCTTTTTTTGGCGAAATGACCTTTTACAATTGGAATGGAATTGCTCGTTTCGATCCTCCTGAATGGGATTTAAAGTTTGGGAATTGCTGGGATCTACCAACAGGAGGTGGGGTCCATGCTTGATTGGCTTTTAGAGGATTATGCGGGAGATTTCGCCCGACTTCCGCGCGCGATCGCGAGATTCGCGCTCGATCCTGAATTCAGGGTTATATCCAAAGTCCGTCACGTCAATTGTCTATCTGGGGTGAGGGCAAAGTATGCGAGCAGAAGACTGCGGAGTGGATATCCGATCATATTTGCTGCCAGAGCCGTTGCGGGGCGAGGTTTTCGCTTGCCTCACTACATAGGTGTGGTAATTGGGGACAGAGTGGTCATGGGAGATCGCTGCACTATCTATCAGAATGTAACGCTGGGCCAGAATCGCGGAGGTTTTCCAACCCTTGGGAATGGCGTGACCGTCTATGCAGGCTCAGTTGTTGTCGGGGATATTCGTATAGGCGACAACGCCATCATTGGTGCCAATAGCGTCGTAACGAAGGATGTTCCACCTAACGCCATTGTCGCTGGCGCTCCTGCGCGGGTGATACGGTATAGAGACCCCAATAAAGATGAGGAGCTGTTTTAGGCATTCTGAAATGGCGAGGACGAGAACGAATATCGCTTACAATTTCGCGTATCAGCTATTGGTTCTCGCGCTGCCTCTCGTGACGGCTCCCTATCTGTCGCGCGTCATCGGAGCTGAAGGGGTGGGGGTATATTCTTACTCGTATTCGATCGCATCCTATTTTGTGTATATCGCGATGTTGGGATTGAATAATTACGGAAATCGTAGCATCGCGGCATGTCGCGAGCGGCGGGAAGATGTGTCGCGTACGTTCTGGAGCATTTACACGATGCAGGCGCTGTGCTCCTTCGTTGCGATATCGCTCTATGGAGTTTACTCTGTCACGCTGGCCGGCAACTTTGAGATTGCGCTTATGCAAGGCCTCTACGTGATCTCTGCTCTCTTTGACATCAATTGGTTCTTCTTTGGAATCGAGCAGTTTCGGCTTACGGTGTTGCGTAATGCTTTGGTCAAATGCGTTGCTACCGTTTTAATATTTGTCTTTGTTAAATCCGTCGAAGATATAGGTTTGTATGTTGGAATCATGTGCGGAAGCTTCCTTGTTTCTCAACTATGCCTATGGCCTTTTCTTGCCAGATATGCCGACTTCTATCGACCCAAGCTTGCAGATATCGTAATCCACATAAAGCCGAACCTCGTTCTCTTCGTTCCGGTAGTTGCTGTGAGTATGTACAACATACTCAGTAAGATAATTTTGGGCTATATGGCTGGTACGGAAGAGGTTGGGTATTTTGAAAACGCCGTCAAGATAGCGTCAGTGCCTGTGACCCTTGTGTCGGCAGTCGGCGCTGTCATGCTGCCTCGCACTAGCGCGCTCATCGCAAGAGGGGATTTCGTTTCCGCAAGTCGGCATACCGAGAAAACCTTGTTGATCGTGATGGCTTTTACGTCGCTGGCCGGTTTCGGAATTCCCGCCATAGCTGTTCCGTTCTCTGAGTTGTTCTATGGACCGGGATTCGAAACGTCGGGATACTGTTTAGCCGTCCTGTCGGCTGCAATACCCCTGCTAGGGTTCGGCAATGTTATCCGTACGCAATACATCCTGCCGAAAGCCCGCGATTCCGTGTTCCTGTGGTCGGCTTTGTGCGGCGCCTTTGTAAACCTTTCGATCAATATTGCGCTCGTGCCGCATATTGGAGCACTCGGAGCCGCGATAGCTTCTGTCGGAGCCGAGATTGCGGTTTTGGCGTATCAGCTGATCAGGATTCGGAGGGAGATACCTATGAAAAGGTACCTCATGCATGCCGGCGCCTTCGTGTTTATCGGAGCGGCTATGGGAGTTGTGGTGGCTTTCGTCCCTTCTGCTGGAAGCGATTTGTCGAGGGTTCTTCTCCTTGTTGCAGTTGGGCTTGCTGTGTATGTTCCGCCCGCATTTGCGTTATTGCGGTTTTACCTTAAAAAGCAATTCCAGGGAAGTGGCTCGAAATGAAACACAATAGCAAAACGGTTCTTATTACCGGTGCAGCTGGCTTCATCGGCGCGTTCCTGTGCAAGAAGCTGCTGGACGACGGCGGTTGTAAAGTCGTCGGGCTGGACAACATGAACAGCTATTACGATCCGGGCATCAAGGAGGAGCGTCTCCGCATGCTGCGCGAGTCCGATGGCGGGCGCGGGTCGTTCAGGTTCGTCCGCGGCGATTTGGCGGATGCCGCCCTGGTGGAGCGGCTCTTCGCCGAGAACGGCTTCGACGTCGTGGTCAATCTGGCCGCCCAGGCGGGCGTGCGCTACTCCATCGACAACCCGCGTGCCTACGTCGACTCCAACCTGATCGGGTTCTTCAACGTCCTCGAGGCCTGTCGCCACCACCCCGTAGAGCACCTGGTATACGCCTCCTCCTCGTCGGTCTACGGGGGCAACGAGAAGGTGCCGTTCTCCGAAGAGGACCGCGTGGACTCGCCGGTGTCGCTCTACGCCGCCACCAAGAAGTCCAACGAGCTCATGGCCCATGCGTACTCGAAGCTGTACTCGATCCCCGCCACAGGCTTGCGCTTCTTCACGGTGTACGGGCCGATGGGCCGGCCCGACATGGCCTACTTCGGGTTCACGGAGAAGCTGCGCTGCGGCGAGTCGATAAGGATATTCAACATGGGCGACTGCAAGCGGGACTTCACCTACGTTGACGACGTCGTCGAAGGCGTCGCTCGCGTGATGGGCAACCCGCCCGAGGTGCGCACCGGCGACGACGGCCTGCCCATGGCGGCGCATCGCGTCTACAACATCGGCAACTCCCGACCCGAGAGCCTGCTTGGTTTCGTCGACGCGCTGCAGCGCGTTCTCGTCGAAGAGGGCATCTTGCCTAATGATTATGACTTCGAAGCGCATCGCGAGCTCGTCCCCATGCAGCCCGGCGACGTGCCCGTTACGTACGCGGACACCTCGGCGCTCGAGCGCGACTTCGGCTATCGACCCGCCACTAAATTGGAAGACGGCCTGCGCGAGTTTGCACGCTGGTACAAGGGGTACTACGGGATCTAGCGCTTCCGAGCCGCCGTCGGGCGGCGGCCTCCCCATCGCACGCACTTTGACAGGAGAATAATCATGAAGATCGCAATCGCCGGAACCGGCTACGTGGGGCTGTCGGTGGCCCTGCTGCTCGCGCAGAGCCACGAGGTGTCCGCGCTGGATATCGTGGAGGAGAAGGTGGCCATGCTCAACCGGGGCGAGAGCCCCATCGCCGACGCCGAGGCCGAGGAGCTCCTCGCGGCGGGCGCTTCGGGGAGGAGGCCGTTGTCGTTCCATGCCACGTGCGATCCCGTCGAGGCGTACTCCGGAGCCGCCTACGTCGTGGTGGCGACCCCGACGAACTACGACCCCGCGCTGAACTTCTTCGACACCTCCAGCGTAGAGGCTGCTATCGAAGCGGTCCGGGCGGTCAACGAGGACGCCTGGATCGTAATCAAGTCTACCGTTCCCGTGGGGTACACCACCCAGCTGCGCGAGCGTCTCGGCGACCGGCGCATCCTCTTCAGTCCCGAGTTCCTGCGCGAAGGTCGCGCGCTCTACGACAACCTTCACCCCTCGCGCATCGTGGCGGGCTGCGACGAGGGCGACCCGGAAGCCGTGCGGGCTGCGATGCGCTTCGCGGAGCTGCTCGTCGAAGGCGCCGATCCGGCAGAGCGGGATCGCGAGAACCCCGACGGCACGCGCGGCATCCCCGTCCTCGTCTGCGGGTCCACCGAGGCCGAGGCGGTGAAGCTGTTCGCCAACACCTACCTCGCGCTGCGCGTCGCCTACTTCAACGAGCTGGACACCTACGCCTGCTCGCGCGGGCTCGACGCCGCGCGCATCATCGAGGGCGTGTGCCTGGACCCGCGCGTGGGGTCGCACTACAACAATCCCTCCTTCGGCTACGGCGGCTACTGCCTGCCCAAGGACACCAAGCAGCTGTTGGCGAACTACGCGGACGTGCCGCAGAACGTCATGGGGGCCGTCGTGGACGCGAACCGCACGCGCAAGGACTTCGTGGCCGACGAGGTGCTCGCCCGCGTCGCCGGGCTGCCCGATCCGGTCGTGGGCGTGTACCGCCTCACCATGAAGACCGGCTCGGACAACTTCCGCGCTTCTTCCGTGCAGGGGATCATGAAGCGCGTGAAAGCGAAGGGCGTGTGCGTGGTCGTGTACGAGCCGACACTCGACGCCCCCGACTTCTTCGGCAGCGAGGTCGTTCGCGACCTGGCTTCGTTCAAGGAGCGCTGCGATCTTGTCGTGGCCAACCGTTGGAGCGACGAGCTGTCCGACATCGCCGGCAAGGTGTACACGCGCGACTTGTTCAGACGGGATTAGGCTCGGTCCTTCCGACTCTCGCGACTATCTAATTTTCGCTTACATAATGCAATTTACATGCGTATTGCATAAGCATCCTGGCTAGGTTTATCCGTTTTCAAAAACCTTCCCACAACCTCGTTGAACTCCTCGGGGTTCCCCGCAGCCACGAAGTGATCCCCCTCCACGAAGGCCAGCTCCGCGCCTGGAATGTTCCTCGCGATCAACCTGGTATGCTCCTCTTTGATCATGTCCCTCGCTCCGGCCACCACCAGCGTCGGCACCCCCAGCACGGCCAGCTCCTCCGGGGCGATGTTCGGGTCGTTCACCATGAGACCCAGCATCTCGGCTTTGCGGCGCGCCCGGGCGCTCCGCCTTCCAAAGAGCGACGCCGCCCGATAGCCCACGACGATGGGCAGCTGCACCGACGGCTTCACGCCGCCGCCGTCCAGGTTCGCCCCGTTCAACACGAGCTTTCCCACACGCTCGGGATGCGCGAGCGCGAACACCAGCGCGATGTTCCCTCCGTCCGAGAATCCCAGCAGATGCGCGCGCTCGATGCCTTGCCCGTCCATGAACGCCAGCAGGTCGTCGGCGAACTGGCGGATGGTGAAGGGCGCCTCCCCGCGCGGCGAGCGACCGTGCCCGCGCGTATCGAGCGCGATCACCCGGAAACGCGACGCGAACGCGTCCATCTGATGCTCGAAATACGAGCCGTCCTCGCCGTTGCCGTGCAGCAGGATGAGCGGCTCGCCGGTTCCTTGCTCACGGTAGTGCAGGTCGACGTCCATGCGGACTCCTTTTCTTTCGCCGGGCGGCTCCCATTCTACTCCCTTGCAGTTGCGGGAATCTCCTGCCTTGCGGCGAAGACGGGTGGGAATCGGGTTGCGGTGGGCGCAAAACGGCACCCATGACAATTTCGGCAGCGCGGTCGGGCGGGAAAGGTCATGCGCGATCTTCACCACCTGGGGTTATGCGATCCGGCGACGTGCTGCGATGCGCCGGAATCGCTCCGAAATTGTCATGGGTGCCGTTTTGCGTCCAAATCGTGATTGCCCCAGCTTGACGCGCCGTTGTGCTACACTTTCGAGCCGATACCACCTGAAAAACGACGGACGAGGAGGCACCGGTGCCCACGGCACGCGACACCACCGCCGCGGCGGAAGCCGACGGTCTGCGCATCGACGAATCCGAGCGCAAAAGCTGGACCAGCATCGCATTCATCCGCGCGGGCGGCATGTTCAGCGCGCCGACGCTCATGGTGGGCGCGGCACTGGGGCTGGGGCTCGCGCTCAGCGGCGCGGCGCTGGCCACGCTCGTGGGGTTCGGCTTCATCGTTGCGTACATGTGCTTCGTGTCCATGCAGGCCTCCGACCTGGGGCTTCCCACGGCCTCGCTCGCAGCTCCCGCGCTCGGCCGCACCGGCGCGCGTTACCTCGTGTCGCTCATCGTGGGCGTCGTCACCATCGGCTGGTTCGGTGTGCAGACGGCCGTGTGCGGCGCCTCGCTGGCGCTTATGCTGGCCGACGTGTTCGGCCTGGCCGTGCCCGTGTGGGCGTGCTCGATGGCGCTCGGCGCCCTCATGCTGGCGACGGCGCTCGTGGGTTTCGACGGGCTGAAATGGGTGAGCTCCGTCGCCGCGCCGCTGCTGGTGGCCATCTGCCTGTACGGTGTGGGCGCGTCGGTGGCGCGAACCGGCAGCCTCGACGCGCTGCTGGGGTACGTGCCGCTGCCCGCCGACGCCATCGGCCTCATCGCGGGCGTCAACATGGCGGTGGGACTGTTCGCGTTCGCGGGCGCCACAGCCGGCGACTTCGCCCGGTTCGCGCGCACGCGCAAGGACGCCGTGCTCTCGTGCATCGTCGGCGTCATCCCCGCAGCGCTCGTGGCGCTGCTGGCCGGCGCGGCGCTGGCCATCGTCACCGGCCAGGGCGACATCGCCGTCATCATGAACTCCATCGGACTGCCCGCGGTAGGCCTCATCGCGCTCGTGCTGTCGGCGTGGACGGTGAACGCGAGCAACGTGTACTCCGCCGGGCTCGGCTTCGCGGTCATGTTGGGGAAGGGCGAGGGCGGCAGCAAGCTGACCACGGCCGTCTCCGGCATCGCGGGCATCGTGCTGGCGGTGGGCGGCATCCTCGGGCAGTTCGAGGCGTTCCTCACCGTGCTGTCGGCTTGCGGCCCCGCGCTGGCCGGCGTGATGGGGGCGGACTACTGGC
>OGWS01002423.1_pt1 | contig 11794 bp, 12 predicted proteins | sample 1576111 | NCBI WGS metagenome assembly OGWS01 (sample SAMEA3541534, study PRJEB24748) | human gut metagenome | biome: human gut; feature: human-associated habitat; material: faeces | place: China | collected 2012
GCGGGCGGTGCAATGCGCACCGCCCGCGGTTTTTCTTTTGAGTAAGGAAACCACCATTAGCGGGTGGTTATGACTATTGCTCGGCGCTTAACAGCCCGTAGCCTCAAAATGGAAGCAAGCTGCTTTTTACAGCTTTTCGCAGTGCTCCCGAATGATGGCGCAGCTTTTGGCAAAGCCCTCCGCCTCGTCGCGGCTCAGCGTCAGTTCGATGACCTCTTCCACACCCGCAGCGCCCAGAATACAGGGAACGCTGGCGTACACGCCGTGCTGGCCGTAAGGCCCGTCCAGCAGCGTGGAACAGGGGAGCACGGCCTTTTCGTCGTGCAGAATGGCTTTGATGACCGCCGCAGCCGCCGCACCAATGCCAAATTCCGTGCAGCCCTTGCCCTGCACGATGTCCCAGCCGGCCGCCACGGTAGAGCGCCAGGCTCCGTACAGATCCGCCTGGCCGCGGGTGTCCGGCTGCTCCTCCATCCAGTCCGTCAGCGGCTTGCCGCACACAGTGGCGGCGCTGAACGCCGCGATTTGGCTGTCGCCATGCTCGCCCAGCTCGTAGGCGCAGACGCTGTGAGGCGAAACGCCCAGCAGCGCCGCCAGACGTCTGCGCAGCCGGGCGGAGTCCAGAGCCGTGCCCGTACCCACCACGCTCAGCCCGGTGATGCGGGCAAAATACTGCGCGATGACATCGCAGGGGTTGGAGATGGAGACTACGATGCCCGAAAAACCGCTGGCGGTAAGCTGCGGGGCGATTTCCGCAATGACCTTGACCGTCGCGCCCAGCTCCAGAAGACGGTCCTGTTCAAAAATGGTGCTGCACGCGCTGAGCACCACGATATCCGCGTCCGCCAGCGCTTCATAGCCGCCCGCGTATATTTTTGCGGGCAGCGGCATATAGGCCACGCTGTCCGCGATGTCGTCGGCATGGCGGCGCGCCTTGCCCTCGTCTGTGTCAAGCAGCACGATCTCATCGCACAGGCCCTGGGTCATCAGGCTGCTGGCCACGTGGCTGCCCACATGCCCGGCCCCGATGATGCCGATTTTCGTCGTTTTTTTCATATGTCCCATCCCTTTTTCTGTTATGAAAAAATCTTACACGCAAACCGGAGCCTCGTCAAGCGGAGAAAAGAGAAATAATCCCCCGTGCCTGTGCGCATACTATCCCGGAGGCGGGGCCGCGTGCGCCGCCCGCAAAGGAGTTGGAATGATGCAGGCGTTTTTAAAGCAGCACAGATGGGTGATCCTCGCCGCGGGCGCGGCCATCCAGGTCCTGACGGGCGTGCCCGCGGCCTGGGGCGTGTTTCAGCGCGGCGTGTGCGAGGGCTATTCCCTTTCGCAAGAGAACGCGGCCATGATTTTCAGCCTCACCATTTGTTTTTTCGGCATTGGGTGTATCCTGGGCGGCCTTTTACAGGACAAAAAGGGGCCGCGCACGGCCGGGCTTGCAGGCGCGGTGCTGCTGGCGGCGGGCTTCTGCGGCGCGGGCTTCATCCCGGGGGAAAATCCGTGGTTCTTTTACGGTGTGTTCAGCGTGCCTGTAGGGCTGGGCTGTGCGTTTTTGTATCCTTCGGTCATGTCCTGCGCGCAGAAATGGTATGCGGACCGCAAGGGCCTGGCCACGGGCGTCATCGGCGGCGCGGTGGGCGCGTCCGGCGCGGTGCTCACGTTTCTGGGCCGCTTTCTCATCGGCACCTGGAGCATCCGCACCGCGTTCTGGGTGCTGGGCCTTCTGATGCTGGCGGTGTGCGGCGCGGGCGCGGCTATTTTGGAAAACCCGGAGCAGCCGCCCCGGGAAACGGCGAAGCAGAAGCGCGGCGGGGGGGCGGCGCCCAAAAAGCCGCGGGACTACAGCGTAAAAGAAATGCTCAAAACAAACCAATACTGGCTGATGTTCGCCGTAGTGGGGCTTGCAACGCCGGCCGTGCTGCTGTTCAGCCCCATCATCGTGGAGCTGGCACAGGAACGCGGGCTTTCGCAGACGGCGGCGCTGGCCTGCATCGTGGTGGGCTCGGTCTTTTCGGCGGCAGGACGGCTTTTGATGCCCTGGCTCAGCGATAAGATCGGCCGGCGGTATACCGACATGCTTCTGCTGGCTGCGCTGTGCGGATTTTCGGTGTGGTTCATCTATGCAGGCAGCTGGTGGGTGATCCTGGTGTACAGTCTGCTTACGTTCTGCTATTCCGGCGAGGCCGCTGTCATTCCCGCGGCCGGAACGGACCTGTTCGGCCAGAAGAACGCGGGCATCAACTACGGCTTTCTGGCGCTGGGCATGAGCGTGGGCAGCGTAGGCTTCCCGCTGCTGGCCCGCTGCTTTGAAGGCGAGGCCGTGCGGCATTTCGTTGCCATTGCGGCCACGGCGGCGGGCTTTGTGTGCCTGTGGTTTTTAAAGCCCACCCAGGGCGAACGCCTGTAATGGGAGAGCGGAAAGGAGAGGCGCCTTTTTTGGCCCTCCCCTTTTTTTAATGTTTTGCAGCGCCGCGTTCAGGCATGGGAAAGCAGCGGCAGCATCACGCGGTCTTCCGCAAAAATATTCGATCCGCCCGCCAGCACGAACAAATGGTCGTCGCCCTGCACGGGCGCGCGGGCGCATGCGGCGGCGCTTGCGGGCGTGAAGCCCAGCTCGGCCCGCGCCGCGCCGGGCGAAGCGGCCGAGGCAGCGGCGCACACTGCCTGCTCCAGCGTGCAGCGGCCCGTGCCGAAAAAGTCGCAGCAGGTGAAAACGCCGTCCTCCTCCGTGGCCACACAGGCCAGATCATAAGCGGAAGAATAATAGACGCAGTCCTTCAAAAAGCCGCTGCAATAGAACATCAGCAGGCCGGGGTTATCCAGCATGGGCAGAGCGGAGAAAGGGTTGGAGCGCTCATAGCAGCGCAGCAGCAGCGCGCGCCCGGCCTGCGTGTCCATGTCCAGCCGCGCAAAACCGCCCTCCGCCGGAGCGGCGTCCCGGGCGGGCAGCGGCAGTGTGCAGACATGCTCCCGCGCGGGGACAAAGCCGAATTTGGGGTAAAACTCCAGCACCGTGTCGTTGGCATAAAGATAAACGCCGTCGCAGGTGCGGCCCCAGTCGTCCAGTACGGCTTCCATCAGACTGCGGGCAAGGCCCTTGCCGCGGTGCTCCGGAGCCGTCATCACCGTGCCCAGCTGCACCAGCCGCAGAGCCTCGCCACGCCACACCGTGTCGATGCGGTTGACCGAGACGTTGGCTGCCGCGCTGCCGTCCCGGTATACCATCGTATAGGGAACGTAGCGGTCCGTCCACCAGCCCGCGCGGTGCCATTCCTCGAACGAAAGGCCGAACACACGCCGGGCCAGTGCGAAAAAACTCTCCCGCAGGGGAGCATTGTCCCGCACCTGCTTGACGAGCGTATAGTCCATGCTCCATTTCCCCTTTCCCCGGCGGCCCTGTGCGCCGCTGCCTCTTCTGCGGGGCATTGTACCATATTTCCCCGCAGGAGAAAAGAGCGGTAAGAAAAAGCGCCGCCCGGAAATGCGCAGAAGCGCCGGGCGGCGGAGGGATCTACAGCTTTGCCGCGGGCTTTGCGGCTCTGGCGGCGGGAGCGCGGAAGCGCACAAGCAGAGAGGCGCACACAGAGAACGCCATCAGCGCGATGGGAAAGACGATCATCATAAAGCGGGCGGCAGTGCCGGGCATTGCGCCGGGGTTTTCGCCGGATTCAAAGCCGAACAGCGTGAACAGCAGAAGAAAAACGCCGCTGCGCGTCAGGCTGGAAAGACGGGTGATAAAGCTGATGCCTGCGAAGAACGTGGCCTCGCGGCGCACGCCATAGCGGGCCGCGTCGTCCTCGATGAGCACGGAATTCACCATGTCCAGGTTGGCGGTCACGCCCGCGATGCCCACACCCACCAATACGCCGGCAAGGCATGCGGGCAGCAGGCTGTGCACAAAGTACATCGGCACCAGCGAAAGTCCCAGCCACGCCAGCGCGATGCGCCAGCATTTAAGCGTGCCCAGCCGGTTGATAAGGCGGTACCAGAGGTACATCGAGGGGATGGCGCTGACGAACACGGCCGCGGAGAGAAATGTGGCGTTGCTGTCCGGCAGCTGCAGCGCGTACTTGATGTAGAACGGAATGCCCGCCAGCAACAGCCCGCTGGTGGACTGGTAGAAAAAGTGGGAGACGGACACAAGCCAGAAATTGGCGTTGGTGGCCAGAGCTTTCAACGAAGCCAGCAGGCCGGGCTGTTCGCTTTGGCTGAATTCACTGCGCTCCCGGCACCCCAGTATGGAATAAAGGATGAGCGCGCCGCTGAGCAGCCCCAGCGCCAGCGCCGTGGCGCGGTAACCGATGGCCGCAGTGATCATGGGCACCAGCGAAACGCCGATGATCATGCCCACCAGCTGCATGGCCTGCCGCAGGGCGTTCGCCTGGTTGCGGCGCTTTTCATCGCGGTACAGCTCGGGCAGCAGGGAGTGGTAGTTCACGGTGGAGATGGTGTTGCCCGTCTCTGTCAGCATCAGAAATACCGTGAAATATACGGCCAGCCCCACGCCCGTGCCCAGGGATGCGGGCGGGCTGAAAAACAGGATGGACGAAAGCACGAACACAGGCACGCTCGCCAGCAGCCAGGGTTTGCGCCGTCCCCAGCGGGTGCGTGTGCGGTCCGACAGATAACCCGCGATGGGGTCGTTGAAAGCGTCCCAAACCGCATACAGCACATTGCCCAGCGCGATCAGCTTCATGGAAAGGCCGATAGTCTCGGTGTAAAAAAAGGTGCCGTAAGTAACGTACATGTATCCTGCGATGGACAAACCGAACATCGCCAGAGAATAGCGCCAGGGGCGGTTGCAGGTCTTGTTTTTTTCCATATTCTCGCCTCTTTCGATCGTATTCAAATGCGCGCGGCATCCACAAAGCAGTGCGCGTGCAGCGGAGAGAGAACTTTCAGTCCCTCGCCCAGCGCAAAGTTCTTACCCGCGGCCAGTTCTTTTCCCTTCATGCCGAAGTAGACGCGGTACATGGCCAGCGTCTGCGCATCCATCTGGCTGTCGTGCAGCGCGATGGCCTCGAACTTTTTTTCGAATACGGCGGAAATATCCACAACGGTATTGGGCTGCGCGGTAAAATAATAGCCGATGGCAGACGCGGCGTGCGGCTGCGTGTCCCCGCCGCCGGGAATGGCGGCGCGGCCGCTCATCAAAAAGGCGTTGGCTGCCGCGCGCCCTGTTACAGCATGGTCCAGGTGGCTCTCGTAGGCCAGCCAGGGGTCCGGCGCGAAAATAGCGTCCGGCCGCACCTCGCGGATGACCCGGGCGATCTGTGCCGAAAGGCCCAGCACATCGTCCAGCGTGCCGTCGCCGTGGTCCAGAAAGTGGAACTCCTTTGCACCGAGGTGTGTTCCGGCGGCAATGGCTTCGGCGCGGCGCACACATGCGGTCTCCTGCGGGGACGCCGTGCGGTTCTTATTCCCTTGGTCGCCGTTGGTGACGGTGAGGTAATGCACCGTGCAGCCCGCCTGCGCCAACACCGCCACGGTGCCGCCCATGCCGATCTCGTTGTCGTCGGGATGGGGCTGGATGCAGAGAGCACATTTGCTTTTCAGAATATCCGGCGGCGCAAGCAGCGCCGCGACGTCAAACGCGGGATTTTCCATAAACAGCCTCCTTCATATTGATGCTAAAACACTAAATTAATTTAATTATAAAACAAAAATTTGTGAAATCAATCCAAAATGCGGGGAATATAAAATAAATGGCAAAAGACAAATGGAGGACTTTCGGGCTCTTCGGTACCTTGCGGAAAAATTTTATCCGGAAATTCCACAATTTTTTTATATTTCTGTGCTAGTATCAGTCTACAAAGGAAACAACGCGCCCGGCGCGGGGAGGCATTACAGTGAAGCACAGCTTTTCACGCAGAAAAAAGATATTCTTATCGGTAACGGCGGGGGTCGTGCTGGTTGTATTTTTGGCCGGCGCGGCGGGAGCCGCTTATATCAGCGGAAAAATGGACCTGCTGTCCCGCCCTTCGGCGGGACAGGGCGGCAGCAGCCAGAGCGGAACGGACCCCGGAGATGCAGTGCTCTCCTTTGACGGCATGGATCTGAGCGGCATCGACGTGATGGAAAACGGCGGCAGCATCGCGCCGCCGGAGGGCGGGGTTAACATCAACAGCGGCGTCATCAACGTTCTGCTGATCGGCTCCGACGAACGGGAAAACAGCGCCGACGGCAGCGCCCGCGCGGACTCCATCATGATGCTTTCGGTGGACAGCAGAAAGAACACATGGAAACTGGTATCCTTCGAGCGCGGCGTGGGCGTTTCCATTCCGAACCGCGGCGACGACTGGCTGACGCATACCTACGCCTACGGCGGCGCGAACTTGCTGATGAAAACGCTGCAGGAGTATTTCAAAGTGGATGTGAGCCGGTATGTGAAGATCGATTTTTCCCTGTTTGAGACCGCCATTACCGACATTGGCGGCGTGGTGGTGGATATGAGCCAGGCGGAGGCCGATTATATGAACGGCATTGCCGGGGAGCAGAAATGGACGGCGGGCACGGCGCGGCTGGATGGCCCCACCGCGTTGGTGTATGCGCGCATGCGCAAGCTGGACAGCGACTGGGAGCGTGTGGAGCGCCAGCGTGAAGTTGTGCAGGCCGCGGCGGACCAGGTGGCCACGCTGAGCCTGCCCAAGCTGGACCTCATCGCAAACAAGCTGCTGCCCCGCATCGAAACGAACCTTACCAACGGTGAGCTGTGGCAGCTTTTGTTTAAGATGCCCGTGCTGCTGGGAAAGCAGGCACAGCAGATGACAGTGCCCGAACGCGAGGAAACGTGGTCCATCTCATCCGGCCTGCAAAGCTCATTGATCGGGTGCGATTTTGCCGCCGAGGCCGACAGACTGGACCGTTTCCTACGGGGGGAGTCGTCCGGAGAGGGAGCGGACCACGTGTCTGCGGCAGCCCCGTCTGCATAAAAAACGAGTGTATAGAAAACCAAAACGGGAGCTGCTTTTATGAAGTGCCCCCCAAAAGTTAGACAAAATATGTAATTAAGCGACCTGAAGGGTCTGGTATCTGTGTTGAGCAGGTGTCAGGCCCTTTAGCTTTAGCTTGACTCTGCGGTTATTGTAGTAGTAGAGATAGTCAATGAGCTCGGCTTTGAAGTGTTCCAGGGAGTCGAAATCTTGAAGGTAAAGCAGTTCTGTTTTGAGCAAGCCGAAGAAGTTCTCCATCACGGCATTGTCCAAGCAGTTGCCTTTCCGGCTCATGCTCTGCCGGACGCCCTTGTCTTCCAACATCTTTTGGTAATGCTTGTGCTGGTATTGCCAGCCTTGATCGGAATGAAGAATCAGTCCCGTACCGTCTGGGATTGTGTCAAAAGCTTTCTCCAACATGGAAGTGACCATACTGAGCATCGGATGCTCCGAAATCGTGTAGCTTACAAGATCCTCGCTGCACAGATCGAGAATTGGAGACAGGTACAGCTTCTCGCCGAACAAGGAGAACTCTGTCACGTCTGTGACCCATTTCTGGTCTGGCTGCTCAGCATAGAAGTCCCTATCCAAGAGATTAGGAGCAATCTTTCCAACTTCGCCCTTGTAGGAATGGTACTTCTTCATCCGCACCTTGCTTGTTAACCCCAGCTTCTTCATCAGTTTCATCACAAGCTTGTGGTTGTGATGAAAACCTCGGTTTTGCAGTTCCTGCGTTACTCTGCGGTAACCGTACCTGCCCTTGTGTTCAGTCACAATAGAGCAGATTTCCTCTTTTAACTCCGCGTATTTGTCCGGGTCCTTCTGCTTTCTGGTGTAGTAATAGTATGTGCTGCGAGGGAGACCGGCGACGTCCGGCAACAGCGACAGTTTGTGTTCATACCTCAGTTCCCATATTACTTTTGCTTTTTCTCTTGCCGTACCCTCTCGGCAACCAGGGCATTCAATTTTTTAGGTATGCGTTCTCAGCTCTCAACCGCTGTACTTCCGCCAGAAGGTCTTCTTCTACCTCCAGCTTTAGCTTCTTCGGTGGCCATCCTTTGCTTCCCCTGCCGCGGCGCTCAATAAACAGCCCATCAGGACCTTCTTCAAGATATATCCTTTCCCAATCCGCTACAGAGTGAGCTCCCCTGATTTCGTACTGTCGTGCAATTTCTCGGTAGCTTAATCCTTTCTCTCGCATTTCCTCTACTATCTGTTTCTTAAATGCTCCATCGTATTTAGGAACCCCTTTTGGCATAAAACAACACCCCATTCGTTAGTAGTTTACCATACTGTCTAACAAATGGGGTGCTGTTCATAAAGCAGCTCCCGTTTTGGTTTTTGTGCCTGAAGCTTCAGCCGCCGCCATGCAGCTTACCCACAGCGTCCTTGATGGCCGCTGCCACCCGCTCATCCTTTTCCACGCCCAGATGATGCATAAGAAGCGTATGCGCGCGCGGGTCGCCAAGATCACCCAGCGCGGAAGCGCTGGCGGAACGGATCTCGGGGTCGTCGTCCAGCAGCAGGGTGATGAGGACGTTGCAGGCATTGTCCTTTCCGGCCCTGCCCAGCCCGGCAATGGCGGCAAGACGGACGTTTTTGTCGCGATCATGCACGAGCTTGACCAGCTCATCCTCTTTCCCCTTTTGAACACATTTTTCGATTTTTTCCAGTTTCCCCATACAGCATCGACCTTTCTAAGGTACGTTCCGAAAGCGGACGTATTTTTTCCTTGCATACAATGATACGAGCCATATTTGACAAAACACCGGAGAAAAAGTGAGCAAATTGTGAATAAATATTACAAATTTGAAATCGCAGCACGAAGCGGCGCGGATGCCGGACGAAACGGCATATTACGGGGCGCGGTTTTATTTCATTCGGGGAGGGCGCCGTTCGGCCTTACAGCTTTTCGCAGCCCAGCGCGGCAAGAAAACGGTCGAAGGCGGCAAGACCGTCCGGTGTCAGCTTGAACACGCCCGCGTGCTCCAGGCACGTTTCAAACTTCGCGCCGATCTCCCGTTTCACAGCGTCCTGCGCCTGCTCGGGGGAGAGCGCCGTGCCGTATTTTTTCACCAAAAGGTCCAGCCAATCTGCGTGCTCCGGTGCGGCGGCTCTGCACGCTTTTGCGTCCGTTTGGCCGCACAGCACCGCCGCGATCTCCCGGCCCCGCCGGTCGGGGACGATCTCCCCCACCGCCCGGCCGAAGGTGAGCATGGAGTCCAGGTAGCCGTCCAGGAAGGACTGGATACCCCGCTGTCCGCGCCCGGTGTTCACATGCTGGAGGAACCAGTCCAGCCCCTCCTGGGCAGCGCTCTCCCGGCAGGACACCTTGACCCCGCCCGCCAGCCGCACCAGCTTGCGCAGGGCGGCGTCCACAATGGGGACGGCCTCCCGTATGCTCCGGTAGAGCTCCATCTCCCCCTGGCTCAGAGGCACATACCCGTCCAGCACGCCGAAGGGGTGCCGTCCCCCCTCCCGGAGCTGCACCGCCGCCCCGGCCCCATTCTCTCTTTTCCTTGCAAATATACCCATGCTCTCCTCCCGTCCTTCGCCCTGGCGCACTCCGCGCTAAAACCGCCCCCGCTCCACACACAGGCCTCCAACGTACCCCCGCTCTCCCGCCGCAACACTGGCGGCAAAATAGCGGATGTCGTCCATGGCGTGGTCGTGGACTTTTTTTACCCGGTCGCCCCCGGCCTTCTCATCCCAGCAGTAGAGGGTAAACTCCCGGAGGGCGTCGGCGCAGCCCTGGCAGATCACCAGCCTCCCCCGCCGCAGCAGTTCGGCGGTGGTTCGGATACCGGCCAGCACGTCGTTGTCGGCCTTTTCCACCCGCCATCCCCGCCGGCGCAGGGTCTCGATAAAGCTGGCCGCCGACGGGTCGGCCACCACCTTCCAGATGGGCCGTCCCCCCGCCAGCCGCTCCAGGGCGTCGGCGTGCTCTCCGTCGGTTCTCTGCCGCCCCTCGGCCCGGGCGTCATAGTAGGACTCCGCCACCCGGTACCACACTCCGTCCCGCAGCCCCCACAGCCCCAGGGACGTGGGGTTGACCGTACCGTAATCGCAGGAGATGCACCACCGCTCCATGCCGCCCACCGGGACGGGCCTCGCCCAGCTCTCGTCGAAGAAATCGTATACCCGCCCCTGGGCGGCCACCCACTCCCCCAACACAAACCGCCGGTAGAAGGCGCCGCTGAAGCTGCGCGCGTACCGCTCCCGCACCTGGGGCGTCAGCGCCGGGTTATCCTCCATGGTGAAGTGGAGGTAGAGCGCCCGCCGCTCCTCCGCCTTTAAAATCCACTCCTTGTAAAACCAGTGCTCCGGGTGCTCCGGGTTGCAGGAGAACCACATCCGGCTCCCCGGCACGGAGCACCGAGCGCAGGCCTGCTCCACGAAGGAGCGGGGCATGAGGGCCGCCTCATCCAGCAGAACCCCCGCCAGCGTGATGCCCTGAATCAGGGCCGCGCTTCCCTCGTCTCTGCCGCCAAAGAGGTAGAAGGTGTTCTCCTTCCCGCCCAGCCGTACCGTCAGCCGGTTTTGGGATGCCTGCTCCCTCCACTGGAACCCCAGCGCCCCCAGCGTAGGCAGCACCTCCCGCAGCAGGTTGCGCCGCAGCGCCGTGATGGTTTTGCCGCACAGCCCGAAGGCCATGCCGTCGAAGCAGGCCGTGGCCCACAGGAAGAAGGCCAGCCCCATGCACAGGGTCTTTCCGCTGCGTACCGCTCCGTCGCAAATAACCGCCTCCCGGCTTTGCCCCTCGGCGGAACACCACCAGGTGAGCACACGCCTCTGCTGCCGGGAAAAGGCCCTAAACCGCATCGGCGCTCTCCCGCAGCGCCCGGAAAAACTCCTCCGCCCCGTCCTCCCGGCCGCCGGACAGCTCCACCAGCCGCTCCAGCACGGCCGCCCGATCCACCAGCTTCAGCTCCACCGCGCCGTTTCCGCTGCGCTTGAACTCCTTCAGCGCTCCCAGATCCAGCCCGTCGATCTCTCCTAGCTGTTCTCCGTCCAGGAACGCCAGCTTTACCGCGTCATTTACTCTGCAACCTGCCAGCCGCTCCATCCTCCGCAGCAGCCGTGCCCGCTCGTTCTTCACGCGTTTCCCTCCTCACCTCCACTCCGCATCCCCGAAAAAGTGGCCCATTTCCGTCCACCTTTCTTTTGTGTTTTTACTTTTTGTCTACCAAAAGTCTACCAGATGTACTTTTATTCCGCAAAAGCTGAGGTTTTCTCTGAATTTTCTCTTCATCCGAAACCTCCCCTGTGGCTGCAAGAGGCGTTATACGCCCCTTGCACTCAAAAATCAGAAGGAGGAAGTTCCAATGAGAAACCTCAAAAGGGCGCTCTCTCTGGTGATGGCCGCCGCCATGCTGATCGGCATGATGGCCGTCTCCGCGAGTGCGGCCGACAACTACGAGGATTTCACCGACAAGGATGAGATCCAGAACTCTGAGGCCGTGGCCACCATGGTCTCCCTGGGCGTCTTCAACGGCAAGGAAGACGGCTCCTACTTCGATCCCACCGGGATCGTCACCCGCGCTGAGATGGCCAAGATCATCGCCGTGTCTCTGAACGGCGGCAAGGATCTGGTCATCGGCTCCGGCGCCTCCACCACCCAGTTCAGCGACACCAAGGGCAACTGGGCCGAGGCCTACATCGCCTACTGCGCCAACCTGGGCATCATCAACGGCAAGGGCGACGGCACCTTCGGGCCCAACGAGCCTGTCACCGGCACCGCCGCGGCCAAGATGTTCCTGACCGCTCTGGGCTACCGCAGCGACATTGAGAAGCTGACCGGTACCGGCTGGGATCTGAACACCGACACCCTGGCCAACAAGGTGGGCCTGTATGATGGC
>OGWS01002431.1_pt1 | contig 11738 bp, 9 predicted proteins | sample 1576111 | NCBI WGS metagenome assembly OGWS01 (sample SAMEA3541534, study PRJEB24748) | human gut metagenome | biome: human gut; feature: human-associated habitat; material: faeces | place: China | collected 2012
TATTAGAATTTTCAGGGTTTTAAACACTGTTCAATCTTTCATTTTCAAGGTTCATTTGCTGTTGTTCTCAGCAGCAACGTGTTATATATTATCACATTGTTTTCGCTTTGTCAACAACTTTTTTAATTTATTTTTGGAAGTTTTTCATTTCCCTGCCCCGTTCTCACGGGGCGAGGATTATAATATCAAATGTCACGACAAATGTCAACAGTATTTTTCAACTTTTTTCATTTTTTTGCGCAAAGTGGAATTTACTTTTGTAATTCACCTTTTTCGCGGAAATCGTGGAAAACATGTTTTTTCCCATATGTATGGAACTTCTGACCTACTGCATCGCTATGAATGAAGCCGCTGCCTTTCTTACTCCATCTGGATTTTCAAGGTTCCACTGAGTGAAGCTGAGTGAAGTTTCTGCAACGGTCTTTCCGAGCATTACTAAAAACTCTGGAATCTGACTTTCCAGAATCGTCCCCAGTTCTTCTCCCATCTTTTCCTTTCCCTGTTCCTCACATCCATTTAAGTATAGAAGAAACGCAGATTCCGTTTTGTCATTTACCCTCTTTGCAGCTCCGCGAAATCCCAGGACACCGGTCTGGTGTGTACCACAGGAGGACGGGCATCCGGAAATATGGATTTTCGGAAGTGCATCTGCCGGAAGGTCTGCTTCCCGCACTGCTTTTACGCACGCCTGCAAAAGTGCCTGGGAATCCCGCACGCCGACCTGGCAGACCGATGCACCGATGCAGCTTACGGATGCCTCAAACTCGGTCTTGGCAGTATTATCCGCTGTGATCGCCAGAACTTTTTTAGCCTCTTCGCCAGTCAGATTGATGATATACGCAGTCTCATCCGGTGCAAGGCGCATTTCTGCTTCATCCATTTTCTGAAGCGCATCGCTGAGCGCACACAGTACAGAAAGATCCGGCTGTCCTCCGATCGGATGCCACAGCACAGTATAAAGGCCTTCCTGTTTCTGTTCCAAAGCACGGCTATCAGAAACCGTGCTGCCATCTCCGGTCTTATTCACTTCCATTTTCTGAACCCGAAGCTTCAGATCCTCGCCAGACGCATAGACCTCATCCAGCTTTTCCAGAAATGCTTTTCTGTAATTTTCTGCACCACCGAGACTTTCCTGCATATAGCGGCTTCTGGCTTTACCACGATTTTCATAATTTCCATAGGCGCGGAAGGTCAGCCACATTGCCTTGATGTAATAGCAGATATCTTCCGGTTTTACTGCCTCTGCGATCAGTACGCCAAAACGCGGATTGTTTCCAAGTCCTCCCGCGCTATAAACATCAAAGCATCCATCCGGGCGGGCTGCAAAGCCGAGATCCCGGTAAGTCGCATGGGAGAGATTCTTTGGAGAACTGGAAAAAGCCACTTTCAGCTTACGCGGCATTTTTTCCGCACGGATAAAGCCCATCAGGTATTCGCCTGCTGCCTTTGCCCATGGCAGTACATTGAAATATTCTTCCTTCTCTACACCAGAAAGCGGACTGCAGGTCACATTACGCGGAAAGTCTCCACCTCCTCCCATGGTGACGATTCCAACATCCAGAGCCTGTTCCATAATATCGGCAACGATTGCCCCATCCAGATCATGCAGCTGAATGGTCTGGCAGGTAGTAAAGTGTGCCTTGTGCAGCTGATATTTCCGGATCGTATCTGCAACAAATTTCAGTTTTTCCTTTGTCACACAGCCACCGGTCATACGCAGGCGCAGCATGCTGGCCTTGCCGCCTTTCTGTGCATAACTTCCATATAAACCTGAAAAACCTTTGTAAGCATCCTTACTGAGTTCTCCAGCATAAAATGCAGCTGTTTTTTCCCGAAACGCCGGAATATCCTGTTTCCAGTCCTGGTCATTTCTGATTTCCATAACCTTCTCCTCCTAATGTGATTTGTCGAAAAATCAAAAAGCACCTGATTTTCCCAGATGCTTTTGATTCTATCACACTTCACTTTTCATGAAAATGGCTTTCGTACATTTTCTATGGTCTGCCGGATTTTCACCGGGTTTTTCATTCCTTCTGTTTCCACTCCGCTGCTGCAGTCTACTCCAAACGGATGAAACGTCTGAATTGCTTCCCGCACATTGTCTGCCCGCATACCGCCAGCTAAAAACCATGGTTTTTGAATTGCTCCTGCCTGCGTGATCAGGCTGTGATCGAAGGTATGTCCGGTTCCGCCGCTTCCGGCATCCAGCAAAAGATAATCCGCTTCACTTGCATCCCAGCGTTTTAATTCATGATCCTGTTTCATGGACACTGCACGGATCACCGGAATATCCGGGAAGCGGTTTTTCATCCGGTGGATCTGTTCTTCTGTCTCCTGGCCATGGAACTGGATCGCACGGATCACGCCGGAGTCTGCCAGGCGGCAGATAATATCTTCGGATTCATTCACAAAAACGCCTACTGGGCAAATATCCGGATTCAACATTCCGGAAAGCTTTTCTGCCTGTCCCGGGGTAATTTGACGTTTCCCCGGAGCAAATACGAAGCCTGCATAATCCGGGAAATATTGATTGACTGCCTGAATATCTTCCGGGCGTCTTAGGCCGCAGATTTTTATTTTTGTCACGTTTCTTGCTCCCATTTTCCTATGTTTTCTGCTGCATGCCTGATTTTCGTTACTGTTCACGCGTTGCGCAAACAGCAACGGATTTTCTTCTGCATATTACAGCATGTTTTTCTGTTACTGCTTACGCATTGCAGCGCACTTCTCCGTTTATCGTTTCTGTCGAAACTGCGCCAGTGCTGCCTTTTTATCCGGACTGCGCATCAGGATTTCCCCGATCAGCACTGCGTCCGTTCCATTTTCATACAAAACCTTCGTATCTTCCGACCCACGGATGCCGCTTTCTGACACAAATACAACTTCCGGCGGCACCATCTTGCGCAGGCGTACGAAATTCGTTACATCCACTTCAAAGGTTCTGAGATCCCGGTTGTTGACACCGATCACCGAAGCACCTGCTTTTAAGGCACGCTCCACCTCATTTGCATCGTGAGCTTCTACCAGCACAGAAAGTCCCAGCGCTTTTGCCTGTGCCATATACTCGCGCAGCTCGCCATCGTCCAGGATCGCACAGATCAGAAGCACGGCCGACGCACCAAGGACCTTTGCCTGGTCGATCATATAGGAATCCACCGTAAAGTCTTTGCGCAGAACCGGAACAGAAATCTGCTGCCACAACGGTATTCTGCGGAATTTTCAATTGCATTGCATAATTTCCATCTACTGATTCGACAACTCCACAAATTTTTTCAGCTGTGCGGCAGCTTTTCCGCTGTCGATCATTTCTTTTGCAAGATCAATCCCAGCCTGAATGGAATCTGCTTTGCCTTATTCAGACATTCCTGATATTCACTTTCCGGGACACTGTCAGCCACAATTCCGGCGCCGGAACGAGCATAGACCTTGCCTTTCTTGGCATAAGCGATGCGGATCGCAATGCAGACATCCAGGTTTCCTGAGAAATCCAGATACCCGATAGCTCCGCCGTAAATGCCGCGCCTGCCGCCCTCCAGCTCCTGGATGATCTCACAGGTCCTAAACTTTGGTGCTCCGGAAAGGGTGCCTGCCGGCAAAAGTGCATCGACCGCATCGACCGCATCATATTCTGGTCGGATCTGACCGCCTACTGTAGAACCGATATGCATCACATGGGAGTAACGCTCCACTGCCATATATTTTTCCAGCGGTCCATTTAACAAGCTGCGTTCTGACGGTTCTCAGCCTCCCGTCTCTCTATTTTCTTTTGTTCTTTTTCGCCGGAAATGCCGTCCTGTGTTTCTGCCAGGTTTCTTCTAGGGCTGTCAGTTTTGGGACTTTTCTGAAGCTTCGCCATTATGGATTTTCTGCCGGTTCCTGATCTTCCGGAATTTCCGGCGCAAGCGCCAGCGTAAACCAGAACTCCACGCCGTCTTCCCGGTTTGCCACGCCATACTGCTGGTGATGGGCTTCCATGATTGCCTTGACGATGGAAAGTCCGATGCCGCTTCCGCCGTAAGCGCGGGTGCGGGCCTTGTCCACCTTGTAGAATTTCGTCCACAGGTTCGGCAGGTCTTCCTCCGGGATCGGATTGCCATTATTGTATACATGAATCTTCGCCACTTTATCGGTTACATCACTCCAGATGCGGATCTGGTGTTCTCCGCCAAGATGGTTCATGGCATTGGTGAGATAGTTCGTCACAACCTCCTCGATCTTGAATTCATCACCCATGACCATAAGAATCTCCGGCATGTCCACGGTTACCTTTGCCTCATTCTGCTGGATCAGGATGCCGGAGGAATTGATCAGGTCATGAACCAGTTCTGAAATATCAAAGGCTTCGATACTCGGGGTATCGTTTCCAAACTCCAAAGCCGTCAAGGTCAGCAGCTGACGCACCATCTTATTCATCTTGTTGGCTTCATCCATGATGACCTCGCAGTAGTAATTGCGGCTTTCCACATCCTCACACATGCCGTCGCAAAGACCTTCTGCATAGCCCTGGATCAGCGCGATCGGCGTCTTTAATTCATGGGAAACATTCGCGATGAATTCCTTTCGCATCTCATCGATCTGGATTTTTTCATCAATATCGTGCTGCAGCTGTTTGTTGGCAGCCTGCAGCGCACCAATGGCATCTTTCAAGCTGTGGGACAGCGAGTTCATGCTGCGTCCCAGAATGCCAACCTCATCCTCTGCGTCGTCCTCATAGGCGACATCAAAGTTCAGCTTTGACATCTCCTCGGACAGGGAAGATAATTTCAGGATCGGTTTGGTGATGCGGTTGGTCACAAAGCACATCAGGGCGCTTCCAAATACCAGTGCGATCAGACCGACCCAGGTAGTAAAACGGTTGGACAACTCCACGCTCTCCCGGATGCTTGCAAGCGGCATGGACATGATGAACATGGTCCGGTTGTCGGAAAAATAGCCCCAGCTTTCCATATAAGTTCCGTTGGAACGGAAATCCATGTTCTTCTCAACCACATAATTGTCGTGCTGTTTTAACACCTGCATGTGCTTCTGGCCCTTACCCAGTACATAGCGCTGCAGCTTCTGGGTCAGGAAGTCGCTGTCACGCCCGGATGTAATCAGGGCTTTTCCCGTATCACTGTCGATCAGGGTCATGGCAATGTTGTTCTGCTCACTGTAGCTGCGGATCGTCCCAAGAAGCGTTCCCTGTTCCTGCGGCAGGCCAGCCGGAAGATCTTCTGCCGGAACCTCGTCAGCCTGTTTCGGAGATTCTTTCGGTGTGTCTGCGCCGGATGCTTCACCTGAAGCATCGGCGTTATCGGAATCTTCCTCGCCTTTTGCCGTCTGCTTCCAGATTTCCCACTCCTGCTCCAGCTCTGATTTCAGGACATCTCCGATATTTTCATTTTCCCCGACCTTTTCCTGGATGACTGTATCAATATCGGTATAAGCCTCTTCCATCACCTTCAGTTTCTGATCCACATAATAGCGCTCCAGCCACCAGGAATTGACCCCCCAGATGGCAAAAAGCATCGCCGCCATAAGCCCTACAAAGATCAGCATGATCCGGTGACGGATCGAATGAAATTGAAAAACTTTTTTATGCTTCATCAGTCTACCTCGAATTTATACCCCATACCCCAGATGGTCTTGATATAATTGCCCTTCTCCCCCATCTTGCTGCGCAGTTTTTTAACGTGGGTATCGATCGTGCGGGCATCCCCGAAATAATCATAATTCCAGACATTGTTCAAAATCTTCTCCCTGGACAGCGCAATGCCCTGGTTTTCCACAAAGTAAGTCAAAAGTTCAAACTCTTTGTAACTTAAGTCAACCGGTTTTCCGTCAATCTCGACCAGGTGCGCCGCCTTGTCAATGCGGATACCGCCCACTTCCATGGTCTCGCTCACCGCTACGTTGGACCGGCGCAGAATCGCCTCCACTCTCGCAACCAGAATCTTCGGGCTGAACGGTTTGGAAATATACTCATCCACTCCAAGCTTAAATCCCTGGAGTTCATCGCGTTCCTCACCCCGGGCTGTCAGCATGATGACTGGCACCTGGGAATACTGGCGCACCGTCTTCAAAACTTCCCAGCCGTCCATCTTCGGCATCATCACATCCAGAATGATCAGTGAAATATCTTTCTGTTTGAAAAAAATATCGACCGCCTGCTCGCCGTCCTCCGCCTCGATCACGGAAAAGCCCTTGATCGTCAGGAAGTCTTTGACCAGCTTGCGCATTCTGGCTTCATCGTCTACTACTAATATTTTTAAGGAATCCATTATGTATCGTCTCCTCTCTGCATATGCTGATTCACACAGAATTTCTGCTGCTGACTGTACCCTGCAGCCTGCAGTTTTCCTTCTTTTTCCCCATTTTAGCAGATATTTTTCTGGTTTTCCACGTTTTCACAGAGATTTCACAGATACAACCCGAACTCTGTAAAAGAGCTCCGGAATGCCGCCATATGGCAGCATTCCAGAGCCCTTTTCCTAATCAAATTTATTGCGTTTTTATTCTTCTGTCTTCCCAGCTTCTTCGCACACCTCGATGCCAAGCTCCTCAAGCTGCTTCGGATCTACCGGAGTCGGTGCCTCGGTCATCAGGCAGGAGGCATCCTTTACCTTCGGGAATGCGATAACTTCACGGATGCTGTCGCAGCCGCCCATCAGCATAACCACACGGTCAAGGCCATATGCCAGACCAGCGTGAGGTGGAACTCCATACTTAAATGCGTCTAACAGGAATCCGAACTGATCCTGGGCTTTCTCTGGTGTGAAGCCAAGAACCTCAAACATCTTGGACTGGATATCACTCTGGTGGATTCTGACAGAGCCACCGCCGATCTCAGTACCATTTAATACGATATCATATGCCTTTGCACGGACAGCGCCCGGATCACTGTCGATCAGATGCCAGTCCTCGTCCATCGGCATGGTAAATGGATGGTGCATTGCCACGAAGCGGTCCTGCTCCTCGGAGTACTCTAATAACGGGAACTCGGTTACCCATAAGAATCGATAATCATCCTTCTTAAGCAGGTCTAACTGGCGTGCAATCTCCAGACGCAGGTTACCTAATACATCCCATACAACCTTGTTCTTATCTGCTGCAAATAATAACAGATCGCCTGGCTTACCATCCATAGCTGTAACTAAAGCAGCCATCTGCTCATCAGTCATGAACTTAGCGAAGGAGGATTTTAATGTGCCGTCCTCCTGGATTGCTACATAAGCCAGACCCTTTGCACCGTAGCCTTTTGCAAACTCAACCAGTGCATCGATTTTCTTACGAGGCATATGACCCTGTCCCTCTGCGTTGATACCGCGGACAGAACCACCATTTTCCAGAGCACTCTTAAATACAACGAACTCACAATCTTTTACAACATCGGATACGTTCTTTAATTCCATACCAAAACGCAGATCCGGCTTATCAGAACCAAAGCGGTCCATAGCCTCCTGCCATGTCATGCGCTGGATCGGAAGCGAAACCTCTACGCCTAAAATCTCTTTAAATAATTTGTGCAGCAGTCTCTCATTGACATCAATAACATCATCTACATCTACGAAGGACAGCTCCATATCGATCTGAGTGAACTCCGGCTGACGGTCTGCGCGCAGATCCTCGTCACGGTAGCATCTTGCCAGCTGGAAATAACGGTCATAACCAGAGCACATCAGTAACTGCTTAAATAACTGCGGAGACTGTGGAAGCGCATAGAAGGAGCCTGGATGTACACGGCTTGGTACCAGGTAGTCACGTGCGCCCTCTGGAGTACTCTTGATCAGAGTAGGTGTCTCGATCTCTAAGAAGCCCTCCTCTGCCAGAAACTGTCTGGTCAGGATCGCAACCTTACTTCTCAGCAGCAGGTTTCTCTGCATATCCGGTCTTCTTAAATCCAGATAACGGTATTTTAAACGCAGATCCTCTTTGGTCTTGGAGTTTTCCTCGATTGGGAAAGGAGGTGTCTCAGACTCAGAAAGGATTCTTAAAGAATTGGCGCGGACCTCGATGGCACCGGTTGCCAGGTTCTCATTCACTGCACCAGAACGAGCCTCAACACGTCCTGTTACTGCAATTACAAACTCACTTCTTAATTTCTCAGCCTTCTCAAAGCTCTCTGTACCACAGTCACTCTCCTCGAAAATGATCTGTAAAAGACCGGAACGGTCTCTTAAATCCACGAAAATAATTCCGCCTTTATTTCTGCTCTTCTGCACCCATCCCATGACGGTAACGTCCTGACCGATGTTGGCGGTGCCCAGCTCTGTGCATCGGTGGGAACGTTTCAGTCCCATCATTGACTCTGCCATAATCTTTTTCCTCCTATTTTAACGCCTCGCGATAGAACTCTACAAAATCAGTGTAGCCTTCTTTGTTCAGCTGTTCTTTCTGGAATTTTTTATTCTTATTCATCTGGGAAACCAGAACCTGCACGCCATCACGGCGCTCTTCCATGGCCTGTTTCATGATCTGGCACATTCTGGAAGCATCCATGCCTTTCTCAATGAGATAAGCCTTCTTCGGAATGCTGCTCTGAATGTGATTCTCCTGATCCAGTAAAATGGTAACGATACGCTCGAAGCCGATGGAAAATCCACAGGCCGGGGTGTCCACACCGGTAAATTTACCGATCATCTTATCATAACGTCCACCGCCTGCCACAGAACCACCGAAACCTTCCATGGAAACCTCGAAAATGGTTCCGGTGTAGTAGGACATACCACGAACCAGGGTCGGATCAAATACCAAGCCAAACTTGGTTTCTGCCACATCAGTTACCGTATCCATGATGTATGCCAGGTTATCGGTAACGCTCTTCGGAAGGGTATCTGCCAGCTTCTCGCCAAGCATACGAACGCCTGCTGCATCCTTCGTCACGGTATCCATCAGCTCCAGATAGGTCTTTACGCTGTTTTCGTCATATCCAAGCTCTAAAAGCTCTGCTTCCACGCCATCTAAACCAATCTTGTCCATCTTATCCAGGGTGATAAATACCTGGTCTAAGGACTTCTCCGGGAATCCGCAGTGCAGTGCCATGCCTTTCAGGATCTCACGGTCATTGATACGCACCGTAAATGCATTATCCGGGCAGATCTTACCAAGCGCTGTTGTGGTTGCCAGGATCAGCTCGATCTCTGCCATGGAGGTCGGATCACCTAAAATATCGATATCGCACTGGGTAAACTGACGGAAACGTCCTTTTTGTGGACGGTCTGCTCTCCATACGCTGCCCATCTGCAGTGCCTTAAATGGGCTTGGGAGCTGTGCCGCGTTGTTGGAATAGTAACGGGACAGCGGTAAGGTCAGGTCATATCGTAAACCGCCGTCTACCAGATCGTTCTCTGTCTCGGCAGTCTCCAGATTCAGCTTCTCGCCTCTCTTTAAGATCTTAAAGATCAGCTTCTCGTTATCTCCACCCTGCTTACTGGTCAGATTCTCGATGTGCTCCACACACGGAGTCTCAATCTGGGAAAATCCAAATCCACGGTAAGTCTCTTTGATCTGATTGGTGACAAACTCACGGATCTGCATCTCAGCAGGCAGAATGTCCTTCATGCCGGTTACCGGCTTTTTCTTTAATGCCATAGGTTTTTCTCCATTTTCTTTCTATCATAAATCCCACATAGTCGTTACGATTATACTATCGCAAGCGATAAAATGCAATATTTTCTAATTTATATTGTGTTTTCTTCTATCTCCATTATCTCTAACCTTCATCTATCCTTTCCAATTTGACATATTGTGACAATCATCTCCTTATGATATGCTAGATTCGTTACCGCACCCAATCTGGTGATAGAAAGGGGGTGCCCACATGGATCTTCTTATATCATTCTTTGTCTCCGTCGCAGCAGGTGTAGTTAGTTACTATATCTGCAAATGGCTAGACGGCGACGATAGCGGTAATTAGCCTAACGGATGCTCAACCGTTCAAAATGAGAAGAAACCCCAGTAGCCGTCACTACTGGGGTTTCGTTTTGTGCTCACACACTCTTATATCATTTTTTGTCACTGCTAGTATATCATATTCCAGCAGCTACTGCAAGTATTCCTCATTTTTTTCTTTCTAATCACAAATCCCCTCTTAAAAAATATGGTAATCTAATAACTTTTCCACTTGCAGAGTTACAACCAATCACCTTCACCACAAAACGCAGCATCATTTATGCAGGCTTAACTAACTCCTGTTTCCATTTATCTTTTGAAATATCTTCCTTTTCAGATTTTGTTTCAAGAACAACAGCTACTGCATTTTGATTGCCAAAACATACAATAATTATATAAACGCATCTATATTACTCAAATATTATTCCAGCAGCATACATTTATTGCCTATTATTCCTAATACTGTGCTCATTCCTGTTGCCATTATATAGAAAAAGGCAAGTCCGTCTTTCTTAAACGAATTTGCCTTTTTAATATTTCATTGTATTCTTAAAAAATCACCTTTTACTCAATAATTTTTCTTTTCTCTCGATCATCTCGTCGATCCTCTCGATATAGGAAGCTACATCCTTCACATTCTCCGCGCGCTCCAGACGGTTTTCCGCCGGGAAGGTGACCTTCGTGGTGGTTCCGGCACCGCAGGCAACGATAGTCTGTTTTTCCTCCATGATGAGGATATTGTAGATACATGCCTTTCCGGGTGCCGCGTAGCCGACATTCTCGAAGTTTCCGGCCATATTCTTCTGACGGTACAGGTAATACGGCTCAAGACCCATCTCGCGGGCGTACTTCGCGGTGAGATCGATCATCTCCTGGGTGTTCTGGATCTTTAAGTTCGCGTAGCGCTCCTTGAAGATATTGAGTCTCGCCGCACGCTTGATGGCGAGAGAGTGGACCGTCACGCTGTCCGGGGCAAGCTCTCGGATCTGCTCCATGGTGCTGCGGACGTCATCGATATCTTCCTCCGGAAGTCCGATGATGAGGTCCATATTGATATTGTCAAAGCCAAGATCTCTTGCCATGCGGAATTTTTCCTTCACCATATCCACGGTGTGGTGGCGTCCGATCAGATCCAGAGTTGCCTGCTTCATCGTCTGCGGATTGATGGAGATCCTGGAGATGTTGTGGGCACGGAGAACTTTGAACTTGTCTTCGGTGATGCTGTCCGGACGTCCGGCTTCCACAGTGAATTCCTGTACCTTTGAGAGGTCAAAGGTATTCTCGATCTTTGTGAGCAGGGCGTCCAGTTCCTCGGCCTTTAAGGACGTCGGAGTTCCGCCGCCAAAGTAAACCGTGTCGAGAGTACGTCTCTTCATCTTTTCTGCCACATAGTCTAATTCTTTAAACAGCGCCTCCAAATAGAGATGAACCTTCTTCTCCCACGCACCGATCGGGTAGGAGGTGAAGGAACAGTAGAGGCAGGTGGTCGGACAGAACGGAATTCCCACATAGAGGCTGTATCCCGTCTCATAGTCGATATGGCTTAAGAGCTCCCGCTCCCGTTTTGCGACCTCCACACTTAAGTCGATCTTCTCTTTTCTTGTCAGGTACATGTCCCGCATGAAGGAACGGATGCTCTCCTCATCCTCACCCTGATCAAGTCTCGTCATGGCGATCTTTGTCGGGCGGATACCGGTCAGGGTCCCCCAGGGGAGTTCTTTTCCCGTCCGCTTTTTTAACATGCCGTAAAGCTCTTTCTTGATCGTTGTCTTTGCGTTTAACCGCACATCGTAGTCGATCGGAAATACGGTCTCATCTGCGACAGTGCCCGCCGGATCCGGGATCTTCAAGCCAACTTTCGTCTCATC
>OGWS01002440.1_pt1 | contig 11722 bp, 10 predicted proteins | sample 1576111 | NCBI WGS metagenome assembly OGWS01 (sample SAMEA3541534, study PRJEB24748) | human gut metagenome | biome: human gut; feature: human-associated habitat; material: faeces | place: China | collected 2012
ACCCTTTTGCAAAAGATTATATAATAAAAGGGTTTGATGACAGGATAAAAAATATGTTGCTGCTAATGATGGCAGAAACCTGTCGGGAATTTGAAAAACTTCCTATTATAAAATATGCAGACATCCTGCGGAATATTTTATATTCCGGAGTATGGTGCAGATTTGAGAGTATATCGCGAAAGCGTAGGGAAGAGCGGGAGAAAGAAGATGTTTGATCCATACAGTGTGCTGGGTGTTTCGAGAGATGCATCTGATGATGAAATAAAGAAGGCATATCGTAAGCTGAGCCGTAAATATCATCCGGATGCCAATATCAACAATCCGAACAAAGCACAGGCAGAAGAAAAATTTAAAGAAGTCCAGCAGGCATATGAACAGATCATGAAAGAACGGGAATATGGTTCTTCAGGAAACTATAATTCATATGGTGGTTTTGGAGGCTTTGGTACACAGGGCCAGAATACGTATCAGGATGAAGAGGCAGTGCGCCGACAGGCAGCGGCAAATTATATCAACAGCCGACATTACAAAGAGGCAATGAATGTACTCTCATCACTTCAGCAGAGAAACGGCCAGTGGTATTATTTGTCCGCGATGGCGAATATGGGACTGGGAAATAATGTAAATGCGTTAAATGATGCACGAAGTGCAGTAAATATGGAACCGGATAATATGCAGTACCGAATGTTGCTGCAGAGACTGGAAGGCGGAGGAACCTGGTATCAGGAACAACAGAATCCATTTGGAGGAATGCCAAGTGACGGAAGCGATTATTGTATGAAGCTTTGCCTGGCCAATCTGGCATGTAATCTTTGCTGTCCGGGTGGAATGTTCTGCTGCTGAGAAGAATCGTCAATAATGAAAAGAAATAACAGACCTTCTGGAATATCAATAAAATATTTTAGAAGGTTTTTTATAAAAAAATTGACAATTGTCGATTGGGATATTATGATAATGGGTGTGCTGTCATGCTAAAGCGATGTAGCGACAAAGAACAGCATATGGGAAGCTGCTGTGAACAGAACAGTAACTACCGAAGTGAAATAACAGGAGGAAATCACAATGAGTATTCGTATTGGTATTTTAGGATATGGTAATCTTGGAAGAGGCGTAGAATGCGCAATTAAACATAATCCGGACATGGAACTGGTTGCAGTATTTACACGTCGTGATCCTGCAACTGTAAAAATTCTTACAGATTCAGCATCTGTTTACCATGTAGATGAAGCAGAAAAGATGAAAGATAAAATTGATGTTATGATTCTCTGCGGTGGAAGTGCAACAGATCTGCCGGTTCAGACACCGAAATATGCACAGTGGTTCAATGTGGTAGACAGTTTTGATACACATGCCAGAGTACCGGAACATTTCGCAAATGTTGACAAAGCAGCATCTGAAAGCAATCATGTAGGAATCATTTCTGTTGGCTGGGATCCGGGAATGTTCTCCCTGAACAGAATGTATGCAAACGCAATCCTTACAAATGGAAAGGATTATACATTCTGGGGCAAGGGTGTAAGCCAGGGACATTCCGATGCAATCCGTAGAATTGATGGAGTAAAAGATGGAAAACAGTACACAATTCCTGTAGAAGCTGCACTGGAAGCAGTCAGAAACGGAGAAAATCCGGAACTGACTACAAGACAGAAGCATACAAGAGAATGCTTCGTAGTAGCTGAGGAAGGTGCTGATCTTGCACGCATTGAAAATGAGATCAAGACAATGCCGAATTATTTTGATGAATATGATACAACAGTACATTTTATTTCTGAAGAAGAACTGAAACGTGATCACAGTGGAATTCCGCATGGTGGATTTGTGATCCGTACAGGCAAAACCGGCTGGAACGATGAGAACAGTCATGTGATCGAGTACAGCCTGAAACTGGATTCCAATCCGGAATTTACTTCTTCTGTAATTCTGGCATATGCAAGAGCAGCATATCGCCTGCATAAAGAAGGACAGACAGGATGCAAGACGGTATTTGACATTGCTCCGGCATATTTAAGTCCGAAGAGTGCAGAAGAACTGCGTGCAGAAATGTTATAAAACGACTGTAAGAAGGACAGGCAGATGCTTTTTTGAAGTGTCTGTCTGTTTTTCTGTACATTTTTGCAGGAAATGAGTATAATAGATAGCATCATGTATTTGGAAATGTTATGAAAGAAGAGGTGAATCATGTTTGGCTATGTGACGATCTGCGAACCGGAGCTGAAGATGAAAGATCTGCGAAAATATAAGGCATATTATTGCGGACTCTGCCGGAAATTAAAAGAGGATTACGGGACGATGGGACAGATGACGCTGACTTATGATATGACATTTGCGATTATTCTGCTGGCATCCTTGTATGAGGCAAAAAACCGGATGAATCAGCACAGATGTAAAGTGCATCCGGTGAAGAAGCAGGCGATGATCGAGAATGAGATTACACAGTATGCAGCAGATATGAACGTTCTGCTTGCATATTACCATATGAAAGATGACTGGGCAGATGAGAAGAAAGTAAGCGGTCTGTTAGGGGGCGGACTGCTCAAGAAAAAGGCAGAAAAGATTGCGGAGCAATATCCAAGGCAGAGTAAAGCAATCAGGGAGTCTTTGCAGGAACTCTCAGACTGTGAAAAAGAGAACAGTCAGGAGATCGACCGATCAGCAGGCTGCTTTGGAAGACTGATGGCAGATCTGTTTGTATATAAGGAAGATATGTGGGAAGAGACACTGCGGCGCATGGGATTTTTCCTGGGAAAATATATTTACATTATGGATGCTTATGAAGATCTGGAAGAGGATCTTCGTAAGCAGTGTTACAATCCACTGAAAAGTCTGCATGAAAGAGCAGATTATGAAGAACAGATCCGGCAGATCCTCTGTATGATGATCGCAGAGTGCAGCGCCGAGTTTGAGAAGCTGCCATGCCTTTTGGATGTGGACATTTTAAGAAATATCCTGTATGATGGAGTCTGGAATCGTTATAATAAAATTCAGAAGAAAAAGTTAGAGGAAGGAAATAAAAAGAATGAGCAAGAATCCTTATGACGTGCTGGGAGTTCCTCAGAATGCATCAGATGATGAGATAAAAAAAGCATACCGGGAGCTGACAAGAAAGTATCATCCGGATGCAAATGTGAACAATCCGCTTGCAGATCTGGCGGAAGAAAAATTCAAAGAAGTGCAGGAAGCATATGATGAGATCATGCGCCAGAGAGAGCAGGGAGGAGGATATTCCTACGGAAATTCCTCCTATGGCGGGAATTCTTACAATAACACATACAACGGACCACAGGACGCAGAGATGCAGGCAGTGTTCAATTATATCAACAGCAGAAACTACAGGGAAGCGCTAAATCTTCTTGACCGGATGCCGAACCGCAATGCGATGTGGTATTATGCCAGCGGGTTTGCCAATGCAGGAATCGGAAATAACGTACTTGCAAGAGAGCATGCGGCACAGGCAGTCAATATGGAACCGAATAATGTACAGTATCGTCAGTTGTTGAACCAGCTGGACTGGAACAGCAGAAGATATCAGAGCAATCCATACGGAGGCGGATATGGAGCCGGCGGACAGAGCTGTGGAACGGGGAACATGTGCTGTGATCTCTGGTGTGCAGATACGCTGTGTGAATGTATGGGAGGAGATCTTTGTTCATGCATGTAAAAGCGAGAATGACCGCATTTAGCGGACTGCTTCTGGCACTTTCTGTTGTCTGTATGGCACTGGGAAGTGTGATCGAGACCAATACGCTGTTTTTACTGGCGGCAGCTTCCTATTTTGTGGGGATCATCATCCGTGAATTCGGGATGAAAGCGGGAGTGGCTTTTTATCTGGCAGATATCCTGCTCGGATTTTTGGTCACACCGAACAAGTTTTATGTAATTTCATTTGCCGCTATGGGATTTTACATCCTGGCAGCGGAAGGCAGCTGGCGATTTTTGGGTAAAAGCAGTGAAAAGATGCAGAAATCCTGGATTTTCTGGGTGATGAAATATGTGGTGTTTAATTTGATGTATATTCCAATGGTTCTGATATTTCAGGAACTTCTTTTCATGAAAGAACTCTCCGGTGGGCTGCTTCTGGCTGTTCTGGCAGCAGGACAGGTGGGAGTCTGGATTTATGACCGGGCTTATGAATATGTTCAGGTTCATATATGGAATAAGTTCCGGGGAAAGCTGTTGAATTAGTGTAGTTATTTGATAGGATATTGCCCAAGTGTGGATTTTCTGGTATACTATCGACATTACGCATGTTCAAATGTGACAGCGAAATAGAAGAAAAGGAGGAAATATATGTTAAATGACATCTTAGGGCAGATCAATGATCTGATGTATACGTACCTGCTGTTGTTTCTGTTGTTGGGAACCGGACTTTACTTTTCAATCCGTTCACGGTTTGCACAGGTGCGTCTGATGAAAGAAGGATTTCGGATTCTTACGGAAAAAGCGGAGGTGGAAGATGGGAAGAAACAGGTCTCATCTTTTCAGGCGCTTATGATTTCCACAGCATCCCGTGTCGGAACAGGAAATATCGCAGGAATCGCGACTGCTATCGCGGCAGGCGGACCGGGAGCGGTCTTCTGGATGTGGGTGATGGCTGTAATCGGAGGTGCTTCTGCATTTATCGAAAGTACACTGGCACAGGTATATAAGACAAAGGATGGAAAAGACTTCCGTGGCGGTCCTTCCTACTATATGGAGAAGGCGCTTGGAAAACGTTGGATGGGAGTGCTTTTTTCCGTGCTTCTGATTATTTGTTTTGCTTATGGATTCAATGGTCTGCAGTCTTATAATATGTCTTCTGCTCTGGAATATTATATTCCGGGATACAGTGAGAGCAGTTATCCGATGATTGTAGGTTTGATTCTGGCAGTCGGAACCGGTCTGATCATTTTCGGAGGCGTGCATCGTATCGGATTTATTACGTCTGTAATGGTGCCGATCATGGCAGGTGCATATCTTCTGATCGGACTTTTTACGATCGTGACACATCTTCCGCAGCTTCCGGGCGTACTGGCAATGATCTTATCAGAAGCATTTGATGTTCAGGCGATTATGGGCGGCCTGGCTGGAAGCGCAGTTGTGATCGGAATCAAGAGAGGTCTGTTCTCCAACGAGGCAGGTATGGGAAGCGCGCCGAATGCTGCAGCAAGTGCATCTGTAAGCCATCCGGCAAAACAGGGGATGGTACAGGTAATTTCTGTATTTATCGACACGCTTTTGATCTGCTCGGCAACTGCAATGATGCTGCTTCTTTCCGGTGTTCAGGGAGAGGCGGGCGTTCTGGATGGAATTCCGTTTGTGCAGAAAGCGATTTCTGCAAATGTGGGAACATGGGGAATCCACTTTATCACGGCATCCATTTTTGCGTTTGCATTCAGCAGTCTGATCGGTAACTATTATTATGCAGAATCCAATATTTTGTTTATCAAGAATAATAAGGTTTTACTGTTCGTGTTCCGCTGTACATGCCTTTTGGCAGTATTCTTAGGCGCACAGGCAGATTTCTCACTGGTATGGAATCTGGCAGATATTACGATGGGATGTATGGCGATCGTCAACATTATCGCAATTCTGCTTTTGGGCAACATTGCTCTGAAAGTATTGAAAGATTACGAAACACAGAAAAAGGCCGGAAAAAATCCGGTATTTAAAGCAGAGAATGTAGGAATTAAAAATACAGACTGCTGGAAATAGTCGAACAAGCAGCTGCATCAGAAGAGTGATGCAGCTGCTTGTTTTATATGTGGATAAAATAAGGAAAAACGCGCGTTAAGAGAGGGAATACTACGTAAAAATAAAAGAAACATAAAATAAAAATGAAATTTCAGAAAGGTACGGGTTTCTTGCTTGACTTCTGAAAACAGCTCGACTATACTACATTCTAACTTAAGTTACATATGTGGCGGGGAAGGAGAATGATATGCAGGAAGTAAAATCACCAAAGAAGCCATTTTTATATTACTGTCTGATCGTAGCAACAATTATGGTTTTGCTGAACAGTCTGGTATTCCCGAATGTACTGAAGCATTCTGTAAAAGAAGTGGACTATAATACATTCATGAAAATGACAGAGAACAAGGAAATTGGAAAGGTCAACATTGACAGCGGGGAGATCATCTTTACGGATAAGAGTGAAGAGAAGATGTATAAGACCGGTGTTATGGATGATCCGGGTCTGGTAGACAGACTATATGATTCCGGGGCAGACTTTTCTTCTAAGATTACAGAAGAGATGTCTCCAATCCTGTACTTTTTACTGAGTTACATTCTGCCGATCGCGATTTTTATCATGCTTGGCAGATGGTTATCCAAGAAGATGATGTCGAAGATGAACGGCGGAGCAAATCCGATGAATTCTATGATGTTCGGAGGTGGAAAGAGCAACGCAAAAATTTACGTCAAATCCAGCAACGGGATTAAGTTTTCCGATGTGGCAGGAGAGGATGAGGCAAAGGAGCTGCTAAGTGAGATCGTGGATTATCTTCATGATCCGGATAAATATCGGGAGATGGGAGCAGCTATGCCAAAAGGCGCTCTGCTTGTGGGACCTCCGGGAACCGGTAAGACTCTGCTTGCAAAAGCGGTAGCGGGAGAAGCCAATGTTCCGTTCTTTTCGATTTCCGGTTCGGAATTTGTGGAGATGTTTGTTGGTATGGGGGCTGCGAAAGTGCGGGACTTATTCCAACAGGCGAATGAGAAGGCACCATGTATCGTGTTTATTGATGAGATTGATGCCATCGGGAAGAAGCGAAATGGAAATATCGGCGGAAATGATGAAAGAGAGCAGACACTGAATCAGCTTTTGACAGAGATGGATGGATTTGACGGCACGAAAGGCGTTGTGATCCTGGCGGCGACCAACCAGCCTGATTCACTGGATCCGGCGCTGCTGCGTCCGGGACGGTTTGACCGCAGGATTCCGGTAGAACTCCCGGATTTAAAAGGAAGGGAAGAAATCTTAAGAGTCCATGGAAAGAAAATCCGGCTTTCTGATAATGTGGATTTTGCAGCAGTTGCAAGAACGGCTGCAGGGGCTTCCGGAGCGGAGCTTGCCAATATTGTCAATGAAGCGGCTCTTCGGGCGGTACGCCGCGGAAGTAAAGTGACCATGCAGGAAGATCTGGAAGAAAGTGTAGAGACAGTGATTGCCGGATATCAGAAGAAAAACAGGATTTTGTCTACGAAAGAAAAACTGACAGTTGCCTACCATGAGATCGGGCATGCACTGGTTGCGGCAAAACAGACGGATTCCGCACCGGTTCAGAAAATTACCATTATTCCACGTACCTCCGGTGCGTTGGGATACACCATGCAGGTGGATGAGGGAGAGCATTTCCTTATGACAAAATCGGAATTGCTCAACAAGATCACTACATTTACCGGCGGGCGAGCAGCGGAAGAGCTGGTTTTCAAAGAAGTGACAACAGGCGCATCCAATGATATTGAGCAGGCCACCAAGCTGGCAAGAGCCATGCTGACTCAGTTCGGTATGAGTGATGAATTTGATATGGTGGCGATGGAGACGATCCAGAATCAGTATCTGGGAGGGGATGCATCCCTGACCTGTTCTCCGGAGACGCAGACGAAGATCGATGCCAAGGTAGTAGAGATCGTGAGAGAGGCACATACAAAAGCACTTCAGATTTTAAAAGAAAATGAGACGAAGCTGCATGAACTTGCCAAGTATCTGTATGAAAACGAGACCATCACAGGAGAAGAGTTTATGCAGATCTTGCAGGCAAAAAAATTGGTTTGTGAAGAGAATGCTTCAGAAGATACAACGGTATAACAGAGAAAAATCAGAAAATGTGTCAGACAGACTGTTTTCTGATTTTTTTGTGCATGAATTATTAAAAATCTTTGTGTATATAGATTGACGGTGTTTTTGTAATTGCGTTAAGATAAGAACAAGATTAAGGAACGGGAGGAAAGAACATGTCATTGATCCAGCAGTTAAAGCAGGCGCAGGATTTTACAGAACGAGAGAAGGATATTGCACGATTTGTTTTGGAACATCCGGAGACCATTGAAAATATGTCATCCAGAGAACTGGGGCATCAGACCTTTACCAGTGCGGCTTCTGTGACACGGTTTTGTCAGAAGCTGGGCGTGAAAGGGTTTCCGGAATTTAAGATTAAGTTTGTCAGTGAACTGAGGGATGGATATCTGGACGAAAAACAGGAGAAAATTATGATGTCCGAGCGGGAAAATGTTGTGACTATGGTTCGGAAAATCACAGAAATTCAGAAACAGGCGGTAATGGAGACACAAAAGGAAGTTTCGTATAGCCAGCTTATGCGTGTTGGAAAACTGATCGCAGAGGCACGGTCTGTGGATTTCTATGCTTATGATATGAATGTAAATCTAGCACAATATGGATGTTCCCTGCTTTTTCATGCGGGAAAAAGATCTGCTGTTTATTCTGCAACGAATATTCAGGGATTACATGCAAATATGCCGTCAGATGGTCATGTGGCAATTATTTTGAGTCATACAGGACGGAATGAACGGTTGGCGGAGATTGAAAAGTTGTTGAGAAAAAATGGGACAAGAGTGGTTGCAGTAGTGTCCGATGGTGATAGTATCATTGCCAGATATGCGGATGAAGTACTGGTGGCGGCCGGTTCTGAAAAAGTAGAAGAGTTCTGGATGTCCATGTTTTTTGCTTCGGGTAAATACTTGTTGGATATTTTGTATGGGTTGGAATTTAGCAGAAAATATCAGGATAATCTGGTCTTGAATCAAAAATATGAGAAAGCGGGAGAGAAGAGTCTTTGGGGCTTAAATGAAGAATCTTAAACGCGGAATTAACAATTCCCTTTTAGTTATGCAAAATAGCTAAAAGGGAATTGTTGATTTTGCACAAAAACAGAATGTATTTTTTTATATGTGAAACATTGTTGCACTGGATTTGTTGTTGGTTTCAGAAAAAGTGAAATGAAAAAACAAAATCCGTAAAAATATTGAAAGAAAAACGAGAATTCTATATAGTAATTTCATCAAAAGAAGAGAGTGGATGCGCGCAAAGGACTCTGTACAACAAGGAGGAGAACGAGATGGCACAGATCAGAGATTATCGAAAACTGGCCCATGACATTATCTGTGAAGTGGGCGGAAAAGAAAATATTGTCAATGCCACAAGATGTGCAACGAGATTGAGACTGGTATTAAAGGAAGAGCCGGAACAGGCAAAAGAGAAAGTTGCAGCAATGGCGGGAGTAATTACAGTTGTGGAAAACAGCGGACAGTTCCAGGTTGTAATCGGGACTCATGTGGGAGAGGTATATGATGCGGTGGCAGAAGAACTGCATCTGGATACAGAGAATCTTCAGGTGGAGCAGCCGAAACAGAGTGTCATGAATAAAGTGATTGCAACAATGTCAGCTGTGTTTGCACCGTTTGTATATATTCTGGCAGCAGCGGGACTTCTGCAGGGGGCGTTGATCCTGGTCAATATGGCAGTTCCATCTTTTGCAGGAACTGGGACGTATGCGGTATTGAGTTTTATGTCATGGACGCCATTTACATTTCTTCCGATTTTTATTGCAATTACCGCATCCAAGCACTTTAAATGTAATACGTTTATCGCCGTTTTATGTTGTTGTGCATTGGTTAATCCGGACTGGGCGGGTATGGCGGCCCGGATTGCAGATGGAGAAGTAATCCGTTTTTTGGGAATCAAACTGTCTGAGACAACCTATACTTCAACAGTATTGCCTCCATTACTTCTGGTCTGGGTATTGTCCTATCTGGAACGATTTTTAGAAAAGAAACTGCCAGAAGCAGCAAAAGCATTGCTAACACCGTTAATCTGCTTTTTGATTATGGTTCCCGCAACCATTCTTGTGATTGGTCCTGTATCTTCCATTACGGCAAACGGAATTGCAAATGGATATAATTTTCTTGCAAATACCGCGCCAGCCCTGGCAGGAGCCATCATCGGAGGCTTGTGGGAAGTGGTAGTAATTTTTGGAGTACATTGGGGAATTACACCAGTTGTTCTTGCTAATTTTGATATGCAGGGATTTGATACGTTTCAGGCATTTCAGACCATTGCAGTCGTTGCTCAGGTTGCGGCAGCCTTTGGCGTATTTATCAGATCTAAAAACAGAGAAATGAAAAGTGTTTCGTTATCAGCAGGAATCACAGGTATTTTCGGAATTACAGAGCCAACAATCTATGGGGTGACACTGCGATTGAAAAAACCGTTTATCTGTGGATGTATCGGAGGAGCCGTCGGAGCAGTTGTGATGAGCTTTTTCCACTCTGCTTATTATGCATATGCAGGACTCCCAAGCCTTTTGACAGTGGTAAATTCCATCAGCAAGGATGCACCGATGTCATTTGTAGGAGAAGCAGTTGGATGTGCTGTGGCAATTGTTCTGACAATCGTATTGATTCAGGTTGTAGGATTTGCAGACCCGAAAGAAAAAGAGGAGTCTGACACAGAAAAAGGCAGCACAAATGAGGAAATTTGTGGAGAAGAAATTGTGGACAGCCCGATGAGGGGAGAGGTAATCCCATTGAGTGAAGTACATGATGAAGTTTTTTCCGGAGAAATGATGGGAAAAGGATGTGCCATCGTGCCGGAAGAAGGGAAAATATATGCACCATTCGACGGAAAAATAGTCGGACTGTTGGAGAGTCATCATGCAGTAGGAATCGAGAGTACGTCAGGAATTGAGATTCTGATTCACGTGGGGATGGATACCGTTAAACTTCAGGGAAGAGGATTTACAGCATATGTGCAGGACGGAGAACAGGTGAAGAAGGGGCAGCTTCTTCTGGAATTTGAAAAAGAAGAGATTGAAAAAGCCGGTTATGAAGTGACAACCCCTGTAATCGTTACGAATAGTTACGAATTCTCAGAGATTGAGACAGTGGCCTTTAAGCAGGTAGAGCGTCAGAATGCATTGTTGAAAGTACAGAGAATATAGAGAGAAAATAGGAGGAGATATAAGATGGCATTAGCAAATACGTTTTTATGGGGCGGTGCAGTTGCTGCAAATCAACTGGAAGGCGGATGGAATGAAGGTGGAAAAGGGATTAGTGTGATGGATGTGATGACTGGGGGCAGCAATCAAATGATGCGCCGAATCACAGAAGGAGTCATTGAAGGCGAGTATTATCCAAATCACGAAGCGATTGATTTTTACCATGAATACAAAGGAGATATTGCTATGATGGCGGAAATGGGATTTAAGTGCTTCCGTACCAGTATAGCGTGGACACGTATTTTTCCAAATGGTGATGAAGATGAGATGCATGGAATTATACTAATTGACAAATTAAATGAAACTGTAGAAATCCAGAAAATGGCACATGATGATTTTTCCCATATTGTTATCGTAGCTGAACAAAATAAATTCAGAAATTCTGTTAATGACATGAGAAGAGAAGAAGGGCTTCCACTTTTAACGGAAGAAGAATGGCCTTCAGCAACAACTGAATTTACAAAGACTTTTTTTGCAGATCATGCAATCAGTAAAATCATAGAAGGCTACAATTCCAAAGAAATTTTAAAAGAAGGAATGTCTGCATGGTATTAAAAAGCATAAATTATATATTTTGTTATCATTCTGTTATCACAAGCAGTTGTCAGAACACTCTCCCGGCAACCGTTTTTCTATACTGTTCGTTATTCTTTTCTACCCTTTTACATATTTTCGAGCAACAGAAAAACCCGTAGAACCGAAGTTCTACGGGTATCTTACGTTTGGACACA
>OGWS01002441.1_pt1 | contig 11719 bp, 10 predicted proteins | sample 1576111 | NCBI WGS metagenome assembly OGWS01 (sample SAMEA3541534, study PRJEB24748) | human gut metagenome | biome: human gut; feature: human-associated habitat; material: faeces | place: China | collected 2012
GATATCCGTGCATCCTGCAAAGATGCCGGTCACTGTTAGTAATAATATGTAGATGGATTGCTTCATATAGTTAGAATTTGATACGGCAAGTAAGTCCATAATAGAAATCCGGGGTGAAGAGAGCGCTTACACCCGTTGCATGAGATTTTACATAAGGCCGTGAGTTGGTGAAATTAATCGCATTGAGAGAAAGGGATACATAGTCTCCAATCTCTTTGGTGATATTAATATTGGCTGAAAAATAAGGATCATATCCGTCTGCTGCAAATGTATAGGCATTGCCCGATTTGCGTATCAGGTAGGAGAATGCCGGATTCGCGGCTTCTGCTGATGTGAAAGGATGCATCTCATTATTCAGGTCGAGGTATGCTACCGGCCAGATAGCGGTATAAGAGTTACCGTCATAGATACTTCCCCCGGTTTGGGTATTACTGCTTTCGCTCACATTGAAAGCATATTCTTTTCCTTGATACTCGGAGATGTTCTGCGAACGCTTCACAAGCGAAGCTTCCAGTCGGCACGAGATAATCAGTCTGGCTTTCGGAATACGGGTGATGGCTGTGATATTGGCATCCAGCGAGTGGGTACGCTTGCCGTTGGCGGTAGTCGATAAATTGTCGCCATTGGCGTAGATACCTACATATTGGTAAGAACGATTGGCAAGGCTGGTGTGCGACCATCCATTCTGATAATAATACGATAAAGAGTTGTCGATGTATTTCGTATAAGTATAAGCGGCATCTACCCGGAATTGCGTGCGAATCGGGGTAATTTCCGGGAAATCAACAATCATTTCCGCTCCGCGACGAATCACGTCCATTCCATTGTCGGGAGAAGTTGACTTTACAAAAGTCTGGTCGGTCACTTTGACATCCATAGGAGTCCAGTAACTGGATGCATTGTCGCGTATGTAAACCATCCCTGTCTGGTTATCTACATTGATTTGCGGGTTAGTCGGCATCGTGAATCCATCCGGCAATTGGAGCACATCGTAGGAGAACGGAGTATAAGTACTTGTGTACTTATACGGCAGCTTGGTGCGGTTGAAATAACCGACTAATGAAATCCGGGTACGGGCGATGTTGACGTCCAAACCGATTTCTGCGTTCTGATTTCGTTGCCAGCGTAGGTTTTCATTGTGCAATAACGTGTAGGGCTGACTATAATATATATAAGATGATTCAATCTTATTATAGGAAAAGCCGAAAGTCTGTATATCCCGATATTCTTGTTTGGGATACAAGGTATAGAAAGAGGGAAGTTTTTCGGTAATTCCCCAGCCGCCACGGATAGCGATATATTCGTTCAACTGCCATCTGGCATTGAAACGCGGAGACAGAGTATTCAGATTTTTATATTTCGTTCCCTTGATAAACAAATGTTCCCAACGTACCCCTGCCATCAGTCTAAGCATAGTATTTCCCACAGGAAATGAGAGACTTTCTTCTGCATAAAGCGAAACATTATGCATATATGGATAAGCCGTGTAAGGACGGGGACGATAACCGTTCGGAGCCAATGCTGGGTCTTTGTAATATTCTCCTTCGCCCACATTGCCTGTTGCTTTCCATTGAACGCCCGCTTTCAGGTTGCTGTTTACAGTCTTAAACCGTCTGTTCCATTCATATTTTAACGATGCGGCATAATCCAGTTCTTTGGAGTCGATGATTTGGTCGGCAAAGTAAGTATATGGCAGTTTGTTTGCCATAAAATATCCTTCCTCTGTGGCATGAACAGCCGGTTGCTCCGATGCATACGAGTAGAACGTATGCGCGTGGGAGTTGTTATCATTGTAGTATATTGATGCGTCGAACTTAAGGTTGGTTATCCACGATTTGTTGAGCAGCCAGGCGAGTGAAGTGTTTGCCCGGAATACGTTATCTCTCACTTTGTTGTATTCTCCCGAATAGGCATCAGGATCATCTTTGGTATTCATTCCTCCGATATTGCCTGTAACACCGATGTCGAATCTCAATACGTTGCGGAACGTGTTGCTATATCCGGCAGAGAATCCCCTTCTTGTATAAGAAGAATAGGGAGATACCAACTTTTGAGTAGCCTTGGTCCACTCACCATTTATGTTGATGACACCTTTATCGTTTCCTAAATCCAGTCCTTTTGCAAATGAAACCTGTTCGGTGCGAGGATTGATAGACAGCAATATGTTCCAGGGTGTTTTCCCTTTCCGGGTGTGAATCTTGACCATACCACTATTCAAGTCTCCATATTCTGCCGAAGGCACTCCGGTGATGACTTCCACCGATTCAATATCTGCAACAGTGATATTCCGGGTATCCACTCCGTTCATATTGCCAAACGAACCATTGTTTCCAATACGAACTCCATCCACTTCTACGGCTGTTCCAAATGCGGCATTACCGGCTGTTGACCCTCCGTCGCGTAATGAGAAGATATGATTGGCGGTAAGATCCGGCACTTTAGTCTTTCCTCCCGGAAGGAGAGCGGAGATATCACTCACGTTGGACACCTGTAGATGCTCCAATGCATGATTTCCGATAGTGAGCGTTGTGTTTAATTCATTTTTGGGTGCTTGTGCAGTGACGACTACATCATCTAGTGCAAGTGTATTTTCTTTGAGTATGATAGGAAGGTTCTTGATATTGCTGCGTACATTTACGGGAATGGTTGCCGGTACATAACCAAGAAAAGAAACCTCCAGATTATATTTCCCTTCCTGTACTCCTTGTATCGTAAATTCTCCTTTCTGATTGGATACGGCCCACAAATAGGTACCTTTAATGAGAATAGAAGCACCAGGCAAGGGGGAATTCGTTTTTGCCTCGGTCACACGTCCCGAGATTGTATAGATGTTTGAATTAGCTGCGGCCTCAAATAAATTGAAAAATAGTAGCCCCCAAAATGCTATATTAAAAAGACAATACTTCATAGATAAGTTTTGCGCAAAATTCGATAAAAACCGAGTTTGTATCAATCACTATAAATAGTTATTTTGGCAAACCCTGATACCTATAACTAGTGACTCATTACCTACGAATAGGTATTTTCCCCTCTAATTGCAGCTTGGAGAATAAAAAACCGGCTTGCATTGCGATTACTATCACATTGCAAGCCGGTTGATTTATTGGGCTTATCTATAGTTGTCCGGATATTATTTCCAGTCCGCTATATTAGATATTTTTTACTTTAATCAGATATTCGGCAATCTGAACAGCATTCAGGGCAGCCCCCTTCTTGATCTGGTCACCTACAATCCAGAAAGTCAATCCGTTTTCGTTTGTCAGGTCTTTGCGGATACGGCCTACATATACCGGGTCTTTACCTGCCAGGAACAACGGCATTGGGTATTCTTTTTCGGCAGGATTGTCCTGCAGAACCAGACCTTCGCCATTAGCGAATGCTTCACGAGCCTCTTCTACGGAAATCGGACGTTCAGTTTCTACCCAAATACTTTCAGAGTGAGCACGTAATGCAGGAACACGTACACAAGTTGCACTAACTTTTACGTCAGAATGCATGATCTTGCGTGTTTCATTATACATCTTCATCTCTTCTTTCGTATAACCATTTTCTGTAAACACGTCGATCTGCGGAATCAGGTTGAAAGCCAACTGATAGGCAAACTTATCTACAGTCACAGGTTCGTTTGCCAATACCTGACGATATTGTTCGTACAATTCGTCCATGGCAGCGGCACCCGCACCACTTGCTGCCTGATAGGTAGACACGTGCACGGTTTTTATATGAGAAAGCTTTTCGATGGCTTTCAGTGCAACTACCATCTGGATAGTCGTACAATTCGGGTTGGCGATAACGCCGCGCGGACGTTCCAATGCATCCTCTGCATTTACTTCAGGCACCACCAAAGGCACATCGGCATCCATACGGAAAGCGCTGGAGTTGTCGATCATCACAGCACCATACTTGGTGATTGTTTTTTCGAACTCCTTAGATGTTCCTGCACCGGCAGAAGTGAAAGCAATGTCTACCCCTTTAAAGTCATCGTTGTGTTGTAAGAGTTTCACCTCGATCTGTTTACCGCGGAAAGTATATGTTGTTCCGGCACTACGTTTAGAACCGAACAAAACTAACTCGTCCATCGGGAAGTTTCTCTCATCGAGCACGCGCAGGAACTCTTGTCCTACGGCTCCGCTTACGCCAACAATAGCTACTTTCATCTTTTTCTTTTGTTAAATTGTGAATATTGAATTTCTTTCCTTCATCCTGTCGAATCGGAAAGATTTGGCTGCAAAATTATAACAATTTAGCATATAAACATCGATTTTGAGAGAAATATTTCAGCCTTTCGGAGGATTTCTTTAACCTTACGTATCGTAAGGTATGGTTGTTGGACGGGATAAACGTATCCAAAGGGAGCCATTTCCTGTTGCGATGCGAATCGGATTGATTCCGTAGCCTGATAAGATTCTCTTTATTGCCTAATATTACTTCGTTCCACTATAGTGTTCCGCAAGGATAACTATAGTCTCCCTTGCGTTACACTATAGTTATCCGCAAGAGACACTATAGTAGAACGAAATAAAAGTGCCTAACGAAATATATCTTGATAGGTAAGCGGGGGAAAAGAAGTAGTAAGGTGAGTAATTGACTACTGAATAATACGTCTGGACATTCATTGTGATTCTGCAAACTTTTTTGTTCCTTTGCATTGAATTCCTAAAGCCACAGCCTATGAACCTGTTTGATTTTAATTTAACCTTACCGATTACCGACCCGACTTGGGTATTCTTTTTGGTATTGATTATCATTCTTTTTGCTCCGATGATTTTGGGGCGTCTCCATATACCTCATATTATAGGCATGATTCTGGCGGGTGTCTTGATTGGCGAACACGGCTTTCATGTACTCGACCGAGACAGTAGTTTCGAACTGTTCGGCAAAGTAGGACTCTATTATATCATGTTCCTTGCCGGTCTTGAGATGGATATGGAGGACTTTAAGAAGAACCGGACGAAAAGTTTCGTGTTCGGCTGGCTTACCTTTCTGATTCCTATGGTGTTGGGAATATGGAGTAGTATGAGTATGCTGGGATATGGTTTTCTCACGGCGGTATTGTTGGCAAGTATGTATGCTTCTCATACCTTAATTGCTTATCCTATTATTAGTCGTTACGGACTGTCTCGTTTGCGCAGTGTCAATATCACCATTGGTGGTACTGCTGTCACCGTCACCCTTGCTTTGATTATTCTTGCTGTCATAGGAGGCATGTTTAAGGGAACTGTCGATGGCTGGTTCTGGGTATTTCTTGTGGCAAAAGTGGCTTTCCTCGGATTTCTGATTGTGTTCTTTTTCCCCCGTATCGGACGCTGGTTCTTCCGGAAGTACGATGACAGCGTGATGCAGTTTGTATTTGTGCTGGCGATGGTTTTCCTCGGAGGAGGATTGATGGAATTTGTAGGAATGGAAGGAATCTTAGGAGCTTTCCTGGCGGGTTTGGTATTGAATCGCCTGATTCCTCATGTATCTCCTTTGATGAACCGCTTGGAATTTGTGGGAAATGCGCTGTTTATTCCTTACTTCCTGATTGGCGTCGGGATGATTATTGATGTAAGAAGCCTGTTTACCGGAGGTGAAGCATTGAAAGTGGCCATTGTGATGACAGTGGTGGCAACCTTTAGTAAATGGCTGGCTGCCTGGATCACACAAAAAATCTATCGGATGCAGTCGAATGAACGGAGCATGATATTCGGTTTAAGTAATGCGCAGGCCGCAGCTACACTGGCAGCAGTGTTGATCGGTCATGAAATCATTATGGAGAATGGAGAACGGTTGCTGAATGATGATGTATTGAACGGTACGGTAGTGATGATACTTTTCACTTGTGTCATCAGTTCTTTGGTAACCGAACGTTCGGCACGTCGTTTTGCTCTGGATGAAAATGTGCAGGCGGAAGAAGAAGCTAAGAAAGTAAATACGGAACAAATCTTGATTCCGGTGGCTAACCCGGAGACGATTGAAGATTTGATTAATCTGGCTTTAGTAATAAAGGATGCCAAGCAGAAAAATGCATTGGTGGCATTGAACGTTATCAATGACAATAACAGTTCGGAGAAGAAAGAGCAGCAGGGTAAACGTAATCTGGAGAAGGCGGCTATGATTGCCGCTGCCGCTGATGTGCCTGTTACGATGGTGAGTCGCTATGACTTGAATATTGCTTCGGGGATTATCCATACAATCAAGGAGTATGAAGCTACGGATATTGTGATTGGTCTGCACCGGAAAGCAAATATTGTCGACTCTTTCTTCGGACATCTGGCCGAAAGTCTGTTGAAAGGTACGCATCGTGAAGTGATGATTGCCAAATTCCTGATGCCTGTTAATACCCTGCGTCGAATCAATATTGCCGTTCCGCCAAAGGCCGAATATGAATCGGGATTCTCTAAATGGGTGGAACACTTCTGCCGTATGGGAAGTATCCTGGGCTGTCGGGTGCATTTCTTTGCCAATGAGCGTACATTGATGCGTGTTCAGCAACTTGTGAAAAAGCGACATGCAGGTACTCCGACGGAATTCTCCATATTGGAGGAGTGGGAGGATCTCTTGCTGTTGACAGGGCAGGTAAATTATGACCATTTATTGGTAGTTATCTCTGCCCGTCGCGGATCTATCTCTTATGATCCCTCTTTTGAACGTCTCCCGGCACAATTAGGAAAATATTTCTCTAATAATAGTTTGATAATCCTGTATCCCGACCAGTTTGGCGAACCGCAGGAAATTGTGTCATTCTCCGATCCTCGTGGACATAATGAGTCTCAACATTATGAGAAGGTCGGCAAATGGTTCTATAAATGGCTAAAGAAAAACTAATGGAAAGATACGACTGGCAACAGAGAACGGAACTCCTGTTAGGGGAGGAAAAGATGGAACGCATCCGGAGCGCGCACGTATTGGTCGTGGGACTGGGTGGAGTAGGTGCTTATGCCGCCGAGATGATCTGCCGTGCAGGTGTCGGACGGATGACGATTGTAGATGCCGATACAGTGCAGCCCACCAATATGAATCGTCAGTTGCCGGCCATGCATTCCACACTTGGGAGGACGAAAGCGGAGGTGTTGGCAGCCCGTTATAAAGATATAAATCCGGAGATTGAGCTGGCTGTCCTGCCTGTTTACCTGAAGGATGAAAATATACCGGAACTGCTGGATGCCGATAAATATGATTTTATAGTAGATGCTATTGATACGATCAGTCCGAAATGTTTTCTGATTTATGAAGCGATGAAACGTCATATAAAGATAGTTTCCAGTATGGGAGCAGGGGCGAAGAGTGATATCACCCAGGTTCGTTTTGCTGATCTTTGGGAGACGTATCATTGCGGTTTGAGTAAGGCTGTGCGGAAGCGTTTGCAGAAGATGGGAATGAAACGGAAACTTCCGGTGGTATTCAGTACGGAACAAGCTGATCCGAAAGCGGTATTGCTGACGGAGGATGAACAGAATAAGAAATCGACATGTGGAACAGTTAGTTATATGCCGGCCGTGTTTGGGTGCTATCTGGCTGAATATGTCATTAAACGATTATAAGGCTATGATGATAAAACTAGAAGGGATTACGAAGAGTTTCGGCTCATTACAGGTGTTGAAAGGCATTGATCTGGAAATCAACAAAGGAGAAATTGTTAGTATTGTAGGCCCGAGCGGTGCGGGTAAAACTACGTTATTGCAGATAATGGGCACTTTAGATGAACCGGACGCAGGTGTGGTACAGATTGACGGAACAGTGGTGAGCCGGATGAAAGAGAAAGAACTATCTGCATTTCGTAATAAGAATATTGGTTTTGTTTTCCAGTTTCACCAACTACTGCCGGAGTTCACGGCATTGGAAAATGTGATGATTCCCGCCCTAATCGCCGGAGTATCTTCGAAGGAGGCGCACGAACGCGCAATGAAGATTCTGGATTTTATGGGACTGGTTGACAGGGCTTCTCATAAACCGAATGAATTGTCGGGAGGCGAGAAACAACGGGTAGCGGTAGCGAGGGCTTTAATCAACGATCCGGCAGTTATTCTGGCAGACGAACCATCCGGTAGTCTGGATACACATAATAAAGAAGATTTACATCAACTGTTCTTCGATTTGAGAGACCGGCTGGGGCAGACTTTTGTCATTGTGACGCATGACGAGGGGCTTGCCAAAATTACGGACCGGACCGTTCATATGGTGGATGGTATGATTAAAAAAGATTAATTAGAGAACCTAATTTCTAAAAATGTATACCAAAAAGGTAGAGCCTTGCAAGTGTTCTATCTTTTAGCTATATATTTATAGTCGCTTCTCTACGGAAGTCTGTGAAGATGATAGTAGAGTGTTTGTTTTGTTTGTGTGTGATGCATTCTTGTCTGGTGTGATAGGAATGCATCTTTTTTTTATTAATTATAACAAATGTAGGGCTCTAGCCGTTCAAGATCAATAGGAGTGAACTCCTCGTAGAGAGATAATTGCTTCAGACTTTTTAAGAATCCTTTCTTTTTCCGATATTCTATGATAACCTTTGCTTGGTAGTAGTTTATGTATGGATGATGCATCATTCGTTCCATACCGGCTTTATTTACATTGATGCGGCGTGTCTGATGGGTGTCAATGGAAAACCACGAACGGAGTTTCTCTGCCTTTAGATGAATCTCCTGTAACTGCTCTATTCGGAAAAAGCCTCCCAGCCGTTCACGGTAATTCACAATCATCCGGGCAATGTTGCTTCCGATTCCCGGAATCTTCTTCAGTTCGGTGGTATCTGCGGAGTTGAGGCTGATGATAGTTCCCGGGAGATATTTCACAAGGGTGTCCCGTTGTATGCTTGGTGTGGTTAACAATCGTACCGTGTCTTTATTTGTCGAACTGAAATCTTCTGTAATTTGTATATAAGGACGAAGAGTCTGGTATTGTTCTTCCGTGAGTCCATATATCTTTCGAAAATCTTCCGGGTGGCGGAATTTACCTTGTTTATAGCGATAGTGCAGGATATTCTTTATCATCCAAGATGGCAACCCAAGCGAAAGAAAAGTAGTAGAGTCTGCGATGTTCGGATCGAACACCGCAAGTTTGATTTCCCTTTGAGGGGATGATTGAAAAGAATGACCGGACTTTTGGTGAGGTTGGGTTTCCCGGAGGGAGGAAATAAAGTCGTTGTATTCCTTATCGAACTTCTCGTTCTCTCTGCAGTCGGTATCTTCAGCGTGTGTGAAAAAGGAGAAGAGTTTAGGAGCGGCATATACTCCTAAAATAAGAACGACAAGGACGATAATGCCTTGTCGTTCAGTTTTAGTATAATAAAGGAAGTCTTTCCACATTATAGCTTGATTAATCCCAGTTCATTGATAAATATCAGTGAGATGGCGATTGGTGCGATATATTTTAATATAAAGATAATGAGTTTGTATACCGGTACCTTTAATGAACCGTCATTGGTAATCTCCGACCATACAATCTTCTTGTCCAGATACCATCCGGTAAAGAGGGAGATGCACAATCCGCCCAGTGGTAACATGATTTTAGCTGTTACAAAGTCGAAGAGGTCGAACATGCCCAGTCCGAAAACGGTAAATCCTTTCATGACTCCCAGTGATAATGAACAGAATATTCCGAGGAAGACACAACCGCCGGTGACTAACCTTGCTGCTTTTCCACGGGAGAGGTTGAACTCCTCATGTAAATAAGCGGTTACTACTTCGTGCAAGGAAATAGTAGAAGTTAAAGCAGCCATTGCCAACAACGCGTAGAACATGACAGAGAATATATATGCCAGTATGGGAACTCCGCTAAATGCCTGTTGGAATACATTAGGCAGGGTGATAAAGATCAGACTCGGACCAGAATCAGGTTGTATGCCTACGGAAAAAGCTGCCGGGAAGATGATAAATCCGGCTAGTATCGCCACAAAGGTATCAATGATTCCTACGCTGAAAGCTGTTTTAGTCAGGTTGGTTTCTCTGCTGAAATAGGAGGCGTACGTGCAAAGGCATCCCATTCCCAAACTCAATGAGAAGAACGCCTGTCCCATGGCACTCAAAAATACATTTCCGTCCACTTTGCTAAAGTCGGGCTTGAGCAGGAATTCGATACCTGCACCGGCTCCCGGCAGAGTGACCGAGCAAACAACCAGTATGAGGATAATGATAAACAGGGTAGGCATCATGATCTTGGAGGACTTTTCGATTCCTTTTTCTACCCCTTTCACAATGATGAAATGAGTAATCAACAAGAATGCCACCAACCATACAACCGGTCTCCATGGGCTGCTGGAGAATTGTTGAAAAGAGGATATGAACTCTCCGGAGGTTTTTCCGGCAAAGCCATTAGTAGCAGCTTCAAAAATATATTCGAGTGTCCATCCTGCTACTACAGCATAATAACTAAGTATCAGGAAGCCCGCCAATACTCCCATGCGTCCTACCCAACGCCAATGTGTTCCAGGTGCTAATTTCTGATACGCTCTCGCTGTGTTAGCTCTCGAACGGCGTCCTATCAGGAACTCGGCAATCATAATAGGCAATCCCAGAAGAAGAATGCAGCCTAAATAGATCAATATAAAAGCAGCGCCTCCATGGTTTCCTGTTTCATAGGGAAACCTCCATATATTACCCAATCCGACTGCAGAGCCGGCAGAAGCGAGTATGACTCCTAATTTACTGCCGAAGTTTGCTCTATCATTTTTTGCCATAAATCTTGTTTTATCTTACAAATCGTTATAAAATATACGTATTAAAGTGCAAATATAGAAAATGATACTTATATTTGCACGAAAATTGTAACATTATTTAGATATGCTATCTTATATTAAGAAATATCCGATCTCGCTTTTTATCATTCTGACAGTGATTTATCTGTCGTTCTTTAAACCGCCTAAGACGGATTTAAATGAAATTCCCAACCTCGACAAACTGGTTCATGTTTGTATGTATTTTGGTATGTCGGGAATGTTGTGGCTGGAATTTTTGCGTGCGCATCGCAGGGATCATGCTCCGATGTGGCATGCATGGGTAGGCGCATTCCTCTGTCCGGTGCTTTTCAGCGGTTGTGTGGAATTACTGCAGGAATATTGCACTACTTACCGGGCGCATAGTTGTCTACCTCATATGTTGTAAGCACCTGTCCGCCGCTCATCATCTCTCTTTCAATCACGAGGGTCTTTAACTCCGCACGTTTTGCGTAGATCGCAGCCCCGAGTCCCGCCGGACCGGAACCGATAATGATCAAGTCATAGATCTGTTCCATGATGCCTCCAATCTCAGTATTTACACCTTTTTCCTATCGTCTTCTGTCCGCACCACGCGGTCAATCAGCACACAATACATCTTTTATAGTATAGCACCATACATCTCTATTATACAATCTATTTTCCCGGAATTTAAGTGGCATTCCTGTGGCAAAATTTACCATTAATATGATGTGAGAAAACGCAGACATGCAAGTGAGTATGACCGCATTTTCCTTAAGGGCGTTACCGATAAATTTCAGGAATTGACCTTCATAATATTTTGGCATAGTGAATTGTCCTGAATTTATAAAACTATTGATGTCTTTCTGTTATAATTAAGATACTGTCAGCAAATCAAATGATAGCTGCATGGGAAGAGCCCCATTCGTTTCCTGCAATTTTTTTGAAAAGAGAATCGCAGCTGCACATATATATCAGGCTGCGGTACACATTATGATTTTCAACAAAGAAGAAAGAACCTACTGGATAGAAAGCTAAAAGAACTTCCCAACCTCAAAAATCTCC
>OGWS01002451.1_pt1 | contig 11632 bp, 9 predicted proteins | sample 1576111 | NCBI WGS metagenome assembly OGWS01 (sample SAMEA3541534, study PRJEB24748) | human gut metagenome | biome: human gut; feature: human-associated habitat; material: faeces | place: China | collected 2012
AGAACGTGAAAGCCATCGTCGAAGCCGCCGGACTCACGGTCGGGCAGATCGTTAAAACTACGGTGTTTGTCAAAGACCTGGCGGATTTTGCCGCCATCAATGCCGCCTACGAGGCCTTCTTTATCGAACACCAGGCGGCCTTTCCGGCGCGCTCCTGTGTGGAGGTAGCAAGGTTACCGAAAGATGCCGGCGTCGAAATCGAAGCGATCGCTTTCGCCCGCTAACCCCCAGGCTGGAGAGAGCGCCTCCAGCCTTCTCCCACCGATTTTTGTCGTTCCACATTGTTCACTTTACAGGCAATATAGCCGCAGAACGACGCGAGGAACGCAGCATGTTAACTATTCGACAGGCATGTCCCGAGGACGCGCCCCAGCTTAGCGCGATGGGCTATGCCAGCTATCATCACCACTTTGCTCATCTCTGGCGCGATGCCGATGAACTGGCGTTATTTCTTAAGCAAGAATATGCCGAAGATGCGCTACGTCGGAGTCTTGCGGATGCGACCCAACACTGGCTCATCGCCGAAGCCCCCTCTCCTGTTGGTTTCGCTAAATATAGCTATCAGCAGCGAATGGCTGACGACGGCAAGATTGGTACGCTGCTGCATAAGCTCTACCTGATGCCGGGGAAGACTGGCCACCGCTACGGCGAGCATATTTTTCACGCCGTCGAGACGCGAGCAAAAACGGCCGGTGAAAGCTGGCTGTGGCTGGAAGTACTCGCCGCGAATCCCGCCGCGCGCCGTTTTTACGAACGCCAGGGGATGCAGCACATCAGAGACACGACTTTCCACTCCGCCAGCCAGCAAAGCACCTTACATATTCTGGCCAAACCTATTTGAGAGGAACTATGCCTGAGCTTCGTGATACCGGCGTACGTAACGTCGTTTGTGGGGAAAATGTCGTTATTTACCAGCCCGCCAACCTCTATGATTGCCAGCTCGGCGATAACGTCTTCGTCGGGCCGTTCGTTGAGATCCAGGGGAATACCCGCATCGGCGCGAACAGTAAAATTCAATCCCATACCTTTATCTGCGAGTACGTCACCATCGGCCAGCGCTGCTTTATCGGTCACGGCGTGATGTTTGCCAACGACCTGTTTCGCGAGGGTAAACCAAACGCCGACCGCGCCAGCTGGGGGCGGATCGAGATTGGCGATGACGTGTCGATCGGCAGCGGCGCCACGATTCTGGCCGTCAGCATCTGCGATGGGGTGGTGATAGGCGCGGGCAGCGTGGTAACGAAGTCCATTACCGAGAAAGGCGTGTGGGCGGGGAATCCGGCGAGGCTGCTGCGGCGGCTATAAATAAAAATGCCGACCAAAGGGTCGGCATTCCGTCTTAGCTGCGCAAGCGTTATGCGCGCCAGGCTTTATAACGGTTAATCAGGCCGTTAGTAGAGCTGTCGTGGCTGCTAACTTCGCTGCCGTCTTTCAGCTCCGGCAGGATGCGGTTAGCCAGCTGTTTGCCCAGCTCAACGCCCCACTGGTCAAAGGTGAAGATGTTGAGGATCGCGCCCTGGGTGAAGATTTTGTGCTCGTACAGGGCAATCAGCGCCCCGAGGCTGAACGGGGTGATCTCACGCAGCAGGATGGAGTTAGTCGGGCGGTTACCTTCGAACACTTTGAACGGCACCACGTGCTCCAGGGTCGCCGGGTCTTTACCCTGATCGCGATATTCCTGCTCAACCACTTCGCGGGATTTACCAAAGGCCAGGGCCTCGGTCTGGGCGAAGAAGTTAGACAGCAGTTTCTGATGGTGGTCAGACAGCGGGTTGTGGGTGATAGCCGGAGCGATGAAATCGCACGGTACCATTTTGGTGCCCTGGTGGATCAGCTGGTAGAACGCGTGCTGACCGTTGGTGCCCGGCTCACCCCAGATGATTGGGCCAGTCTGGTAGTCTACCGCGTGGCCGTTACGGTCAACATACTTACCGTTGGACTCCATGTTGCCCTGCTGGAAGTAAGCGGCAAAGCGGTGCATGTACTGGTCGTACGGCAGAATCGCTTCGGTTTCCGCACCGAAGAAGTTGTTGTACCAGATGCCGATCAGCGCCAGCAGCACCGGCAGGTTTTTCTCCGCCGGAGTGGTGGAGAAGTGCTTATCCATCGCATGCGCGCCGGACAGCAGCTCAACGAAGTTGTCGAAGCCCACGGAGAGAATGATGGACAGACCAATCGCCGACCACAGGGAGTAACGGCCGCCAACCCAGTCCCAGAATTCGAACATGTTGGCGGTGTCGATGCCGAACTCGCCAACCGCTTTCGCGTTGGTGGAAAGCGCGGCGAAGTGTTTCGCCACGTGCTTGTCGTCGCCCGCGGTTGCCAGGAACCAGTCGCGCGCGCTGTGGGCGTTGGTCATGGTTTCCTGGGTAGTGAAAGTCTTGGACGCCACCAGGAACAGAGTCGTTTCCGGATTCACGTTCTTCAGCACTTCGGCGATATGGGTGCCATCGACGTTAGAGACAAAGTGCATGTTGAGGTGGTTTTTATACGGACGCAGCGCCTCGGTCACCATGAAAGGACCGAGGTCGGAGCCGCCGATGCCGATGTTAACCACGTCGGTGATCGGTTTGCCGGTGTAGCCTTTCCAGCTACCGGAGATAATCGCTTCGGAGAAGGTTTTCATCTTCTCCAGCACAGCGTTCACTTCCGGCATCACATCTTTGCCATCAACCACAATCGGCGTATTGCTGCGGTTACGCAGCGCGACGTGCAGTACCGCGCGGTCTTCAGTGCGGTTGATCTTCTCACCTGAGAACATCGACTTGATAGCGCCCGCCAGGTCAGTCTCTTTCGCCAGATCCTGCAGTTTAGCCAGCGTCTCTTCAGTGATGCGGTTTTTGGAGAAGTCCACCAGCATCAGATCGTCGAACGTCGCGGAAAATTTAGAAAAACGGTCGCTATCTTTGGCGAAAAGCTCGCTGATAGTGACATCTTTCATTTCGTCGAAGTGTTTCTGTAATGCCTGCCAGGCAGAGGTCTGCGTTGGGTTGATGTTTTTCATTAGCAATACTCTTCTGATTTGAGATTGTGACTTCGGTCGATTGTAGCGCCGGTGACGGAAAATTGTGATGATTTTTGTGACTTGACCCTGACGCCGGTCAGGAATCGGGTCAAAACGGAGTAAAAAGCCCCATTAGTATAGCTATCATAAGGCTTTTTTCTGTTAGCCGCAGAGGCATGAAAAATCCGCATAACCGCAGCGTTGACATAGCTGGCGTTAAGCCTTTATATATCCGCAGTGCTTACGTATTGGTAGGTATCTATTGCTCGCGCATTTCACGCTACAGCGAAAGGGTATTCGCGGGGGATATAATGTCCCTGTTCCCCCGGCCAGGTGAAAGACGTCAGTAATTGCCAGAAGAGGTGCGTTGCCCAGGTAACCGTATTGGAGGAACCAGTCCGGGGAAGATACGTGAGGGGGAGCAACGCCGAGGTGAAAGAGCGTCTGGTCACGCTCCTCGCCGGCCACAGGGGCTGAATCCCCTGGGTTGTCACCAGAAACGTTCGCAGTCGGGCGTTTCATACCCGAACACCTCAGCGCCCAAAGCGGTGAGTCGGGTCTACAAGGTGGAGCACTTCTGGGTGACATCGTAGTTGTTTATCACTCTGCGCCACCCTGTTTATCGCTCTTCCCTTGTGCCATGGCTGAATAATTTGGCCTGGCTTATTAAGACATTTTGTTGCGATCCGGCGGCGTCCAGCCCCTGCCAGGATCGGTGCTCAGGAATCGTTTTAATAAGTCAGGCCCCCTGACACGAGGTTGTTATGACAGATCTAGTCGTCGCCAAATTTGGCGGCACCAGCGTTGCTGATTTTGACGCAATGAACCGCAGCATCGATGTGGCGCTGCTCGATGCCAATACCCGTATTGTTGTGCTCTCCGCCTCTGCCGGCGTGACCAACATTCTGGTGGCCTTAGCGGGAGGGCTGGAACCCACCGAACGTTTTTCCCAGCTGGACGCTCTGCGTCAGATCCAGTTCAATATTCTGGAGCGTTTGCGTTATCCCAACGTGATCCGCGAAGAGATTGAGCGCTTGCTGGAAAATATCACGACGCTGGCGGAAGCCGCCGCGCTCGCCTCCTCAACCGCCCTGACTGACGAACTGGTCAGCCATGGCGAACTGATGTCTACCCTGCTGTTTGTGGAAATTCTGCGTGAACGCGGTATTCAGGCGCAGTGGTTTGACGCCCGTAAAGTGCTGCGCACTAACGATCGCTTTGGCCGCGCCGAACCGGACATCGCCGCCGTCGCCGAACTGACCCAGCAGCAGCTGGCGCCGCGCCTGGCGGAAGGCCTGGTGGTGACCCAGGGCTTTATCGGCAGCGAAGCGAAAGGCCGCACCACCACCCTCGGCCGCGGCGGCAGCGATTATACCGCCGCTCTGCTCGGCGAAGCGCTGAATGCCACCCGCGTCGATATCTGGACCGATGTCCCGGGGATCTATACTACCGACCCGCGCGTCGCGCCGGCGGCGAAACGCATCGACGTCATCGCCTTTGAAGAGGCAGCGGAAATGGCCACCTTTGGCGCCAAAGTGCTGCATCCGGCGACCCTGCTGCCTGCCGTGCGCAGCGATATCCCGGTGTTTGTCGGCTCCAGTAAAGAGCCTAAAGCGGGCGGTACGCTGGTGTGTAAAACCACCGAGAACCCGCCGCTGTTCCGCGCGCTGGCGCTGCGTCGCCGGCAAACGCTGCTGACGCTGCACAGCCTGAATATGCTGCACTCCCGCGGCTTCCTCGCCGAAGTGTTCGGTATTCTGGCGCGCCATAACATCTCAGTTGATTTGATCACCACCTCCGAAGTGAGCGTGGCCCTGACCATGGACACCACCGGCTCGACCTCTGCGGGCGATACCCTGCTGACCCAGGCGCTGCTGACCGAGCTCTCTTCGCTGTGCCGCGTGGAAGTGGAAGAAAATCTGGCGCTGGTCGCCCTGATTGGCAATGAGCTGTCGAAAGCCTGCGGCGTCGGCAAAGAGGTCTTTGGCGTCCTCGAGCCGTTTAACATCCGCATGATCTGCTATGGCGCCTCCAGCCACAACCTGTGCTTCCTGGTGCCGGGCGACGATGCGGAGAAGGTTGTGCAGAAGCTGCATCATAATTTGTTTGAATAAAATTCCTTAGCACGATAAACAATACCTATAGCCGGGCTCGAACCCGGCTTTTTTATAACAACATCAACACAACCAGCGGACCTGCTCGCCGCCCCATCGGGATGGCGCGGCCCGGTTCGCGTATCGCAAGGAACACAACATGCTCGCAACTCTGACGCGGCTGTTCCCGTTATGGGCACTGCTGCTCTCCGTTCTGGCCTATTACACTCCCACCACCTTCACCCCAATTGGCCCATGGGTCACCACCCTGCTGATGCTAATCATGTTCGGTATGGGCGTGCATCTGAAGCTGGAGGATTTCAAACGCGTCCTGTCGCGCCCGGCGCCGGTCGCTGCGGGGATCTTTCTCCATTATCTGGTGATGCCGCTCGCCGCCTGGCTGCTGGCGCTGCTGTTTCATATGCCGCCGGAGCTTTCCGCCGGGATGGTGCTGGTCGGCAGCGTCGCCAGCGGGACCGCCTCCAACGTGATGATCTTTCTTGCCAAAGGGGATGTGGCGCTGTCGGTAACCATCTCCTCGGTCTCCACCCTCGTCGGCGTCGTGGCGACACCGCTGCTCACCCGTCTGTACGTCGACGCGCATATTCAGGTCGACGTCATGGGCATGTTGCTCAGCATTCTGCAGATTGTGGTCATTCCTATCGCGCTGGGACTGATTGTCCATCATCTGCTGCCGAAGGTGGTGAAAGCGGTAGAGCCGTTCCTGCCCGCCTTGTCGATGGTGTGCATTCTGGCGATCATCAGCGCGGTGGTGGCGGGTTCCGCCGCCCATATCGCCTCCGTCGGCCTGGTGGTGATTATCGCGGTGATCCTGCATAACACTATTGGTCTGCTTGGCGGGTACTGGGGCGGACGTCTGTTTGGTTTTGATGAATCCACCTGCCGTACGCTGGCGATCGAGGTGGGGATGCAGAACTCCGGCCTGGCGGCCGCGCTGGGTAAAATTTACTTCGGCCCGCTGGCGGCGCTGCCAGGCGCGCTGTTCTCCGTCTGGCATAACCTGTCCGGTTCGCTGCTGGCCGGGTACTGGTCAGGAAAGCCCATCGCCAAAAAAGCCGACAAGCGCTGAGCGTGATACGTCCGGGCGCAGGCCCGGGCGTGTGCCTGCTTTAGTTGCCATACAGGCTATCAGTAAAATATTCATTGCCGTACACTGGGTGCTCTGGTCTGACTGAGGGCACCACCATGGCACTCCCCCGTATTACACAAAAAGAGATGACCGAGCGCGAACAGCGCGAATTGAAAACGCTGCTTGACCGCGCGCGTATTGCGCATGGCCGCCCGCTGAGCAATGCGGAAACGAACAGCGTGAAAAAGGAATATATCGATAAGCTGATGGCGCAGCGTGAAGCGGAAGCGAAGAAAGCCCGCCAGGTGAGAAAACAGCAGGCTTATAAAACGGATAAGGAAGCGACCTTTTCCTGGTCGGTGAATACGCCGACCCGCGGCAGGCGTTAACGCCCTTTCTTTTTACGTCCCGGCTGGGTGAAACGTTTCCCGTTACCAGCCGGGCGGCCCTTATCGTTGCTATTTTCCATCTTCACCACCGGGCGCTTGATGCCGGGAGTCGCCGCTTTGGCCTTCGGCCTGGCTTTCGGCTTCGCTTCGGAAGAGGAGTTTTCAATCAGCTTGAACAGGTCGATCAGCTCGTCATCGGTCAGATCGCGCCACTCTCCCAGTGGGATCCCCGTCAGGCTGACATTCATAATCCGCGTACGCTCAAGCTTCGTCACTTCATAGCCAAAGTGCTCGCACATGCGACGGATCTGGCGGTTTAACCCCTGCACAAGGGTGATGCGGAAAACGAACGGCGCTTCTTTCTTTACCTTACATTTTTTGGTCACGGTCCCGAGAATCGGTACCCCCGCGCCCATGCCGCGAATGAACTCATCGGTTACCGGCTTATCGACCGTGACCAGATACTCTTTTTCATGGTCGTTGCCGGCGCGCAGGATCTTGTTCACCAGATCGCCATGGTTGGTGAGGAAGATCAGCCCCTGAGAATCTTTATCCAGACGGCCGATAGGAAAGATACGCTTGCTGTGATTGACGAAATCGACAATGTTGTCGCGCTCGCCATCTTCGGTGGTGCTCACAATGCCGACCGGCTTATTCAGCGCAATCAGTACCAGATCATCCGCTTCGCGCGGCTCAATCAACCGTCCGTTCACTTTGACTAAATCGCCAGGCTTCACCTGATCGCCAATCGTGGCGCGCTTGCCATTGATAAAGACGTTGCCTTGTTCAATAAAGCGGTCCGCTTCGCGACGCGAGCAGATGCCGCTTTCACTGATGTATTTGTTTAATCGGGTTGATGAGTCGGGCAGCATAGATTCTCCTGTAAAAGCGAAATATACCCTACCTTGTGGGCGAGAAAAAACCTGGATTGTGTGATTCATTATCCAGAAGCTTCGTCGGGCTTGTGAACAGCATTCCGCTTACCCACATCATGCGCCATATCAGCGCGTCGGTATGGGGGCGATGCTAGAATTTCTGCTTCAATAATATTTTTAAAACAGGAAGAAAAGATGGAACTGCTGTTACTCAGTAACTCCACGCTGCCGGGGAAAGCCTGGCTGGAACACGCCCTGCCGCTGATCGCCGGTCAGGTCAAAGGCCGCCGTAAGGCGGTATTCATCCCCTTCGCTGGCGTGACGCAATCCTGGGATGATTATACGGCCAAAGTGGCTGCGGTTATGGCGCCCATGGCGGTCAGCGTAACCGGTATCCACAGCGTCGACGACCCTATCGCCGCCATTGAAAGCACCGAGATGGTGATCGTCGGCGGCGGGAACACCTTCCAGCTGTTGAAAGAGTGCCGCAGCCGCGGTCTGTTGGCGCCGATTGTCGATGTCGTCAAACGCGGGGCGCTGTATATCGGCTGGAGTGCAGGTTCAAACCTTGCCTGCCCGACCATTCGCACCACCAACGATATGCCGATTGTCGATCCGCAGGGATTTGATGCGCTGGGGCTGTTCCCGCTACAGATTAACCCGCACTTCACCAACGCGTTGCCGACCGGGCATCAGGGCGAAACCCGCGAACAGCGTATCCGCGAACTGCTGGTCGTGGCGCCGGAATTAACGGTGATTGGTTTGCCGGAAGGAAACTGGATCCAGGTCACCGATGGTCACGCGACGCTCGGTGGCCCGAACCCGACGCTGTTGTTCAAAGCGGGGGAAGAAGCGATAACCCTGCCTGCGGGCCACCGCTTCTGAGCCTGGTTGGCTAACGTTTCCCGGATAGCGGCGCATTGCGCCTTATCCGGGCTGCCTCAATGGAACGTCCAAACGCAAAATCCCGGTTAGCACAGCGCCGCCGGGGAATGGCTCAGTAGTCATCCCGTTCGTCGTCTTCATCCGGCTGCTCCATCACGCTGTAAGCCACCGAGCAGAACAGGCTGTTCAGACGCTTCATATCCCCCAGCAGCGCCAGGTGCAACGTACTGGTTTCGATGCTCTGCACGTTCTGCTGATGCAGACGGTCAACGTGCGCATGCGAGTAGCGGCGGTTAAGAATGCGGAACCGGTGTTTGCTGCGCCGCAGGCGGCGGGCGCTGGGCACATCGCTGGAGAAGAAGACCGACATCGCCAGCTGCAGGTTGCTGAGCAGCAGATCGTACAGGGCGTCCAGCTCCTTTAACCCTTCTACCGAGAAGGCGCGCCGCGCCGCCAGCGATTTATCGGCGATCTCGCTGCCCATTCGCTCGACGATATCGGACGCCTGTTCGAGGTTTAACGACATCTCAATAATTTCCGCCCAGCGCCGGGATTCCTCTTCCGCCAGCTCATCCTTTGGCATTCGCGCCAGATAGAGCTTAATAGCGGTGTAAAGTACGTTGATATCATCCGCCATACGGCGCAGCTCTTTCTCCTGACGCGGTTCGCCATGCATCACCTTGTGCAGGCTCTCCAGCATCTGCTCCATCGCGTCACCAATGCGCAGCGTCTCACGCGCGGCATTGGCCAGCGCCAGCGCCGGGGTGTCCAGCGCCGACGGGTCGAGATGCTTGGGTTTTAGATGGTTATCCAGCTCGGGCTCATCGCGGATCAGACGCTGGCACAGCTTCGCCATCGGTCCGGCAAAGGGCACCATCGCGATGCAGCGCAGCAGGTTGTAAAAGACGTGGAAGTAGATAACCAGCTCGGACTCGGCCAACGGCAGCTTGTGCATCGCCGCGGCCAGCGGATGGACGAACGGCAGAATAATCAGGCTCCCCACCAGCTTAAACAGCAGGCTGCCCAGCGCCACCCGGCGCGCCGCCGCGTTCGCCGCGCTGTTGTTAAGCATCGCCAGCAGCCCCGATCCCAGGTTGGCGCCAATCACCAGACACAGCGCCACCGGGAAAGAGATCGCTCCCGCCGCGGTCAGCGTCGCCGTTAACAGCACCGCCGCCAGGCTGGAGTAGCTAATGATTGCAAATACGGCGCCGATCAAGGCATCCAGCATGATATCGCCGGTCAGCGAGGCGAAAATCACCTGCACGCCGTTCGCCTGGGTTATGGGGTGTACGGCCTGGACAATCAGCTCGAGGGCCAACAGGATCAGCCCCAGACCGATCCCCACCCGTCCAAGCTGCCCGGCGCGGGTCTGCTTGCGGCCGAGGAAGAAAATCACCCCGATAAATATCAACAACGGCGACAGCCACGACAGGTCGAAGGTCAACACCCTCGCCATCAGCGCCGTCCCGACGTCGGCCCCCAGCACCATCACCAGCGCTGGCATCAGACCCACTAAATCCTGGGCGACAAATGAGGTCACCAGCATGGTGGTGGCGTTACTGCTTTGCACCAGCGCAGTCACGCCAAGACCCGCGCAGAAGGCGAGCGGCTTTTTCTCTACGCTGCTACTGAGAACGGTACGCAGGCGAGCGCCATAGACGCGCATCACCCCGGTACGCACGATATGCGTGCCCCACACCAGCAGAGCAACCGCGGACAACAGGTGTAGCAGAGTTAACACGGAATCAGCTTCTCCTTATCGTTATAGGTTTTCCGAAGTTCAGGAACCTATCTCAGTATAAGGGGTTAACCTCAATAAAGAGACAAGGCGCTCACAGAGCGCCTTGTTTGTTGTAAGGAAAGATGACGACTAGTCCGCATCATAGCCCAGATTAGGCGCTAACCAGCGCTCGACCTCCGCCGGCGTCATTCCTTTACGCAGCGCGTAATCTTCGACCTGATCGCGCTGGATCTGCGCCACGGCGAAGTACTTACTGTCCGGATGGCTGAAGTACCAGCCGGAAACCGATGCGCCTGGCCACATGGCGAAAGACTCGGTGAGCTTCATGCCGGTATGGGCTTCGACGTCCAGTAGCTGCCAGATGGTCCCCTTTTCGGTGTGCTCCGGACAGGCCGGATATCCCGGCGCCGGTCGGATCCCCTGGTAGTTCTCGCGAATAAGCTCCTCATTGCTGAGGTTCTCATTGGCCGCATATCCCCAGTAAACCTTGCGCACTTTCTCATGCAGATACTCGGCAAAGGCCTCCGCCAGGCGATCGGCGATGGCTTTAATCATGATCTTGTTATAGTCATCATGCTGCGCTTCATAGGCGTCCGCCAGCGCGTCCTCTTCCAGGCCGCCGGTCACGGCGAAGGCGCCGATGTAGTCCGCCTTGCCGCTCAGCTTCGGCGCGACAAAATCGGCGAGGCAGTAGTTGGCGAAGCCAACCTTCTCCGTCTGCTGGCGCAGATGATGGCTCACCGTCAGCACGTGGGTGCGGGTTTCATCGCGATAGATTTCAATATCGTCGCCCACGCGGTTGGCCGGGAACAGACCCACCACGCCGCGCGGGTTCAGGGTTTTCTCTGCGCTCAGCTTATCCAGCAGCTCGTTAGCGTCTTTGAACAGGCGCTGCGCCTCTTCCCCTACCACTTCATCTTCCAGAATGCGCGGATATTTACCCGCCAGCGACCAGGTCATGAAGAACGGCGTCCAGTCGATGTAGTTGCGCAGAGTCTCGATACTGGCTTCCACCGTCTGTACTCCCAGACGATGAGCCACCGGCGGCGTGTAGCTCTCCCAGTCAAAGGCCAGATCGTTTTCCCGCGCGGCGGCAAGGGTCACCGGCGGCGTACGCGGTTTTTTACGCCCATGCTGGATACGCACCGTTTCATACTCTTTGCGCGTGCGGGCGACAAACTCGTCGCGCTGCGTGTCCGAGAGCAGCGCAGACACCACGCCGACGGTGCGCGAGGCGTTCTGTACGTAAACGGTGGGGCCGCTGTAGTTCTGCTCGATTTTCACCGCCGTATGCGCTTTCGAGGTGGTCGCGCCGCCTATCAGCAGCGGGATGGTAAAGCCCTGGCGCTCCATCTCTTTCGCCACATTAACCATCTCGTCCAGCGATGGGGTAATCAGCCCGGAAAGACCAATTAGATCCGCGTTTACCTCTTTGGCCGTTTTGAGAATTTTATCCGCCGGGACCATCACGCCAAGATCAATGATTTCGTAGTTATTGCACTGCAGCACCACGCCGACGATGTTTTTGCCAATGTCATGAACGTCGCCTTTT
>OGWS01002452.1_pt1 | contig 11620 bp, 10 predicted proteins | sample 1576111 | NCBI WGS metagenome assembly OGWS01 (sample SAMEA3541534, study PRJEB24748) | human gut metagenome | biome: human gut; feature: human-associated habitat; material: faeces | place: China | collected 2012
CAAACGGGGTGTTGAGGAAGGCGTCCACGATGCGGTCGGCCATATTGTTCCCGATCAGTCCGCCGCCCATGGCCAGCATGTTGGCGTCGTTGTGCCGCCGGGTCATCTCGGCGGAGAGAGGCTCGCTGCACAGGGCACAGCGGATGCCCTTCACCTTGTTGGCGGCGATGGAGATGCCGATGCCCGTGGTGCAGATAACGATACCCCGGTCGCACGCGCCGGAGGCCACCGCCTCCGCAGCCGCCCGGCCGAAGTCGGGGTAGTCGCAGCTCTCTGCGGTGTAGCAGCCGAAGTCCTGATACTCCAGGCCGCGGGCGTCCAGGTACTCCATGACGTGGCGCTTGAGGGCGAGCCCTCCGTGGTCGGAACCCAATGCGATCATATATATTTCCTCCTTATCCGAGTGTGTGAAATACGGGCTGGTGCTTTTCATAGGTGCAGACGCGGCGGAAGCCGCACTCCCGCAGCAGCGCGCAGGCCGCCCGGACTCCCTTGCCCACGTCCGCCGGGGTGTGGGCGTCGGAGCCAACGGTGACGAGCTCGCCGCCGCAGTCCCGGTAGAGGGCCAGGATGGGCCGCCACTCCTCCAGGGTGCGCCCCCGGCAGGTGTTGACCTCCATGCCCCTGCCCTTCTCCACAGCCGTGCGCAGGATGGCCCGGATGGCGTCCTGGTAGCGGTTCAGGGTGACGGGGGCCTGCATATAGCGCAGGGGGTAGATGAGGTGGGCCAGCACGTCGTAAAAATCTGTGGCGGCCAGCAGAGCCAGGGAGGCAAAGTAGTCGTCCAGGGCATCATAGCAGGCCTGGACGGTGGAGAAATCCAGGAAGAACAGGTCGGTGCCGCCCCTTTCCGGCGAGAGGTTGTGGACCGAGCCCAGGATGAAGTCGGCCTCCGGGCGGGCACAGATGGCCGCAGCGGCGGCCGGATTCAGATGGGGCATGCCCAGCTCCAGGCCCAGCTTGAGGGTGAGACGCTCCCCGGCGGCGGGGAGGGCCTGCTGATGCTGGGCCACGGCGGGGGCCCAGTCGTAGCCCTCCGCCGGAACCCCATTTTCGTCGAGGAAGTCGAAGTGGTCGGTGACGCACAGCTCGTCCAGGCCCGCGTCTGCCGCCGCCTCCGCCAGCTCGGACAGGGGGGCGTGGGCATCAAAGGAGAGCCGGCTGTGGGTGTGATAGTCGGACAGATACATACAAATTACCTCACAAGTGCCGCTGGGCGGGGGATTAGAAGGGCCAGGAGGGGAGCCACCGCAGCAGGCAGGTCCCATACCAGGAGGGGATCTGGATGCCCACCAGCACGGGATAGAACAGGGCGTAGAGGGCCGCGGCCCCCGCCGTGATGGCGTACATGGCGGGCTTCCAGGCGATGAGCTCCTCCTGTTCGGACAGGCTGTAAAACACATAGCACAGGGCCAGAATGAGAAACAGCACCGAGGGGAAGTAGTGATAGGCGAAGGTGATGCGGCCGATGAAGAACCAGGGCACCAGCTGGGCCAGGTAGCCGATGACGATGAACAGGGCCTTGGCACACCGCCGCCGCACCGCCTGCGCGGCGCAGGCGAGGACGGCCAGCAGGCCGCCCCAACACACCACCGGGTTGACAAAGGCGGCGAAGCGGGTGGTGTACCCCGGCACCGAGTTGTCCATATAGTAGAGGATGGGCCGGATGTCAAAGAGCCACTGATACCAGCGGGAGGAGTAGGGGTGGGTATCGGTGACGCCGCTGTGGTAGGAGAGCATATACCTCTGGTTTTCCCACATGGCGCCGACGAGGCCGGTGAGGCTGCTGTCTCCCTCCGCCCAGGCGTAGGGGAGATAGGACAGGGTATAGATGGCCGCCGGGATCAGGGCGAACACCAGCACCGAGAAGGCGAGAATCTGGAAGGCCCACTTCAGCCGCCCGGGCTGCCGCGCCCCCGTCTCCCCGTCCGCCGGCCAGTCCCGCAGCTTTTGGTACAGGCCGATGAAGTAGAGTACCACCAGCCCGGTGCAGCCGTAGATCACCGTCCACTTGGAGGCCGCGCCGATGCCCCAGAACAGCCCCGACAGGAACAGGGGCAGGGCGCATTTGCGGAAGGGGGCGCCCGCCGGGAGGGTGAGGTAGCGGTACATGAAATAATACATCAGAAGGATGAAGAAGAAGGCGTAGGTGTCGATGGTGGCAAGCCGGGTCTGGGTCAGGTGCATGAAGTCGGCGGCCAGCAGCACGGTGCCGCAGGTGGCGATGGAGGTGCGGCCGAACAGGTTCTTGAGGAACACATACAGCAGGGGGAGCATCCCCACGCCGAACAGGGTGCCCATGAACCGCCAGCCGAAGGGGGTCATGCCGAACAGGCGGATACCGACGCCCATGATCAGCTTGCCCAGGGGCGGGTGGGAGATCTCATAGGGTTCAATGCCCCGGATGTGCTCCCAGGCGGTGCGGGGGTGGTAGATCTCGTCAAAGTAGGCCGAGTCGTAATAGGTGGTCTTTTCGGGCACCGTCTCCTGCTCGTCGAAGAGGGGGCTGGCCGAGGCGGACAGATTCACCCGGTTCCCCTCCAGATCGAACAGGGCCACCTCTCCCAGCTCCAGCAGGCCCTTATTGGCCTGGCCGGTGATGCGCAGGTATCGGATATACTGGGGGTTTTCGAAGGTGAGTTCATTCCACTTGAAGAGCTGATTGTAGTTCTGGGTCATGGCGTAGCTCTCGCCGTAGCCCTCCGGGTCGGCCCAGTAGTAAACGGTCTCCTCACTGCCCGTTTCATCGGTCTCCGTCCGGCTCCAGAGGGTGAGCCACTGGGTGCCGTCGGCGGAGATCTCCACCTGGTATTTGCCGGTGCCCAGGTTGGGGTAGTACCACAGCCTGGACACCTGGACGCTCTCCGGCAGGGAGAAGGTGGCCGATTCCCCGTCCCCGAAGTCCCAGGCGCTCTGGGGCGCCTGGAGGGAGCCCAAGTGGGCGAAGGCGGTGACGGCGTAAATACAGGTGATGAGCAGGATGGGAATGGCATCCCGGCGCGCCAGGGGATGGCACCGCCCGGCAAAGGTGAAGCGGCGCTTCGGCTGCGGCGCGGGGGCGAGCTGCTGGGCCAGGGGAGAGCGCTGGGTGCGCCAGTACCAGCAGAAGAAGCCCAGCAGCGCCAGCAGGGTGAGGACGGGAAAGAGTATGACAATATAACGAATGGGGCCCACGGGGGCGGTCACCTCCTGTGTAAGACTAGAGGACGGGCATTAGCCCGTCCTCTAGTTTATTTCTTTTTCTTCTTTTTGTCAAAGAAAGATTTTACGCCCTCCATGGGACCGGGCGAAAGCTCGCCCATGGCTTCGCCATAGGCACGCAGCGCCTCCTTCTGTTCGTGGGTCAGGCCGGTGGGCACCTGTACGTTCACGGTGACGTACTGGTCGCCCCGGCCCCGGCCGTTGACGCTGGGAATGCCCTTGCCCCGCAGGCGGAAGGTGGTGCCGGGCTGGGTGCCCGCCGGCAGGCTCCACTTCACCTTGCCGTCGATGGTGGGAATCTCCAACTCCGCCCCCAGCGTGGCCTGGAGGAAGGTGACGGGGTGCTCCAGATAGACCGACGTGCCGTCCCGCTTGAAGAATTCGTGGGGGCGGACGGTGACGCTGATGAGCAGATCGCCCGCCGGGCCGCCGTTTTTGCCCGCGCCGCCCTGTCCCCGGAGGGAGACCGCCTGGCCGTTGTCGATGCCGGCGGGGATGGAGACGGTGAGCTTGCGCTGACGGCGGACGCTGCCTGCGCCGCCGCAGCTCTTGCAGGGCTGATGGATGATCTTGCCCTTGCCGCCGCACTTGGGGCAGGTGGTGGTGGTGGCGAAGGTAAAGGCCCCGCCGCCCCGCTGGATACGGATCTGGCCGCTGCCGTGGCAGTCGGGGCAGACCTCCGCTGTGGTGCCCGGCGCGCAGCCGGTACCGTGGCAGTCGTCGCAGGGTTCGGTTCGGTTGAGGGTGATCTCCTTCTCACAGCCGAAGGCCGCCTCCTCAAAGCTGATGGAGACCGACGCCCGCAGGGTGTCACCCTTCATGGGGCCGCTGCGCGCACGGCTGGAGCCGCCGCCGAAGCCGCCCCCGAAGAAGGAGCCGAAGATATCGCCCAGGTCGATGTCGCCCATGTCAACCCCGCCGAAGCCGCCAAAGCCGCCCCCGGGTCCGCCCGCGCCGAAATTGGGATCCACACCCGCATGGCCGAACTGGTCGTAGCGGGCGCGCTTATCCTTGTCGGACAATACCTCGTAGGCCTCATTGGCCTCCTTGAATTTGGCCTCGGCGGTCTTGTCGCCGGGATTCAGATCCGGGTGGTACTGCTTGGCCTTTTTCCGGTAGGCCTTCTTGATCTCCTCGTCCGTGGCGCCCTTGGACACGCCGAGGACTTCATAATAATCTCGTTTCTGTTCTGGCATAGGGTTCTATCACCTCTTAACGGGAGAAACGGGCGGGTCTGGGGGCCGCCCCCTACTGCGTAGGAGCCAACTCCAGACCGGCCCGTGCTCACCGGACGAATTTACTTCTGGTTGTCGTCGTCTACCACTTCATAATCGGCGTCCACCACGTTGGGATCGGAGCTGGCGGAACCGGCCTGGGCGCCGCCCATGTCGGGGCCAGGCTGCTGACCACCCTGGGGATTGGCCTGCTGATACATCTTCTCCGCGATGGGATAGAAGGCCTTGCTGGCCTCCTCGGTGGCGGCCTTGATGGCGGCCACGTCGGTGCCCTTCAGCGCGTCCTTCAGCTTGTTCAGCGCGGCCTCCACGGTAGCCTTGTCGTCGGCGCTGATCTTGTCCTTGGCATCCTCCAGGGCCTTCTCGGTCTGGTAGACCACCTGGTCGGCCTGGTTGCGGACGTCGATCTCCTCCTTCTTCTTGGCGTCCTCGGCGGCGAACTGCTCGGCCTCCTTGACGGCCTTGTCAATGTCCTCCTTGGACATGTTGGTGGAGGAGGTGATGGTGATGTGCTGCTCCTTGCCGGTGCCCAGATCCTTGGCGGAAACATTCACGATACCGTTGGCGTCAATGTCAAAGGTGACTTCGATCTGCGGCACGCCACGGGGCGCCGGAGCGATACCGTCCAGATGGAAAGTACCTAAAGATTTGTTGTCCCGCGCGAACTCGCGCTCGCCCTGCAGAACGTTGACCTCAACGGAGGTCTGGTTGTCGGCCGCGGTGGAGAAGATCTGGCTCTTCTTCGTGGGCACGGTGGTGTTGCGCTCGATGATGCGGGTGCATACGCCGCCCATGGTCTCGATGCCCAGGGAAAGCGGTGTAACGTCCAGCAGCAGCAGGCCCTTGACGTCGCCGCCCAGCACGCCGCCCTGGATGGCCGCGCCGATGGCGACGCACTCGTCCGGGTTGATGCCTTTGCTGGGCTCGGTCTTCATGAAGTTCTTCACGGCCTCCTGCACGGCCGGGATACGGGTGGAGCCGCCCACCAGCAGCACCTTATGCAGGTCGCCGGGCTGCAGGCCCGCGTCCTTCAGCGCCTGGCGCGTCGGGCCCATCGTACGCTCCACCAGGTCCGCGGTCAGCTCGTTGAATTTTGCGCGTGTCAGCGTGGTATCAAGATGCTTCGGGCCGTTGGCGTCCGCCGTGATGAACGGCAGGTTGATGGCCGTGCTGGCCACGCCGGACAGCTCGATCTTGGCCTTTTCGGCGGCCTCCTTCAGGCGCTGCGCGGCCATTTTGTCCTTGCGCAGGTCCACGCCGTTCTCTTTCTGGAACTCATCGGCCAGCCAGTCGATGATGCGCTTGTCAAAGTCATCGCCGCCCAGATGCGTATCGCCCGCAGTGGCAAGCACTTCGGTGACGCCATCGCCCATCTCAATGATGGAGACGTCGAACGTACCGCCGCCAAGGTCGTAGACCATGATCTTCTGGTCGTCTTCTTTGTCCGCGCCGTAGGCAAGAGCCGCGGCCGTCGGCTCGTTGATGATGCGCTTGACCTCCAGGCCGGCGATGGCGCCGGCATCCTTGGTGGCCTGGCGCTGGCTGTCGTTGAAGTACGCCGGTACGGTGATGACCGCCTCGGTGACCTTTTCGCCCAGATAGCTCTCGGCGTCCGCTTTCAGCTTGGCCAAAATCATGGCGCTGATCTCCTGCGGGGTGTATTTCTTGCCGTCGATGTCCACTTTATAGTCCGTGCCCATATGGCGCTTGATGGAAGCGATGGTACGGTCGGGGTTGGTGATGGCCTGGCGCTTTGCCACCTGGCCCACCAGGCGCTCGCCTGTTTTGGTGAAGCCCACGACGGACGGCGTGGTACGCGCGCCCTCGGCGTTGGCGATGACGACGGGCTCGCCGCCCTCGATGACGGCAACACAGCTGTTTGTGGTGCCAAGGTCGATACCAATAATCTTGCTCATAACTCTCAGACTCCTCTTTTATCAAAACTCGGTGAATATATGTGGTGATTTCTGAATTTATATCAAAAAGCCTTTCGGCTTTGAGATGTCAGCCTATTCGGCCACAGCCACGGCCGCGTGGCGGATGACCTTGTCGTGGAGCAGATAACCTTTCTGCATCACCTGCGTGACGGTGCCGCTGGGCATGTCGTCGGTAGAGGGCTGCTGCAGCACGGCTGCGTGCAGCTCGGGGTCGAAGGGCTTGCCCTGCGCCTCGATCTCGCTGACACCCATTTTGCCGAATGCCTCGCGGCATTTGTCCAGCGTCATGGTCACGCCCTTTTTATAGCTCTCGTCCGCGGTGGGCGCGTCGGCGGCGATCTCCAGCGTGTCCAGCACGGGCAGCAGCGTGTTCACCGCGAAGCTCACGCCATTGTCGAACGCGGCATCGTGCTCCCTGGCGCTGCGCTTGCGGAAGTTTTCATATTCCGCGGCGGTGCGCAGCAGCGTGTCTTTCGTTTCAGCCAGCTTTTTTTCAGCCTGCTCCAGCTTGGTTTTCAGTGCGGCCAGCTCGGCATGCGCCTTGCCTTCTGCGTGCTTTTTCTTTTTTTCCGTCTTTTCTGCATCCTGCGTTTCAGGCTGCGGTGCCTCGGGCGCCGCCTGCGCGGCGGACGCTTCCTCCTGCGGCGCGGCGGCCGCGCGGTTCACGTCTTTTTCCGTGTCTGCCATGTTGCTACTCCTCCTGCACCCTGCCCGACATGCATTCGCCGAGCAGCAATGCGAAATATTCAAGCCGCGGGATCGTTTCCCGGTAGGGCATGCGCGTTGGACCTACGATGCCGATGGCCCCCGTCAGCCCGCCTCCCGCGAGATAGCGCTTCGTCATGATGCAGAAGCCCGGCATGCGGTACTCGGGCAGTTCGTCGCCCAGCAGCACCGTGGTGCGCTCGCTCTTGGGGCTGACGTAGCGCTTGACGGCTTCTGTGTCGCTGAAGAATTCCATCAGCGTGCGGAAGCTGTCCGCAAGCTCGGCATAATTCAGCAGGTTCTGCTGGCCCTCCAGATATACATTGGGCCGTCCCGCTTCCCGCAGCAGCGTCACCGCCGCCGAAAGCACCGGGTAATATACCGCACTGCCCAGGCTCTGTGCTGCGGTACGCATCTGTTCCTCGCGCACGTCGGCCGCGCTGCGGAAGGTAAGGTAGGTGTTCAGCGCTTGGGACAGCCGCTGGGCGTCGCCGGACCGCAGCGCGAAATCCAGCTTTGCCGTGCGCGTGCGCACACCGCCCGCATTGGTGACGGCCAGCACCGCCGCCGTGTAGCGGCCCACCTGCATCACCTCATAATGGGCGATGCACAGGTCCTCGCTTTTGGGCGTTGTAGCCACGACACAGTAGCCCGTCAGGTCCGCCAAAGCCCTTGCGGCGCTTTCGGCCAGACGTTCGGGGTCGTAGTCCATCTCGCGGAACAAAAGGTCGATCTGCCGTTTTTCCTCAGCGGGAAGGCGGGCGCCTGTATCCAGAAGATTGTCGATGTAGTAGCGGTAGCCCTTGGCGCTGGGCACGCGCCCGGCGCTGGTGTGGGGCTGCTCCAGAAGGCCCAGCTTTGTCAGCGCGGCCATTTCGTTGCGCAGCGTGGCGCTGGACACCGCATGTCCGAACTGTTCGGCCAGCAGACCGCTGCCAACCGGCTCTCCGTCCGCGCCGTACAGGGTTACGATCGCCCGCAGCACACGCCGTTTCCGATCGTCCATCGGCACCGCCCACACCACCTTTCCTTTCTACCGTTTAGCACTCTATCTGTTCGAGTGCTAAATTTATTTTACAACACTTTTTTAGTATGTCAAGCCCTGCGGGGCAAAATGCGCGAAATTTTTCAACTTTTACAATTTCGTCACAACTGCGGCAAAAACCGCAGCATGAGAGCGCGCGGCACACAGGTGTATTCGCCGGAAAAACCGTTCCGGCAGGTTGCTGTAAGCAATGGCCGCGCTTTCGTGCAAACGGTATATTGTCGTTCACTGGCGGACATGATATACTGATAGCGGAAAGGAACGGAAGCTCACACCGTCCCCGTCGGGGGCATAAAATAGAATAACACATCCCGCAAAACGCTCTGCACGCAACTGTGCCGCCCGGTGCCGGGCGGCCTCAAAAAGGAGGCTTGTTTTCATGCAAATGGACCCTCGTCTCAACTGCGAGTATGAACGCGCATATCCCCGCACCCAGCCGTACAGCCGTCTTCCCTATGACAAGCGCGCCGAAAAGGCCTGGTGGGCGGATTATTACCGCCGGAATCCCACACTGCTGATGCGGCTGGCCCGGCGGCTCAAGGCCGCGCTCTGACGCGGCCATACCACTGCGTACAAAAATTTGACAGGATGCAGAGCCGAAAGCCCGCTGAAAGCGGGCTTTTTGTTTTTGGGCGGGGAAGCGCAGAGCGTCCTGCCTGCGCGAATGTGCCGGAGCCCTTTTCGTTTTTTATATAATGTAGTATACTGGTAAAAACCAAAAACAGGAAAGGCGGCCGGACAATGAAAGCGGACAAAGCATGCATCGACGTGGCGGCGGGGCGCGCCCCCGCCGACCTCGTGTTCAAAAACGTCAACGTGGTCAATGTTTTTTCCGAGGAGATCATCACTGCAGACGTGGCGGTGGCGGGCGGCGTGATTGCGGGCGTGGGAAGCTACCGGGGACGGACAGAACTGGACTGCACGGACAAATTCCTGTGTCCGGGTTTCATCGACGCGCACATCCACATCGAATCCAGCCTTGCCGCGCCCTTTGAATTCGCCCGCGCCGCTACCCGCAGCGGCACCACCACCATTGTGGCCGACCCGCATGAGATCGTCAACGTATGCGGTGCACAGGCCGTACAATATCTGCTGGATGCAACGGAAAACCTGCCGCTGAACGTGTACCTGATGCTGCCCTCCAGCGTGCCCGCCACCCCCTTTGAAACAAACGGCGCGGATTTCACCGCCGCAGACATGGCCCCGTTTATGGCGCATCCCCGCGTACTGGGCCTGGGCGAGGTGATGTGTTATCCCGACGTGCTGGCCGCGCGGCAAACCGTACTGGAAAAGCTGGCGCTGGCCGCGGATGCGGGAAAGCGGGCCGACGGCCACGCTCCCGGCCTTTCTGGCAGAGAGCTGCAGGCCTATGCAGCCGCGGGCATCCGCACCGAGCATGAGTGCACCACCTTTGCAGAGGCCGCCGAAAAGCTGCGCGCGGGTCTGGCTGTGCTGGTTCGCGAGGGCAGCGCTGCGAAAAACCTTTCGGTGCTTGTAAACGGCCTGCTGGACAGCGACCTGCCTGCCGACCGGTTCCTGTTCTGCACCGACGACAAGCATCTGGACGACATTGCCCGGGACGGCCATCTGCGATGGAATGTCCGCCAGGCCATCAGCCTGGGCATGAAGCCTGTCACCGCCATCAAAATGGCCACCTGGAACGCAGCCCGCGAATACGGCCTGCGGGACCTGGGCGCCGTGGCCGCGGGCTATCGGGCCGACCTTGTCCTGCTGGACAGCCTCAAGCAGATGACCGTGCGCGCGGTTTACAAGGACGGCCGGCCCGTGGAGGAGCGCTTTGCAGGCCTTGCCGCCGCCCCCGTACCCGATGCGCTGCTGCATTCGGTACACTTTGAGAACGTGGCTCCTGCCGACCTTGCGCTGCCTGTCGCGGGCCCGGCCCATGTCATTGAGATGGTACCGTACCAGATCGTCACGCGGCACGCAGTGGAGGAGGTTCCTTCGGAAAACGGCTTTTTCCGGCCCAACGCCGTTTATACCAAACTATGCGTGGTGGAACGCCACGGCAAAAACGGAGGCGTTGCCGTTTGCCCGCTGAAGGGCTACGGCATCACAGGCGGAGCCATTGCCACCAGCGTGGCGCACGACAGCCACAACGTCATCGCGGCGGGAGACAACGACGCGGACCTCGCGCTGGCCATCAACCATTTGAAAGAAATCGGCGGCGGATATGTGCTGGCCGGAGGCGGAAAAATACTGGGCGCGCTGCCCCTGCGCGTGGGAGGCCTGATGAGCACCGCCCCGTGGGAGGAGATACAGGCCGGAGCGGGCGCCATTCTGGAGAGGGCAAAGGCCATGGGTATCCCGTACCATGTGGACCCGTTTACCAGCCTTTCCTTTCTGGCGCTGCCCGTTATACCGGAGCTGCGCCTGACGGACCGCGGCCTGTTCGACGTAACTGCATTTTCCCTGGTAAAGGACTGATCGGATATGAGTGAAAAAGCACAACGCGCGAAAGCGCTGTTTCTGGAGGGCTATAACTGCGCGCAGGCTGTGGCCGGGGCGTTCGCGCCGGAGATGGGCCTTTCGGTAGACGCCGCGGCACGCCTGGCCAGCGGCTTTGGCGGAGGCATGGGACGGATGCGGGAGGTATGCGGTGCGGTAAGCGGTATGACGCTGGCCGCAAGCGCGCTGCGCGGCTACAACGACCCCAAAGCCGGGCCGGAGAAAACCGATACCTACGCGATGATCCAGGAGCTGGCCGGGCGCTTCCGGGCCGAAAACGGCAGCATCATCTGCCGGGAGCTGCTGGGCCTGGCCCGTCCCGAGGGCACACCGCAGGCCGAGGCGCGCACGCCGGAATATTATAAAAAGCGCCCCTGCCCGGAGCTGGTGGCGCTGGCGGCTCAAATTCTGGAGGAATGGCTGGCAGAGCATCCTGCCCGGCTGTAAATTCCGCATTCCCACCAAGTGCGGCAGTTCGTTTTTGATACATTTCACAACAATCAACTTATAAAACGATATAAATTTAACAATAATTGACAATTTGGATGTCTGCACGGTACTATAAAGACAGGGAGGGCTGTTCCTCCACTTTTCAAACAGAAAGGAAGAGTACCATGGCCGTATTCAAACCGCTGCTGCTGCTTGACAACGCATCCATGCTCGCCCTGCTGCATCAGGGCTGTTTCCGTTTACAGGAGATCTCGTTCGAGGAAGTAAAAGCCATCCTTGAAATGCACGGCAGCCGTGAGGTCGTCCGGTGCTTTTCCAACGCCGAGATCGAACAGCTGCTGTACAAGCATCTGGACGTTGCCATCCGCAACTTCAATTACGCACCCGTGGAGAACATGGCGGTGGACCAGGACGCCATTGCGTTCCGCCTTTATGTCACGCCGTCGGAGACGCAGCCCAGTATCCGCACGGAGTACGGCAATGAGGCAACAAAGGTCCAGAACCTTTATGTGTACTGCCAGTTTCTCACACGGTTCGACCCCGATGCGGGGCCATCCGCTCAATAAGTTCCCGCCTGCGCC
>OGWS01002454.1_pt1 | contig 11614 bp, 9 predicted proteins | sample 1576111 | NCBI WGS metagenome assembly OGWS01 (sample SAMEA3541534, study PRJEB24748) | human gut metagenome | biome: human gut; feature: human-associated habitat; material: faeces | place: China | collected 2012
AGCGTTATCTCAACCCTGTTTGATAGAGGATGATAGTGCAGGTATTGGAGGATTTTCATACAGGTACAATTCGCATTGATAAAAATGAAAGCGTCACCGTCCCGTACATTCTTTCCCATCTGGTTGGTCACGATGCCGCTAAGCGTATAAAAACTCTTACGCATGTCTGTCGGATACGGGTAAAGATAATATCTGTTGGATTCATTCAAAGAAAACATAGGCTAACGGTTTGAATTCAAAAATATCAGGGTTTGCAATACCTCCGGTGACAAAGGGCTGTTCAAGCGGACTGTAACGCCATTGGGATAGGAGATCTCACATAGCGGCTGGGGAATTGGCGACGGGCTGACCGGATGCTTCAAAGAAGTGAGCAGTTTCATGGCTCTTGAAGTTGAAGTACTTCCCGGCTCCCTGACCTGCCCACCATAGACTTGCTACGGACAGTGTGGGCCCTGATTCACCTAAAGTATAAGCAGCCGTCAGATCTATCTCCTTGCTTGCCAGTCCTTCTGAAGATTTATTACCATCGAAGTCTGTCGAGCCCCAGGCTGTCACAGAAAAATCACCTATGCTGAATCCTAAAGTCGGCTGGAAACTTGCTCCGGTCTGATAAACACCACGCCAGACATAAGAGCTGACTAAATCACCCTGCACAGTAAATTCCTGAGCCTTTGCACTTGTAGTTCCTAAAATACAGGCAACAGCAACTGCTGCTGTCGCAAAAATATTGTTTCTTAATCTTTTCATAATTCATTCAATCTTTTAAAAAGTAAGGTTGTCTTTAAAAAAGAGAGGCAGCGTTCCATTCACCCTGTTTTAGACATCACCATGGCAAAATATGAATGGAATCTGTCCGCCTCTCTACCAACCTAAAGTTATTTCTTATTTGCTTCTTCCAGTGCGATATTCAGTTTCAGAACATTCACCTTCTCCGTACCGAAAAGGCCGAGAAGCGGTTTCTGTACTGCATTGTCTACGAGAGTCTTTACTTGTGCCTCGTCCATGCCACGTGCCTGGGCCACGCGTTTCACCTGTACATAAGCACTGGCGGGAGTGATATCCGGATCAAGACCGGAAGCACTGGCGGTTACCATTTCTGCCGGAACGTCTTTACGGTTCAGATAAGGATGGTGTACGAGGAAAGTATCGATACGGGCTTCTACTTCCGAAAGATATTCTTCGTTGGTAGGGCCTTTGTTGCTACCGGAAGAACTGGTAGCATCGTAACCGTCACCGGCATGGGAAGGGCGTCCCCAGAAGTAGATGTCTTTTGTGAACATCTGTCCTACATTAGCGGCACCGACAACTTTACCATCCAGAGTCGCTACTTCCGCATTACCCTTATTGGGACCTGCCACCTGGGCAAATATCCACAGGATAAGGATATAGAATACAGAGAAGAACACGCAAAATGCAAGTGTTATTTTAAGGGATTTGAATAATGTTTTCATTACTGTTTTTATTTATTGAAAGAATAAACTGACAATCATATCTATTAATTTAATTCCGATAAAGGGTGCAATGACACCGCCTAAGCCATAAATCAGCAAGTTGCGACGAAGCAATGCACTGGCACCAATCGGTTTATACTGTACTCCTTTCAGTGCCAACGGAATCAATATAGGAATAATGATAGCGTTAAAAATTATAGCTGAAAGGATGGCTGACTCAGGACTATGCAGCCCCATGATATTCAGCGGTGCCAACTGAGGGATGGCTACCATAAACAAAGCGGGAATAATCGCAAAGTATTTAGCCACGTCATTTGCTATAGAGAACGTGGTCAACGTACCGCGCGTCATCAACAACTGTTTACCGATTTCCACAATTTCAATCAGCTTCGTAGGATCATTATCCAAGTCCACCATATTACCGGCTTCCTTTGCAGCCTGCGTACCGCTATTCATAGCAACGCCCACATTTGCCTGTGCTAATGCCGGAGCATCATTTGTACCGTCTCCCATCATTGCCACCAGTTTACCGGACTGCTGCTCTTTCTTGATATACTCCATCTTGTCTTCCGGCTTAGCCTCAGCTATAAAATCATCCACACCAGCCTTTTCTGCGATATACTTTGCTGTCAGCGGATTATCTCCAGTCACCATCACCGTCTTCACTCCCATCTTGCGAAGGCGTTCGAAACGTTCCTGAATACCTGGTTTGATGATGTCCTGCAACTCAATAACGCCGGCCACCTGCCGGTTGACACACACTACCAACGGTGTACCGCCGTTACTTGAAATTGCAGCAATCACATCTTCCACCTCTTTCGGGAAACTGTTTCCGGCACTCTCTGCAATCTTACGGATAGCATCGAAAGCACCTTTACGTATCTGAGTACCATTTTGCAAATCCACGCCTGAACACTTTGTTTCAGCAGTGAACTTAATCATTCGGGCACCCGTAGTATTCAGGTCACGCATACGGCGACCTGTTTCCCGTCCCAGTTCTATAATTGATTTACCCTCCGGCGTTTCATCGGAGATGGAAGACAGCAGGCAAGCCTCAATAAAATCACGTTCGTCCACACCGGGAGCTGCATAGAACTTCGTAGCTTTACGGTTACCGATTGTAATAGTTCCCGTTTTATCCAGCAGCAACGTATCAATATCACCGGCCGTTTCCACTGCCTTACCCGATTTCGTTATCACATTGGCACGAAGCGCACGGTCCATACCTGCAATGCCGATAGCAGAAAGCAGGCCACCGATCGTGGTCGGTATCAGGCAAACAAACAGGGAAAGAATAGCTGCAATCGAGATATACGTTCCCGGATGCTCTATATTTGTATAATCCGCCATTGGAATCAGCGTGACGCAAACAATCACGAATACCAGTGTGAAACCTGCCAGCAGGATAGTCAGCGCTATTTCATTCGGTGTTTTCTTCCGGGTAGCACCTTCCACTAATGCAATCATCTTATCCAGGAAGCTCTCACCCTGTTGTTGGGTTACCAATACCTTTATCTTATCAGAAAGCACCTTCGTACCACCGGTTACAGAACTCTTATCTCCACCCGCCTCACGGATTACCGGGGCAGATTCGCCTGTAATGGCACTTTCATCAATGGAAGCCAGTCCTTCTACAATCTCACCATCAGCCGGAATCGTATCACCGGCTTCGCAAATAAAGTAATCACCTTTCTTCAGGCGTGCACTACTGATATTGCAGACTTTGCCATCAATCAGAATTTTAGCGGGAGTCTCCTCACGCGTTTTGCGTAAGCTGTCGGCCTGAGCCTTACCACGAGCCTCGGCAATAGCCTCAGCAAAGTTAGCGAACAACAGAGTAACAAAGAGAACGACGAACACCAGAAAGTTGTACCCAAATGTTCCATATTCCGTAGTTCCCAGCGAGAGGATGCAGACTACCAGCATCACCAGCGTCACAAGCTCCACCGTAAACATAATCGGATTCTTAATCATCACCCGTGGATCCAACTTCACGAATGATTGCTTCAAGCTTTCCATTACTTGCTCCTTTTGAAACAAAGAAGCTGATTTCTTATCTTTCATTTTATGAAATTACTAATTACTAATTATGAATTACAAACTAAAATGTTCGGCAATCGTACTCAACGCATGCACCGGGAAGAATGACAGGGCAGCCACAATGAAGATAACCGCAAAAGTCATCACTGCAAATGTCACCGTATCCGTCTTCAGTGTACCGGCACTTTCCGGGATAAATTTCTTCTGCGCCAGCAAACCGGCAATGGCCACCTGCCCTACAATCGGGATAAAACGGCTCAGAATAAGTACCCAACCACACGAATAATTCCAGAAATAAGTATTATCTCCCAGTCCCTCGAAACCGGACCCATTATTAGCTGCACACGAAGTAAACTCATATAATTGCTCACTCAGCCCGTGGAAACCCGGATTATTCAGCCATCCGCCCTCACTCGCCACGAAATCGGGATGATGGGCAAACAGATACGTAGACAGAGCCGTTCCTACCAGGATCACAAACGGATGAAGCAACGCCACAACGGTCGCAATTTTCATTTCGCGTGCCTCCACCTTCTTTCCGAGGAATTCCGGTGTACGTCCTACCATCAGTCCGCTGATAAACACGGCTATAATTATAAATGTATAGTAGTTCATCCAACCTACCCCGACACCACCGAACCAGGTATTAATCTGCATATTCAGCATCTCCATCATACCACTGAGCGGCATCGTAGAGTCGTGCATACCATTCACCGAACCATTGGAAGTGACGGTGGTCGTAATGCTCCACAAGGCTGTTGCAGCAGAACCAAGCCGTACCTCTTTTCCCTCCATCGCTCCGCCATCCTGCGCAATACCCAGTTCGTCAATACGCGGGTTACCGTTCATCTCCTGATAGACATTGATACCAACACCCGCCAGATAGGCAAAGAGCATTACACCGAATATACAATAAGCTAGTTTCTTACGATTGGAATAGAAACCGAGTGCGAAAACCATTGCCATCGGTATGATCAGGATAGACCAACATTCCACCATATTGGACAGATACGTAGGATTCTCCAACGGATGCGAAGAGTTTACACCGAAATAACCGCCACCATTGGTACCCAATTGTTTAATAGGCACAATGGCCGCCGCAGGTCCCTGCGAAACCAGTTGTTCCTGTCCTTCCAGCGTGGTCACCTCCATCTTGCCATCGAATCCCATTGGAGTGCCCTGAAGAATCAGGATAAAGCCCACAATCAAGGAAAGAGGCAACAGGATACGTGTACTGCTCAATACAAGGAAGTTCCAGAAGTTACCTATTGTCTTCGTTGTCTTTGCACTGATGGACTTCATGATACCTGCCATAGCCGCCATACCCGTTGCCGCCGTAATAAACTGGAACAGCATGATGACGAACAATTGCGTAAAGTAAGTCAATCCGCTTTCACCGGAATAATGCTGTAAGTTACAGTTCACCATAAAACTGATGCAGGTATTGAATGCCTGGTCCGGACTCTGCGGTCCGTTACCGTCAGGGTTCAGAGGCAGCCAGTGTTGAGTAACCAGCAGTACCATGCCCCACACAAACCAGAAAGCATTCAATATCAACAATGCTTTCAAGAACTGTTTCCAGTTCATCTCCTCCTGTGGATTGATACCGGAAACTTTGAATATCAATCTCTCGACCGGCTTCATGAAGTCCGACCATGTTTTTTGTCCTTTATAGACTTTTGCAATATACTTTCCTAATGGATAAGCCAATACCACCATCAGGATAACTTGCAACGCTACGCCTAAAATTTCTGTGTTCATTTTCTTTCTACTTTAAAACTTCTCCGGTCTCACAAGTACATAAATCAAATACCCGAAAACCGCAATACCCAATACAAATAATGCTGTATACATAATTCTCTCTCCTTCTTAAATCTTTTCAAACCAGTCCACACATTTCCAAAACAGCCAGAAAGCGAACAAGCCACTCAGCAGGCAGAAAATAAATGAAATCGTTAGTCCCATGTTTTTTACCTTTATTGAATTAATACTATTTATTTTATCGGAAGGTTATGTGCCAATAGCGTGCCAGAAGGATGGACAAACTCATAAACATCTAATAAACAGCCTTATGCAACAAGCGAATCAGGATACTCCCTTAAAGAGCACCCTTTCAAAATGAAAAGGTATTATCTATTTTGAAAAGAATTGAGGGAAAGAATAAGGAAAAGAAACAATACTATTGGGCGATTTCTGTCTGATTCCGGATTACCCAATACCCCCGTTGCATGCGTCGAACTTTTCTATCGGACTTTGTGCAACTTAATCAAAATGTCAAAATGTAAATCGTGATATCTGAGATTTCTTTCTTTCGCACCAATACTTGTTGTGCTGCAAAAAAACGCAAGTATTTCCTGTTAGAAAAATCCAATATGACTTAAAACCGAGAAAGAAAGTATATTTTAGAAACCGATTTCGTCATATTTAGTTCTTATTAATTGCATATATAATATATTCCCACAAAATCGATTGTTAGATTCCGTTGCTTATCTTCTTTGAAATAGAGAAATATCGACCGCTTTTTGACAAGGCTACACCCTTTTTGGAAGATGGTGTAACCTTTTAGTGATGATGGTGTAGCCTTATGAAGCAAAAGGTGTAGCCCTTTTGCGAATCACATCATCCGTTTGAGTGAAATTGATGATCTGTTTGATTAAAACAGATGATCAATTTCACTCAAACGGATGATGTGATTGAGTGAAATATGGGCTGAATAGATCATCTGTGGGCTGCCAATAGATGATATAATCCTTATAAACTAATGTTATATTCTTCCAGAAGCAGCTTTCCAGCAGGAACGCTTGTTATTAATAACGATAAAAGTTCAACATATAGCAGCAAAACTTCCCATTTTGGTATCTTATTGTCATATCAGATCTGATTGTGAATACAAGCTATATCCTATACTCCTCAATCTTCCTGTACAGCGTAGTCAAACCAATTTTCAGTAAACGGGCGGCCTCCGTCTTATTCCCCTTCGTGTACTCCAATACGCGCGCAATGTGACGACGCTCCATAGCCGAAAGTTCGAAGCTGCCAGGCGTCTCTTCATCCGACTGTTCGTAGTGGGCATTCTGGATGTCAAGTGGCAGATCGGCAATAGTCAGCTGTTCGCCTTCGCAAACAATAAGACTGCGTTCTATCACATTACGGAGTTCGCGGATATTTCCTTTCCACGGTTGTAACTCCAAAGTAGCGAGGAAGTCAGGGGTTATTTCAGTTACCGGGCGGGAAAGTTGTGCGGAAAAGTTCTTCACGAAAGCCTTTGCCAACAGACGGATATCTCCTGCGCGCTCACGCAATGGCGGCAGATGCACCTGGAATACAGAAAGACGATAAAATAGGTCTTCCCGGAAACGTCCTTTGGCTATTTCTTCCGGCAAATTACGATTCGTTGCGGCTATGATACGCACATTGACGCGTGTCGGCTTGGTGTCTCCTATCTTTATATATTCTCCCGTTTCGAGTATCCGCAATAGTTTGGCTTGCAATTCAAAAGCCATTTCACCTATTTCATCCAGGAAGATCGTTCCATTGTTCGCTTCCTCAAAAAGTCCTTTCTTATCTTTCAATGCCCCTGTAAAGGAACCTGCTTTGTGACCAAACATCTCACTTTCCAACAACTCCTTGCTAAACGAAGAACAGTTTACAGCCACAAAATTCTGCCGTGCACGCTTGCTGCTATAATGGATGGCTTGCGCAAATACTTCCTTGCCTGTTCCCGTTTCTCCAGTCAGCAATACAGGTACATCAGTCACCGACACTTTCTGCGCCAATAAAACAGCATCTTTCAAAGATTTGGACTCTCCCAGGATAGAATCAAAAGAGTACGCCTGCCCTACCTTCTTCTCAAGCTTTTCAAGACGGGCATTCATTGCGGCTTTCTCTACCGCACGACTGATAAGGGGAATAATCTTGTTATTGTCATCTCCTTTGGTGATATAATCGAAAGCTCCGTTCTTGATGGCTTGTACGCCATCGGGAATATTGCCATGAGCTGTCAAGAGAATGACTTCCACATTGGGTGCAGCTTTCTTGATAGCCAACACCAGGTCTACCCCATTTCCATCGGGCAGAAAAACATCACACAAAGCGACATCGGGACTTTGCAGTTCCAACTGTTTCAGGGCAGCCCTGCAATCACCAGCCTGACATACTTCATATCCCTCCAACTCCATCATCCGTGCCAGCAGGGTACGGATTTGCACCTCGTCATCAACGATTAAAATCTTGCTCATATTTTTCGGATAAGTTTTAAACTGATAAATGCTAAAAACAGGGTGTGCAAATATAAAGCTTTTCCCTAATACGAACGGCACATCTTTTGAACTTTTATAGTAGAAAGCTTGAAAACCCCGAAACTGATTTTAGAGCTTAACTCCATTCGTACAAGGAGATAAGAGCAGAAAAGAGCAAACAGGCAGCGGGAAGTTTCCCTTCCATTTTGATAAAATCATTCTGAAATGGCAAGGGGGCTTCACAAAAAGATTTGATTAATAACTAAAAAAAAGAAGAATATGAGAATCTACAAATTCGATGGAAATGCAACCGCATCCGTAAGAGGTATGCAACATGTGGCAAAACTGATTCAAGACAATACGTCTAAAATAGTCGTACTATCCGCTCCCAAAGATGTTACCAAACATTTGGGCGAGGTAGCTGCCAGCTTCTTCAACCGAAACATAGAGGAAGCACACGACAAAATAACCCGACTGGAATTCCAGTTCATTGACTTTGCCAATGAACTACTTACGAACGACACTATCAAGCACGAAGCCATCCGGGGCATTCTCGACTGTTTCCAGGCAATATGGAAATACAGTATGGAACCTTTCTACTCTACCGATGAAAAGGAAATTCTGGCACAAGGAGAGTTACTGACATCCACCTTGTTGGGATTCTACTTACAGGAGCAAGGAATGGACAACAGCGTGATTTGTGCTTTCGACTTCATACGCACCGGTATGAACGGGGAAGCGGATGAGGAATATATCAGCCAAAAGGTAAAAGAGATATGTAAAGCATACCCCAATACACATCTGTTTCTCACACAGGGAAGCATTTGCAGGAATGCCTTTGGTGAGACCGATTACCTGAAACAAGGTGGAAGTGACTACACCGCTGCCCTAATAGGGACAGCTATACAGGCAGAGGAAATACGGATATGGACAGATGTCGATATACACAGCAATGATACACTGGTGGTGAAAGATGCCGACACCATAAAAAACCTGAGTTTCAGTGAAGCTGAACGGCTCATCTACTTTAATCCCCAAATCCTGCACCCGCTTTGTCTGGCTACAGCATGGAAAGAGAATATTCCCATCCGTCTGCTCAACCCGATGAATCCGACATCAGAAGGGACTTATATATCCGCCAACAGATTGAACGGAAACATGGTAAAGGCAGTCGCTACCAAAGATTCTATCACATACATCCGGTTCGAATCGAACCATACACTCCGGCCTTATATGTTCATCAGCAAGATTTTCGATATCTTCGCCAAATATAAGACGATGCCCTGTCTGCTGACTTCATCCAACGATAACATATCCGTAGCCACAGATGACAGGAACTTTCTTTCTCTCATCCTGCGGGAACTGAACAAGTATGCCCGGATATGGGTGGAAGATAAGATGAGTATCATTTCTGTGGTAGGAAACATGAAATCATCGTGCATCGAAACCGAAGCACGGATTATGGATGCATTGAGGAATATTCCGCTGAAGATGATTTCTTACGGAAGTGATGAGAATGATGTGTCGCTGGTGGTCAAAGTAACGGACAAGGCGGAAGCACTCCGGTTGCTTGACGAAAAGTTGCTTAAGAAGGCGTCTTGAAAAGATTCTCTATATCACCTGTTGGCGGAATTAATTCATAATGGTATAGTAATGAGTTTTCACCACAGAGTAACACAGAGTTTCACAGAGTTCTATTCTTTTGATTTCAATTTGATTAAACTCTGTGAAACTCTGTGTTACTCTGTGGTGAATTAATTCATAACCCTACAGAAAGAAATCAACCCGTACCTAAAAGAAATTATTCCGTATTTCTTTCGCAATATAACGCCCCATCAACTCCTGCCCTTCTTTATCGGGATGTAAGCCATCGCGCAGATAGCGTCCCCTGCCCGAAGGCTGTTCGAATTTCTCGGTTATACCACTATTGGAGTAACAATCTATCAGTTGTACAGAAAGAGCACGGCAGATTTCACGCAGAATGGCAATCTTCTCCAGATTACGTTCATTGCGGATTACATCACCGGTCTGAATAGGGGTACAAACAAAAACACGACATTTGGGATAATGTTCCAGAATGGTCTGTATAGCCCAACGGGCACCACCTGCCATAGTGGTAACGTCCACTTCAGCAAGAGTCTTACCTTTCAAGGACTCTTCGGCAGAACCAAGGTTCTTGTCATTTGTCCCCATAGAGAAGACAAAGACATCAGGAACGGGATATTGTCCGTTTTCCACTTCAGCAATGAATTTCTGGATGTGAACCTTAGAAACATTATTATGCCGCATCTGCAATTCATGGCTGTCTTCTGTGGGACGCCAACCACCGGATATCCCTGCAAAACCTGTACTTCCATAATCCTGTGTATCGGAATGACAGGCCCAGGTTGCAGAACCTACCGCTACATTATGATGGATGGCAAATCCAAGCAGATCGACCACCGTCTTCGACCATTGTTCACCCACCGTGATGCTATTTCCATCACAACCGAAATTCATCTTACTGAAATCAGGATAAAGGGACTGCGCTTGTAACGCAATCCCTATCCACAACACAACACAAAATCCAATCGATCTTCTCATTCTAACCTCTAAACCATTTTATGAAAAACGTTCCATTATCTCCATACACATACGTCCGTTATGATACGGGCATTTCCAAAATCCGGCCTTGTCATCTTCAATATTCACCGTGCCGTCAGCACGCACACTCCAATGCCACTCACCATTCCCGTAATCCACCAAATGCTTCTTGATGAAGTCCCAGCAACGGAATGCTTTCTGCAATGCTACTTCATCTTCAAAATATTGGTAAAGATTGACATGTCCCACCACATTTTCTGCCTGTACCCACCAATGACGGTCGGTATCGGTCTTCTGCCTATCCAGGAAAGTTTCATAAATCATGGCACCGTCAGGTGTCAGTCCTTCATCAGCTGCGGCAGCAATAAACTCAACTAAAGGTTCTACCTTCTCCAGTAAAGTTTTATCATCCAGAATCAAAGCGGCTTCATGTATCAGCCAGGAAGCTTCTATATCATGTCCGTAAGAAACAATGCGATACTTACTCCGCCAATTGTCATCGAAAAACAATTCCAGATGTCCTGTCTTAGGATTAAGAATCTTATCCGTGAATAATTCTATCAAATTGCGAAGTTGCTTCTTGAGGCGATCATCTTTCCATACACGGTACAAATTAGTATAGGGCTCCAAGATATGCAAATGGGTGTTCATTGTCTTACGTTCGTTCTCGTCTTTATCGCTAAGACGCATATCGGCAATCTCTCCCCATTCCCGGGTAAGAGCCTCGCAATAGCCATTCTTCACAGAATCAAAGCTATACTTTTCGATATCCTCAAACAGACGAACGGCATATTCCAAAGCCTCGGTATCACCCGTGGCACGATGATATTCGCTCAGACCATAGATGGCAAAGCCGATAGCATAGATTTGTTTCTTTGTATCCAATGGGTGACCTTTATAATCGAGCGACCAGTAAATGCCGCCGAACTCCCTGTCATAGAAATGATCTATCACATAGCGTTTGGCACGCATTGCCGCAGACAGGTATTCTTCTTTCTTCAGCAAACGGTAGGCTGCCGAGAAAGTCCAGAGAATACGGGCATTCAATACAGCACCTTTTTCTGTTTCCGGCATCAAGATTCCGGTTCCCGAGATACGGCCATAAAAGCCACCGTTCGCCTTGTCTGTCATCTTGTTCAGCCAAAAAGGAAGAATGTTGCCTACTAACTCTTCTTCCATCTCTTTTCGCAGATTCGTGATGTTCATAAAATTTTGTTTTTAGTTTAACTTCTGGCGGGATTCATTTCTGTAGGGTTATGAGTTAAATGATAAATAATCTTTTAGACGCGGATGACACGGATG
>OGWS01002459.1_pt1 | contig 11607 bp, 11 predicted proteins | sample 1576111 | NCBI WGS metagenome assembly OGWS01 (sample SAMEA3541534, study PRJEB24748) | human gut metagenome | biome: human gut; feature: human-associated habitat; material: faeces | place: China | collected 2012
GCGGGGAGGGATGCCGCACGGCAAAGAAGTGCCTAAGCGACGGCTTCCGAATCGGCCATATGTTTGCCGGCGATGCGGCCGAACGCAAACGAGAAGCTTACGTAGCATCCGCATCCAGGATAGTTGCCCGGAATGCCGAAGATGTTCGAACCGGTATCGCAACCGGAGCAGTACAAATGCGGAATGGGCTCGCCCCATACGTCGAGAACCTGGGCGTCGGTGTTGATGACGAGGCCGCCGTGCGTTTCCGCCATATTCATAGCCGGCACTTCCATGTATCCGTCGGAATCCATATCCCAACTGTTGTACACGTCGTTGTACTGCACGTTGTAATGGTATTGCTGCGCAACCTCGATAGGATAATAGTTGCACATGTTGTACAGATCGGCTCCTACGGCCATGGCGGCTTTCACGCCATCCCCCGTGCAATCTTTGCACATATACGTGCTATAGTCGAGCGCGTCTTGGCAGAATCGCTCCTGCATCTCTAAACCGGCCGGGAACCCGCCTGTAGCCAGCATAACGCCCTTGCTTGCCTTATAGAACTCCCTGCCGCCCGCGCCTTCGGCTTCCACTCCGATAACCACGCCCTCGGCATTCGTTACCAGTTTCACCAACGCCGTATTGAAGACCGCCTCGATGTTGCTCTGCTTTTCGATGCACGCCAGCAACGGGTCAAACAGCTCGGGACCTGAATTCGCGGTGTTGTCGGGGGCTGCCTTGGCCCAGTGGGTGCGCGGAACGGCTTCCTCCAATTTGACGCCGAACTTCTCGTATTCGCAACCCGTGGCGTCGAGGCATCCGCCAACCGCGCCGTTGTGCCCCCCGTCGGCTGTGCCGACGTTTGCCTCGGCCATGGCCACCTCGAAGCACGGCTGGCCCAGGTATTCCTCGGCGAGCGCATCGAGCCAGTCGACGTTCGGACCAGCCACATCAGCATAAGCGCGTGCGATATCCTTGCTGCATGTGCCGTCGGTGCAGGTCATTATCCAATCGAATAACGCGTCGGCACTGTCTTCGATGCCGAGAGCTTTCTGGATCTTCGTCGGCGCACCCATGATGGCACCGCCGCAACGAGCCATAGAACCACCTGGCAGCGCTGCCTTCTCGAGAATGATAACCGAAGCCCCGTTCGCCGCCGCTTCGATGGCGCAGGAAGCGCCCGCCGCACCATAGCCGCATACCACGACGTCGGCCTCTTTCGTCCACGCGATGGACGAGCCGTCGACAGCGGTCGACTCGGACGAGACACCTGAAGCGGATGCATCGTTTCCGGATGAGCATCCAACCAGCGCACCGCCCGCCATTGCCAGCGCCGCAACGCCGGTCCCCTTCAAAAAGTTTCGGCGAGAGAAGCGTGCATTCTCGTTCCCCATAATCGTACCTTTCCCTTCCTCCTATATGCCGCCGCGACCGTTTCTCGGCGCGGCGGGGCACGCGGCAAAACCGCGTTATCCCTTCGCGCGGATTCGCGCAAACCCTAGCTATGGCAGGGGTAGCATTCGTACACCTCGGCGTGATGGCAACTGGCGCATGCACGCTGAGCCTTCTTCTCGATGGAGCCCGCCGCATGCATCTGATGACAGCTCACGCAGGAGACTTCGGCATGGTCGGCCGATTCTGGCAACGCATGCGGGTTCACTATCGTTCCATTCATGTCGGTTAGCACGGTTACGCCAGCCGTAACGACCTCCACCTCGTCTTGCGAGTGACAGCTCTCGCACGTCGCAACATCCACCGCTGTGGTTTTGAGGACGGCCTTGGCTGCCTTTTCAGCGGTGGCTCCTTCATGCGCCGCAGAAAGCGCTGCTACATCGGCATGGCACTGAGAGCAAGCCACGTCCTTGTGCCGAGATATCGCACAGGAACCGTCTTCGAACGACGCCTGTTCCTTTGCGTGGCACATACTGCAATCGCCGGTTTCAGACCACGTGAAGTCGACTTGCACTGCCGCAGCCTCGTCTTCGCCCGTAACAACGGCGTCGTTAGCTTTCGGCGCACATCCCGTAAGCGCAAGCGCCAAAACCGCAAACGTCGAGAACGCGCATGCCAGCGCCTTTGCCGACGAGTAAGGCACCCTTCTTTCGTTTCGCTTCATAGCTTCCCCGTTTCCCCATGGCTTCCATACTGCCAGTCTACGAGGTGTATCCATTCTGATACAACGTTTTTCGCATGATGCGACGCATCATGCGATTCAGCGTAAGAAGGATAGGCGACAATAGTTTGATCAGGCTAAATAAAACCGATACTATGCGCGGGAGTACGTTGCGTACATGCGCATATGCAATTCGTTCGTTTTGGATTTGAGCGAAGCATCCACGCCGGCATACAGCTCGGCCGTGACGCGACCCAGCTTGCCCGTGCCCGCGATGATCGAAGCGCACGCCGTATGAAACCAGACCTTTGCGAGCTAACTTCGCCACCAGCGTAGAAACCGTGGTTCGCTCGAGCATGAGAATCTCGGCGATAACCGAGCAAGGCAAAGGCGAAGGCCGCGTTTCCAAAACGGCAAGGCATCGATACTCGACGAACGACAGTCCAGCATATTGCACGACAACCTGCGCCCAACGCCGCAACAACGCCGCGACGATCATGAGATAAGCCGGAGTGAGAACCGAATGGCATGAGCGGTTGATCTCAACCGTGTCCACCCCAAGCTTTTCAGCCACCGACGGGAAGGAGTTCATGATCTCTTCAATGTCCTCGTTGGTATGGTTCGCCCACACCGACGATCGCAGATTTCGGTATATGCCTTCGTACCCCCGCGTGAGCGTACGAGCGCCGGCGACATTCTCCTCGAGGACGATCAGCCGACCGTCGCTCGCACAACGCCCTTTGTTCACGAGCCCCGCCCGCGACAACGCATTCGCTGCCACTACGACAGTGTTCTCACTTGCTAGCGCGTTGCGAGAAAAATCGGCAAGCAGCATCGCACCACCATGGGATCGCACCAAAGACAGTAGGCAGAACTCTAGGTAAGACACCTTGCACAGCTCTGCAATCGAATCGCCGATACGGCGATGCAGATCGACCACTACGGTAGCCAATTGCAAAGTGAACAGCACTTCGTCTTGGATCATGCGAGCCTCCCTCGATGCCTCCCTGCATCTACTCGGCACATTCGCAGATTGTGCCCTATAGGTCACGTAGTATACCGCACAAGACCGTACTCTTTGTTTATGACTCACGCAACGAGAAAAAACGTCGGACAGCGCGTCCGGGCGCTTCGCGAGGAGAGCAATCTGACGCAGGAGCAGCTTGCGCTCATGACGGGCGTAGGACGGTCGTACCTCGCCAAGGTGGAGGCGGGCAACCGCAACGCCACCATCGACTTCATGGAGAAGGTCGCGCTCGGCTTGGGCGTGACGCTGGGTCAGCTGTTCGAGGGCTTGTAGGCTTCCTTTCCCATGGACGCAAGCGCATCTTCGACATCGACATAGGACGCGAGCGCCACCGCACCTCCCGCGGCCCCGTCTTCTGCGAAAACGCCTGAAACTCGCACCCGCGCGGGAACGCCGCCGCGATTCACACACACGGTTCCGGCGAAGCCTCGCTCGCCCGCCTCGCGAGCCTCCTTGGCCAACGCACCGACGGCTCGACGCCCCTCCTCGTCGTCGCCCGTCACCAAACTGTAGCAAGCATTGGATTCGAGAGTTGTGAAAGCTTCATCCAACCTATGACGAGCAAACCCGATGCCCAGCAGCTCCATGAGCGTGCCTTCCTGCGCGACATCTCGCGCCTTCGCCCTTTCGCGCTCGTCGAAGCGGTCGCCGCGAGCACGTCGAGAAGGCGCTACGTCCGACGTGCTCCTGTTCTGGTAGAAACGGCGCTTATCGCGGTACATCGCCTCGTCTGCATCGAACAACGTTCTATCGATCTCACTCGATCGCGGCGTCCATTGCGCGCCGATAGCCACCTCGCACGACGGAACTTCGTCGAACGCTTTCTGCAGTCGCTCCACAAGCGACCGAAAGCCCGCTTCGTCGGCATCCACGACCGTGGCCACGAACTCGTCGCCGCCCACACGGTACAGCCGCGCAACCTCTCCGAGAACGCGCTGCATCGTCTGAGCGCATGTTTGCAACAGATGGTCGCCTTCAGCATGGCCGCCGCGATCGTTGATCTCCTTCATACCGTTGACATCGAGAAAAACCGCGCCGAACGGGCGCGCCAGCTTCTCAAGGCGCCGCACGTCCTCGTTGTAGCGGTTTCGATTGTACAGCCCGGTCAGAGAATCGTGATAGCTCATCGCCACCAGCTGGCGCTCGTTTTCGATACGCTGCAACGTCATGCTGTAGAAGTAGCACAACGTGCGCAGCAGCGGCGCGATGTCGCGGATCTGGTCGGCCGGAGGGTTGTCCATGCCGAGGAAGCCCACGAGACGCCCGTCGCGTTCGATGGGTGCGACGACCAGACTGGCGATCTCCTGCACGTGCAGCGTTTCGTACTCCCGAGGATCGACAACGCCCTTGATGGCGTCCAGATCCTCGATCAGCACGCATTCCCCCCGACCGAACAGGTCGAGCCACCGCTCGAACAAACGGTAGTCCATATCCTGAAGGCTTTCGATCTGGGAGGATATGCCGTCAGCACACCACTCGTGCGTATTGCTGAACCCTTCTCCGCGAGCCGAGAACAGATAGGAACGCTCGGCTCCAAGCTCCTCGCCCAACCGTTCGAGCATGCGCACGGACGCGCGCTCCGGATCGGTCTCGCGATACAGATCGTTAGCGATCTCGAGGATGACCTCCTCGTTGCGATGCAGGTTCCGAAAGCGCATACCCTCTTCTTTTTGATCGGTGAGGTCGAAGCCCACCTCAAGACGAACCAGCTTCCCACCCCAGTTGATCAGACGATCGTTCAGCAGATGACGATGGTTCGTCAAAGGGTTCGTGAATTCCCACACGTAGCTTTTCTCGACGCTGAGCAGATGATTCGTGCAGAACGGACACGGCTCATCGCGCCCTTGCAGGAATTCGTAGCACTTGACGCCCTCCAGATCGGCATCGAGCGGCACCTTGAAAAGCCGGCGGCCCGCCTCGTTCACGTGCAGAAGCTCGTACGTCTCGATGTCCGAGATGTAGAACGGATCGGGATAGTTCAGATCGTCGTTGTATTCAGCCATGGAGAGCCTTCGTTCACGATAACGGACATGCCGGCGTTTGCGCTTCGCGGTTACTGGTATTGCGTCCTAGTATAGCGATATTCTCAGTAACGTGCGCGCCCGATCGCAAGCTCCAGAAGAACGGCAGCGCCCTCCGGAGAGGGCGCAAAAAGCCGTGTATGCTCGATAGAAGACGAGAGGTCAAGCGCTGGGAAAACGCAGCACGAACGTGGTGCCCTGCCCTTCGGCGCTCTCCACCTCGATAACGCCTCCGTGGTACATAACCGCATGCTTGACGATGGCCAGACCCAGTCCCGTTCCTCCGGTTTCCTTCGAGCGGCTCTTGTCCACGCGGAAGAAGCGTTCGAACACCTTGTCGTGCAACTCGGCCGGGATGCCCGGTCCCGTGTCGCTGACGCGCACGACCGTCTGGTACGCGGCGTTCGCGAGCCCGCCTTCCACGCATTCGGAGCCCACCTTCATGGTGACGAGGCCGCCTTCGTGGTTGTAGCGGATGCCGTTCTCGATGAGGTTGTACAGCATCTCCTCGGCCAACGTCTCGCTGCCCGCGATGCACGCCGACGCGCCCTCCACCCGCACGCGCACGCCCTGGTCGTCCGCGAAGCTGGACAACCTCCCGGCCACGCGCTGCGCCACCGCGTACAGGTTAATGGCCGTCGCACCGTCGTTCTCGAAGGCCGACTCGTCAAGCTTCGACAGCGTCAGCACGTCGTTGATCAGCGAGCGCATGGTCTGCGCCTCGTCGTAGATGAGCGCAGCGAACTTCTGGCGGTCGGAGGGCTGCACCATGTCGTTCTTCATGAGCTCGGCGTAGCCCGATATCACCTGCAGGGGCGTCTTCATCTCATGGCTCACGTTGCTGGAAAAATCGCGGCGCATGTTCTCGGCTTCGGCCAGCTCGCTGTTCTGCTGCTTGAGCTGGCGCTGTTGCTCGTCGATCCGGATGAGCAGCGGATCCATCTCCTCGTATATCTCATTGTCCAAGGGGTTCGCGAAATCGAGCGCGTCGATGGGCTTCATGATCCGGCTCGTGAGTATCTTCGACAGCAGGAACACGAGCGCCACCGCCACGATGAGCGCTATGAGCACGGGCATGAGCATCTCGCTGAGGAACGATAGCAGCGAATGCCGCGTCTCGGACAGGCGCACGATACTGCCGTCGTCCAGCTTCACCGCCGCATACACGGTGTCGGTGCCCAGCGTTTCGGAGTAGCGCATGGTGACGGCCTCGCCCATGTCTGCCGCTTCCTGCACCTCGGGGCGGTCGGCGTGGTTGTCCATGGCATCGGTATCGGCGGCGCTGTCGAACAGCACCGTACCGTCCGCAGCGATGAGCGTGTAGCGCGTCAGTCCGCTGAACTGCTCTTTCAGCGCGGGAGCGTTCTCAGACGACGGAGTGGCGTTCAGATAGCGCGCCGCATCCTGGGCGCTGGCCGCAAGCTCGGTTTCAGCGTCGTGCTCGTAAGACAGGTAGTAGATGGTGGTCATCGTCACGGACAGCGCAACGATGACGGCCAACGTGAACGCGAGCACGCTCGTGAAAATCTTGCCGGACAGGCTCTTAACCTTGAAATGCGTCGGGCTCATGCGCGCGCTCACGAGGAGGGTTTGATGCAGTAGCCCACGCCGCGCACCGTACGAACGAGGGCGTCGGCCCCTTCTTGCGCCGCGGCCAGCTTCTGGCGCAGCGTCTGCACGTGCACGTCCACCGTGCGCGTCTCCCCCACGTACGTCATGCCCCACACGTCTTCCAGCAGCTGGCTGCGCGACAGCACGTGCCCCTGGTTCTGCAGCAGCGTGTGCAGCAGGTCGAACTCCTTGAGCGTGAGCGTGATGGGCTCGCCGCCCACCTGCACGGTGTGAGCCGACACGCATAGCTCGATAGGACCGCAAGACAGCTCGTCGTCGGCCATGACGGGAGGCGCCGACGCGCGGCGCATGAGCGCGTTCACGCGGCTCACCAGCTCCATCATGCCGAACGGCTTGGCCAGGTAGTCGTCGGCGCCGGCATCGAGGCCGCTCACCGTGTCGAACTCGGTGCCCTTGGCCGTGAGCATCATCACGGGCAGATGCTTGGTCGCCGGGTTCTCGCGCAGCATATGGAGGATCTCGAGCCCGTCGATTTCCGGCAGCATGATGTCGAGCAGCACCAACTCGGGGAGGCGCTCCTTGCACGCGGCGAAGAACTCGCCCGCCGCCGGGAAGCCCGCCGCCTCGAATCCGGCCTGCTTGAGAGCGTACACCGTGAGGTCGCGGATGTTGGTATCGTCTTCAACGTAGTAGATCATGGGTTGGTCCTTTCGGCCGGCAGCGCGCTTTCGCCGCCGTCGAGCCTATTGTAAAGCAGGAGGAAAAACCACGGGCTTGCGGCAACGTCAAATTTGCGTAAAGCCGAAAGGAAGCCCCTTTGTCATCCTGAGGGAACGCGGCTTCGCCGCCTCCGCTCAGGATGACAGGCCGCGACTTCGGCGCTGCGCTCAGGATGACAACGCTCCGACCTAGCCGAACCTTCCCGCCACGTAGTCGGCGGTGCGGGGGTCGGCCGGGTTCGTGAAGATGTCGTCGGTGGAGCCGGCCTCCACCATCTCGCCCAACAGGAAGAACGCGGTCTTGTCGGACACGCGCAGCGCCTGCAGCATGTTGTGCGTCACCATGATCACCGTGTACTTGCTCTTGAGCTCGCCTACGAGATCCTCGATTTTAGCGGTGGAGATGGGGTCGAGCGCACTGGTGGCCTCGTCCATCAGCAGCACTTCCGGGCGCACCGCCAACGCGCGCGCGATGCACAGGCGCTGCTGCTGGCCGCCGGAAAACCCGAGCGCGTTCTTCTTCAGACGATCCTTCATCTCGTCCCAGATGGCGGCGTCGCGCAGGCTCTGCTCCACGATGGCGTCCAGGTCCTCGCGCTTCTTGATGCCGTGGGTGCGCGGGCCGAAGGCCACGTTGTCGTACACGCTCATGGGGAACGGATTGGGCTGCTGGAACACCATGCCCACCCGACGACGCAGATTGTTCACATCGATGGAGCGGTAGGCGTCCTCGCCGTCCAACGTGATCTCGCCTTCGATACGGCAGCCTTCCACCAGGTCGTTCATGCGGTTGAGGCTTTTCAGCAACGTGGACTTGCCGCAGCCCGACGGGCCGATGAGCGCCGTCACCTGGTTTTCGGGGAATTGCAGGTCGATGCTCTTCAACGCATGGAAATCCTTGTAGTACAGATCGAGGTTGCGCACGCCCATCTTGGCGGGCGCGTCGGTGGGCGCCTTCTCCTTGATGCGGCGGTCGGCCGCCTGGCCCTGCGCCTGAGGCATGTAGGTAGCCGAGGCGTTCTGGGTCGGAGCGGTTCTCTCGAGCGTGGCGTTAGTCATCGGTGCCTCCCTTGTTCATCTTCTTGGCGGCGAACGTGGCCAGGAGGTTCAGAAGCACCACCATGACCAGCAGCACCACCGCCGTGGCATAGGTCTCGTTCACGTGCAGGCCTTCGCTGGCCAGCGCGTACATGTGCACGGCCAGCGTGCGGGCGGAATCGAACACCGCCATGGCGCCCTCGCCGGCGAAGTTCGGGATCTGGGCGATGGAGCCGGCCGTGAAAATGAGCGCAGCCACCTCGCCCACGCACCGGCCGAGCGCCAGTATCACGCCGCCCAGGATACCGGGCACGGCCGAAGGCAGCACGCAGCGAAACACCGTGCGCAAACGGCCGGCGCCCAAACCGAACCCGCCTTCGCGGTACGCGTCGGGAACGGCCAGCAGCGCCTCCTCGGTGGTGCGCATGACCACGGGCAGCACCATGATGGCCAGCGTGCAGGCACCCGCCAGAAGCGACAGGCCCCAGCCCAGCGCCGTCACGAAGAACAGCATGCCGAACAGGCCGTAGATGATGGACGGGATGCCCTGCAGCGTCTCGGCGGTGGTACGCACGACAGCCACGAAACGACTGCCGCGCGGCGCGTATTCCACCAGGTAGATGGCTGATCCCACGCCCACCGGCACCGCCATGAGCAGCGAGAGGGCCGCCATCAGCAGCGTGTTCACCAGCGCCGGCATGAGCGAGACGTTCGTGGAGTTGTACTCCCACTCGAACAGGCTGGGCGTGAGGTACGGCACGCCGTTCACCAGGATGTAGCCCACCAGGAACAGCAGCACCGCCGTGGTCAGCAGCGCGCCCAGATACACCAGCGCTCGCAGCAGCATGGAAACCACGCGGCGTGCGGCGCGATGACGCTCTTCCGCCGCTTCGAACATCGCATCGATCCGATCGCCCGGGTTGGCGGCGGGCGTCGGGGAGGCGTCGGCCGATTCGTAGGCGATCGTCAGCTTGGGACTCATTACCTCGTCTCACCCCGCTTCTTGATAACGTTGAACAACATAGTGATGAGCAGGATGAACACGAACAGCACCACGCCCGTGGCCACGAGCGCGCCGCGGTGCAGGTCGGCCGCGTAGCCCATCTCCAGCACGATGTTGGCGGTCATGGTGCGCACGCCCTCGAATATGCTCTCGGGAACGATGGGCTGGTTGCCGGCCACCATGATGACGGCCATGGTCTCGCCGATGGCGCGGCCCACGCCCAGCACGATGCCGGCCATGATGCCGGACACGGCGGCGGGAACGACAACGCGGAACACCGAGCGCTCGTGATCGGCACCCAGCGCCAGCGCACCCTCGTAGTACTTCTTGGGCACAGCATCGAGCGCGCTCTGCGCAACGGTGATGATGGTGGGCAGGATCATGATGCCCAGCAGCACGGCAGCGGCCAGAAGCGACAGGCCGCGGCCCGGCATATTGTCGCGAATAAACGGCACGATCATCACCAGGCCGAAGAAGCCGTAGACAACCGACGGGATGCCCGCCAAGAGCTCTACGCCCGGCTTGAGGAACGCCGCGATCTTGCCGCTGGCGAACCGCGACAGGAAGATGGCGCACAAAAGCCCCGTAGGAACGCCGACCAGGATGGCGCCGGCGGTCACGTAGATGCTGCCCACGATCATCGGGAAGATGCCGTAGATATCGTTGGCGGGACGCCACGTAGTGCCGAAAAGAAACTCGGGAAGGCCGATCTGCGCGATGGCCGGCACGCCGTTCGCGAAGAGAAAGACGCAGATGAGAGCCACCGCGAGGACCGATATCCCCGCGGCGGCCACGAACAGCGCCTTCGCTATGCCCTCTTTGATGTGCAGGTGGAACATGTACACTCCTTGGTCTGGCTATGTCAGCGAGAGGCTCGAGCGCTTCCGGCGGCTGTTAAGCCGACGGAATAACATCTTCCCACGTGGTCAGCTCGCCGGTGTAGATGCCCTTCACCTGGTCGGACGTAAGCTCGTCGATGGAGGCATCCGGGTTCACGATAACCGCGATGCCGTCCTGGGCGATGACCGTGGCCTTCACGCCGCTCTCGGAGTCCTTGAGCTCGCGGGAGACCATGCCGATGTCGCAGGTTCCCTCGGTGGCCATGTTCACGCCGGTGGTGGAGTCGGACTGGTTGACCTCGATGGCGACGTCGGGATTGAGAGCCTTGTACGCCTCGGCCAGCTTCTCCATGACCGGGGTCACGGACGAGGAACCGGCGATGACGATCTTGCCGGACTTGCCGGAAGCCTTATAGGAGCCCGCGTTGTCGGCAACGGAGATGCAACCGTTCTCCTCGACCACCTTCTGACCGTCGGAACTCATGATGTAGTCGATGAAGTCCTGGGCCACATCGGACACGCCGTCCTTCGTCACGATATTGAACGGACGGGCCACCTTGTACGTGCCGCTCTTCACGTTCTCGGCCGTAGCTTCGGCGCCGTCGATGCTGAGCGCCTTCACCGTGTTGTTCAGCGAACCGAGCGATATGTAGCCGATGGCGTTCGCGTCGCCCGCCACGGACGTCATCATGACGGACGTGGAGTTCGTGATGGCGGCCGTGGGAGTGGTCAGATCAACCTTGTCTCCGTTGGCATCCTTTTCCTCGATGCCGAACAGCTCGATGAACGCACCCCGCGTGCCGGAGCCGTCCTCGCGCGAATAGACCGAGACCTCGCCGGACGGGCTGGTCGAAGCCGACGCTCCTCCGTCGGTTGCGCCGCTCGCACCATCGCCGTTGCCCGACGCACAACCGAACAGCCCGAACAGTCCCAGCGCCAGAACCGCCGCGCTCACCGCCATTGCCAAACGCTTCTTCATCTTCTTCCTTCCTTCGATGCGCTTTGCGAGCGCATTGCTTTCCGCTGAAGCGCGGGCATCGGAGGCCCGCTGCAAGGAACATGATGAAGACGGAGCATCAGAACCGTGTCGGATGCCGGTCAAAAGTCTGTAAAGTTTCGAGAGGCCGTCTTTTTCGTGCCGGCGCTAGATCGACGCAAGACCCACGCCAGGCGTACGCTCAAACCGTGTTGGAAACACTGGCAAGAAATATGGAATCCGCGTTGGAAGCGCGTTGAAAGCGCGCGAGATCGAGGAAGATCCGCGCTGGATGCGCGCCATCTGCGCATGATACG
>OGWS01002470.1_pt1 | contig 11553 bp, 9 predicted proteins | sample 1576111 | NCBI WGS metagenome assembly OGWS01 (sample SAMEA3541534, study PRJEB24748) | human gut metagenome | biome: human gut; feature: human-associated habitat; material: faeces | place: China | collected 2012
AAACAGGTGGAACATATGCAGAGAAATCAGTACACACAGCTTCTTCAGAAGAAGATCAAAACAGATATGAATTTCCACAGCTGTTTGTGTCTGGCAGACAATTTAATGAAGCTTAAAGATTACTCAGGAGCTCAGCAGATTCTGGATGTTATAGATAAAAAATGGCACAGAAGAGAAGAATACTGGGTGAGAAAAATCCAGTTATTTGCAGAGCAGAAAAATGGCAGGGCAATTCAGGCAGCTCTGAAACAGATGAAAGAGGAGCATATTTATTTGTCTTCAAAGAGTAAGGAGGTTCTGGCTTTTTGGTTAGATTCATAAAGAAGATCAGAAATTTTCAGTTTAAGGGGATTTTGATGATCCTGGGCTGTTTTATACTGATCGCGGCTGCGCTTTTTGCAGAAAGATCTGGGGTTCAATACCAGGAAAAAAAGAGACAGATTTCTTATATAGATAAGGATAAAATCATAACAGAAAAAGAGGCGGCAGATTCATTAAAAAAGACATGTCTGGTTTTGCGTGACAGCAGCCAGAAAGAGAGTGAACAAGCCTGGATAGAGTTTCAGCGTATTTTTATGGATATGCGTGTTGGAACTGATGTGATTGATATACAAAAGGATACAATTCCCGATCTGGACGCCTATGAGACAGTTGTGCTTCTGCTCAGTGATCTTGATCCGTTAAAAGAGAAGGTTCTGGATATCTGTGAATGGGTAGAAGATGGTGGAAGTGCAATGTTTGCGCTGACACTGCAGAAGAATACATATGTGTCTCTGATAGAGCAAAAGCTTGGAATTATCTCATCCGGTTATGAGAATACAGAAGTGGATAGCATCTACTTTGATAAGGAGTTTCTGATCGGTGGCGGACAGGCTTATACGATCATGGATCCATATGACTCCGCATGGGAAGTGGAACTTGCGGAAACCGCAAGGGTTTATGCCAGAGTTGGAGATCAGAGTGGAACACCAGTAATCTGGGAAGAGGATTATGGCAAAGGCAGATTTGTAGTTGATAATTTTGGATTATATGAAAAAGCGGTCAGAGGCTTTTATGCTGCTTCTTATAGTCTACTTACGGATGCGGGAGTTTATCCTGTGATCAATGGCTCTGTGTTTTATCTGGATGATTTTCCTTCCCCGGTACCGGGAGGAGATGGTACCTATGTCAGACGTGATTATAACACTAATATTGCAGATTTTTATTCCAATATCTGGTGGCCGGATATGATGTCACTTGCAGCAGAGCATGGCGTCAGATATACGGGTGTGATGATCGAAAACTATGAAGATGAGACAGATGGAGAAATCGTAAAACAGACAGACACACAGAGATTTCAGTACTTTGGAAATATGATCCTGCATCAGGGTGGAGAACTGGGCTACCATGGGTATAACCACCAGCCATTAAGTCTGTCAAATGTGGATTATGGAGATGTTCTTCCATATAAGACGTGGATAAGTATGAAAGCAATGCAGGATGCACTTGGTGAACTGATCCGTTTTGGAAAAGAGATGTTTCCCGGAACAGAGCTGTCGGTGTATGTACCACCTTCAAATGTACTCTCAGAAGAAGGAAGAAAAATGCTGGCTGAAAAATTTCCGGAGATCCGAACAATAGCAAGTAACTATTTCTCTGGTGAATACGCATATGTACAGGAGTTTGAGACGGCGGATGATGGGATTGTTGAACAGCCTAGAATCATATCCGGTGCGATCATTGATGATTATATGCAGATGGCAGCACTTTCAGAACTGAATATGCATTTTGTAAACAGTCACTTTATGCACCCGGATGATCTTCTGGATAAAGATCGTGGAGCTGCACTGGGATGGGAAAAACTAAGAGCAAGACTGGATGAATATATGACCTGGATGAATGAATCAGCACCGTCACTCCGTAATCTTACAGGTTCGGAACTGGCAGGAGCTGTTCAGCGCTATGGTGCCCTGACCGTAGACAAAGAGATCACAGATCAGGAGATCAGAATTCATCTTGGAAATTTCTATGATGAAGCCTATCTGATGGTCAGAATCAATGATGGTACACCGGGACAGGTTACAGGCGGCGAACTTACAAATGTTACTGGAAATCTTTATCTTCTGCACGCGCAGGAGAGTGAAGTGGTGATTGAGCGAAATTGAGGAGAAAACAGTGAAGATCTGTCTGATTTTGGAGGGATGTTATCCCTATGTGTTTGGTGGGGTTTCCACCTGGATGCACCAGTATATCAATAAAATGAAAGAACATGAATTTGTATTGTGGGTGATTGGTGCAAAGGCAGAAAACAGAGGAAAGTTTGTTTATGAGTTTCCGGAAAATGTTACGGAAGTACATGAGGTTTTTCTGGATGATGCGCTGAGGATGAAGGATGCCGGCAGGTTAAGACATTTATTTTCTGATGAAGAAACACAGTCTCTCAGGGAATTGATGCTCTGTGGGAGACCGGACTGGGAAGTTTTATTCCGGCTGTATCATGATAAACATATGAACCCAATGTCATTTCTGAAGAGTGAGGAATTTCTGCAGATCCTTATAGAATGCTGCGAAGAACACTATCCGTATATTGCATTTGCAGACGCTTTTCATACCATGCGTTCAATGCTGCTCCCGGTGCTGTATCTGATGGGGACAGAAGTGCCGAAGGCAGATGTATACCATGCAATCTGCACCGGTTATGGAGGTCTTCTTGCCTGTCTGGGAGGTTATGTGAACAAAAAAGACGTGCTTCTTACAGAACATGGGATTTATACACGTGAAAGAGAAGAAGAGATCATCCGTGCCAAATGGGTGGTGCCATCTTTTAAGAAACAGTGGATTTCTTTTTTCTATATGCTGTCAGATATGATATATCAGAGAGCATTTCGCGTGACCAGTCTTTTTACCAACGCTATGCATACGCAGGTAAGCATGGGTTGTGATAAAGATAAATGCAGAGTGATATCTAACGGAATAGACTATGACCGACTGTCAGGGATTCCGCTGAAAGAGCCAGATGGCTGGATTGATATTGGCGCGGTAGTAAGACTGGCCCCGATCAAAGATATCAAAACGATGATATATGCATTTTTTGAGTTGTCAGCGAGGGTACAGAATGTGCGCCTGCATATCATGGGAGGCGTGGATGATGAAGAATATGCAGAGGAATGCTATGCACTGGTTGACCAGCTGAAAATAAAAAATATAATTTTTACAGGGCGCGTAGATATTGTCAAATATATGGAAAAGCTGGATTTTACGATACTTACAAGCATTTCAGAAGGACAGCCACTATCGGTTCTGGAATCTTTTGCCGCAAGCCGTCCGTGTGTGACAACGGATGTCGGATGCTGCAGAGAACTTCTTGAAGGAAGCGAGGGGGACTCTTTTGGGCGGGCCGGATATTATGTGGCACCTATGTATCGTGAGGGCCTAGCGGATGCAATGGAAAAGCTGTGTGTGTCGGAGCCAAGACGAAGAAGAATGGGAGAAAATGCGCAGAACAGAGTGAAAACTTATTACAAACATGAAGACATGATGGAGAATTATCGTAAAGTATACAGGGAGGTTGAAGAGAAAAATGGCTGGAATAGGATTTGAGCTGAAAAAACTTTTCAACAGGCGTGGACTGTTTGCGGCATTTCGGGCTTACGGATATGCCGGAGTTGTATGTACCGGACCAATGCTCCTGGGAGTTGTGCTTCTTCTTGGAGTTATGTTTTTGTGTGATATCACAGGCAGTTCAAGACACAGCAGAGAGCTTCTGGTATGTATGATCACATATACTCTGCTGGCATCCCTGACCGTCACAAGTTTTCTTTCTATGGTGGTCACCAGATTTATTGCAGATCAGTTGTATGAAGAAAATTATGAGGCAGTACTGCCTTCGTTCTGGGGCTCTTCAGGGCTTATGCTGATTGTGGGAGGTATTCTTTACGGAGTCTTTCTCATATTTTCAGGAGCCGGACTACTGGATGGATTTCTCTGCTTTGGATTTTTTGGAGAGCTGATCATTACCTGGAATGCGATGAGCTATCTTACTGCGATCAAAGATTACAGAGGAATTCTCTTGGCTTTTATCGCAGCGATCGTGGTGACATTTCTGACAGGGTGGATTCTCCTTATGACAGGGATTCCACATGTTGAGGCATTGCTGATTGCTGTTTCTGTCGGTTATGGTGTAATGATGGTGTGGGATGTGGCACTTCTGTATCAGTATTTTCCGTCGGGAAATGTAAGCGCTTTTTTCTTTCTGAGATGGGTGGATCAGTTTTTGCCATTGGCATTTACGGGTCTTTTTATCAATATCGGATTATTTGCGCATCTGGTGATCATGTGGATGGGACCACTGCAGGTAAAAGTACAGGGGCTTTTTGTCGGGGCGCCGTACCATGACGTTCCGGCGTTGATCGCTTTTCTTACTATATTAGTTACAACTGTAAATTTTGTGGTTTCAGTAGAGGTGAATTTCTATCCGAAATATCGAAATTATTACAGTCTGTTTAACGATAAGGGTGCAATAGGAGATATTAAACAGGCCGGAAAAGAGATGCGAAAAGTCTTAAATATGGAACTAAAATATACGGCACTGAAACAGCTGCTGACTACGGCGTTGGTGATTTCGGTGGGAGGTATCCTTCTGGAGTATCTGCCGCTTGGTTTCAACGATCTGATGGAAGGATATTTCCGGACACTTTGTGTGGGATATGGCCTTTATGCGGTAGCAAATACAATGCTGCTTCTCCTGTTATATTTTACAGATTACAAAGGCGCATTGTGGTCTTCCGGGATTTTTGCGGCAGGAACTTCTGTATTTACGATAATATCCCTGTTTTTCCCACAGGTATATTATGGTTTTGGTTTTCTGGCGGGATGTGTGGCGTTTTTCCTGTTCTCAGTTCTGAGACTGGATTACTATACAAAAAGGCTTCCATATTACATCCTGAGTGTACAGCCGGTGGTTCAGGAGGACAAAACAGGTATATTCACAGAACTTGGATATTTTCTTGAAAAAAAACTAGAAGGGAGACAGGAGCTTGAGAAAATATAAGAAAGCAGCAGGATTGCTGGCAGTGTCCCTGGTCATTTCGATGTGCAGCGGATGTGTTATGGACAGAGAAAAAAGCAGCGAAAGTCAGGCAGGTGAAACAACGAATCTGACAGATGAAGATGCAGAAATAAAAAAAGCTGCGAAACAGGACATCAATGAAGTACATCTGAGAGATAAAGATACTTTATACGAAAATGATGATGAGACCAGTGTGGTGACAATGTATCTGACTGTTTCGAGAGGAAATGTATCGGAGAATACAGATCATTCCTGGAAGGAAATCAACAATTATTCGGTATACGACTATGATGCTATGGGAGTGGAACGTTATCAGGCTGCGGCTCTTCTGCAGGTCGGGGATGAAGATGGTCCACAGCAGGGAGCGGTCGGTTATGGAGAGACTGCGCCAAATGCCACAGTGCAGGTCCGGGGACAGACATCCAGCGAATATGCACAGAAGAATTACAAAATCGAGCTGAAAAAAAACAAGGGAACCTGGCGTGGACAGAGAACGATCAATCTGAATAAACATATGGGCGAAGGAATGCGTTTCCGAAATAAACTGGCCTATGATCTGATGAAGAAAATTCCGCAGATGCTTTCGCTCCGAACACAGTTTGTACATTTGTATGTGAAGGACAATACAGATGGAACGAGTGACAGCTTTGCAGATTATGGATTATATACGCAGGTAGAGCAGCTGAATAAAACAGGAATGAAGGCTCATGGCCTGGACTCGAATGGACAGCTGTACAAAATTAACTCTTTTGAATTCTATCGCTATGAGGACGTGATCAAAAAAGAAGATGAGGTGGATTATGACCAGAAAAAATTTGAAAAACATCTGGAAATAAAAGGCAATTCTGATCACAGCAAACTGATAGAGATGCTGGATACAGTCAATGATTACTCGATACCGATTGATGAGATTCTGAACCAGTACTTTGATACGGAAAATATTACCTATTGGATGGCATATCAGATCCTGACCGGAAATGTGGATACACAAAATAGAAATTCTTATATTTACAGTCCGCTTAATTCCGATACATGGTATTTTATCAGCTGGGATAATGATGGTTCTTTTATGAGAACAGAATATAAAATACGGCAATTTTCAGATCAGGGCGGCTGGGAATCCGGAATCAGTAATTACTGGGGAAATGTCTTATTTCAGAGATGCCTGAAATCACAGACATTCCGAGATAAATTAAATGATGCGATCCTGGATCTGAAGGAAAATTATCTTACAGAGGACAGGCTCACTACGATGATTGAGAGTTACAAGAGCGTTGTAAAACCCTATGCGTATTCCATGCCGGATCAGATGAATGAGCCTTTGACGGAGGAACAGTATGAGCAGGTGGCAGCTGCAATTCCCGGAGAGGTGGAAAAAAATTATCAACTGTATCTGGAAAGCCTGGAAAAGCCGATGCCATTTTATATTGGAGTACCGGTTATAGAGAATAATAAACTGAAGCTGGTCTGGGATGTTTCTTATGATTTTGATGCAGAGGATATTACATATACCGTTGAAGTTGCAAGAGATTATCTGTTTCAGGATGTTATTTACAGATCAGAGAATCAGCCGCTTCCGGAAATGGCGATGGATGTACCAGAAGCCGGACAGTACTTTGTCAGGGTGCGTGCAGGCAATAAATCCGGATATACACAGGATGCCTTTGATTATTATGTAACAGATTCCGGTAAGAATTATGGAATGAAATGCTTTTATGTCACAGAAGATAATCGGGTCGAGGAAGACACTTATGATGAAAAGTAAGAAAGAGTTATTTCGAAATGAGTGGAAATATTTGATCAGCGAGGGAGAAAAAGAACTTCTTCGTCTGCGTATGTCACCGTTTCTTCATCTGGATCCCCATGCAGATGAAGGGGGATATATGATCCGAAGCCTTTATTTTGATGATTACTGGAACAGTGCGTATGAGGAAAAAGAAGCTGGAATTCTGATGCGAAAAAAATATCGTATCCGAATCTATAATTATAGTGACAGATCCATAAAACTGGAGAGAAAGAAAAAGCATGGAAGCTATATCTTTAAAGAAAGCGCACCTCTGACTCGTGAAGAAGTAGAGAAGATTCTGGCTGGGGATTATGAATTTCTTCTGAAAAGCCAGTATCCTCTATGCAGAGAGTTTTATGTAGAGTGTGTGAGCAATATGATGCGTCCGCGTACGATCGTGGATTATGACAGAGAACCCTGGATCATGGATGAGGGGACTGTCAGAGTTACATTTGACAGAGATGTGAGAGTAGCAATTGGAAGTTTTGATATTTTTGATCCGACTTTGCCGACGCTTCCAGTGCTGGAACCCGGTAAACTTGTTATGGAAGTGAAATTTACAGAGATGCTTCCTCAGATTGTCAGAGATATTCTGCCGCCTCATGCAGCTGAATTTACGGCAGTTTCAAAATATGTACTCTGTTATGAGAAAACAAGATATATGAATGGGTTTGAATACTGGTATGAAACACAGGAAAGGGAGATATTATGAGTGTAAAAGACATGATAAAAAAGTCAGTGCTGGAATCAGGTGTATTTGATCAATATAATATTTCGAGTATTCTGGTCGCTCTGGTTGCAGCACTGGCGTTGGGAATTCTTATTTTTCTGGTATACAGAAGATTTTATACAGGCGTTATTTATTCAAGAACTTTTGCAGTGACTCTGGTAGGAATGACTGTTCTGACTTGTATGGTAACGCTGGCGATCAGCACCAATGTTGTAATTTCACTTGGTATGGTTGGTGCACTTTCCATTGTCCGTTTTCGTACAGCAGTAAAAGATCCTATGGATCTTTTGTATCTGTTTTGGGCGATCACCACAGGAATCACGGCAGGAGCCGGAATGTATGTGCTGGCGCTTATTGCGGCAGCAATTATGATCCTTATGATAATACTGTTTTACAGCAGACAGCAGAGAGGGAGAATTTATATTGCAGTTATCCATTACAGTGGAGATGAAGCAGGAGATGAGGTTATCCGATGCTTTGGAAAACGAAAATATTTTATAAAGTCTAAAACTATGCGTAAAGAAAAAACGGAAATGGCAGTAGAGATCTTCTGTAAACAGACGGATATGGACTTTATGGAAAAAATCCGTGCGATCGAGCATGTAGATGATGTGACATTGATCCAGTATAATGGGGAATATCATGGCTAAAAAAAGAGTGATACGTTGTCTGATCTTAATTCTGACAATCGTATTGGCAGCAGGAGTGGAAATGTTCTGGCTAAGCAGAAGAAAAACAATAAAACAATATAAAGAAAGTCAGGCGGCTTTTGGAAATCCGCTTATGGGATATGTCCCAAGTGCATGGTATAACGAGGTTTCGGAAGACATTTCACTTTTGTATATGGATATCACATGGGCGGAGCTGGAACCGGAAGAAGGCGTTTACAACTGGGCGTCAATTGACGAAGAAAATCAGATTTCGAGATGGCGAAAAGAGGGAAAGCATCTGGTATTCAGATTTGTCTGTGATATTCCGAGTGATGAAGAACATATGGATATCCCGGAATGGCTGTATGAGAAGAGTGGAAAGGCCGGCAAATGGTATGACGGAGAGTATGGCAAAGGTTTTGCACCGGATTATAATAATCCGACGATCATTTCCTGTCATAAAAAGGCAGTCAGAGCGATCGGAGAGCATTTTGGACAGGATGGTCTGATCAGCTATGTTGAACTTGGAAGCCTTGGCCACTGGGGAGAATGGCATGTGAACTACAGTGAGGGGATCCAGAGAATCCCAAGGGAAGCGGTAAGAGAAAAATACATTCTTCCATGGACAGAAGCATTTCCCGATGCAATGATTCTTATGCGCAGACCTTTTGCATCAGCAGAAAAATATGGATTTGGACTGTACAACGACATGACCGGACAGCCGGAGGCCACACAGAGTTGGTTTGATTGGATCAATAATGGCGGTAAATATGATCAGACAGGCGAAAAGAATGTAATTGTTCCAATGAAGGATTTCTGGAAAACAGCACCTTCCGGAGGAGAATTCACGAGTTCTCTTTCAATGGAAGAAATGCTGGATACAAATCTGTCCGGGACTGTAGAAATGATCCGGGAAGCACATACTACTTTTCTGGGACCAAAGATTCCGGATGAAAACTATGTGGATGGATATAAAGAAGTTTTGAAAAATATGGGATATCGGCTGTGGATTTCAATGGCAGAACTGAAGAATACCGCTAAAGGCAGCAGATTGAAGCTGACATGGGAAAACTCAGGAGTGGCGCCGATGTACAAGGAATGGCTGGTGTATGTGTATATTGAAGATGAATCCGGCAAACTTGTTGAAAAGAGCAGGATCTCAATAAAAATATCTTCGCTGTTTCCGGGAGAAAAAGCGACTACATTGACTGCACTGGAAACGGAAAGACTGAATAGTCTTCTGGAAAAGGGATATCGGCTCTCGGTTGGGATTGAAGATCCTATGACGGAACTTCCTTGTGTTCGCTTTGCAATGGAAACTTTGTACCAGGAAGGGAAAAACTATCTCTGGTAATGAGTAAATAAAAAGAATCCATAAAAAGAAGGAGGGCCGGGCTGTCAGGCCCGGCGAGTATGAAAAAGAAAATATATGTAAAAAAGCATTTGCTTTATTTGCTTATTAATATACAGGGAATCTGTGATGAAACTGTGATGAGAAATTGAAGAAAACGTGAGGGATTTCTAAAGAAGAAATAAATTTTATTAAAGAAGCAGAAAAGCAGCTGGAAAATACAGAGACACAAAAATAAAAAGAAATTAGCCGTTGTAAAAGTCCTCCTACTCATTTATAATAAAAAAAGATTCTAAAGAGAGTTCTGTTACTGTGCACGAAGTGAACAGTAACGAATTTATAGGGAAAACAGGAGGAAAGCCTTGAAAAAAGAGTTAGTTATTGTTATTGATTTTGGCGGTCAGTACAATCAGCTGGTTGCAAGACGTGTCAGAGAATGTAACGTATATTGCGAAATCTATTCATACAAGACCGATCTTGAGAAGATTAAAGCGATGAATCCTAAGGGAATTATCCTTACCGGCGGCCCGAACAGCTGCTACGAAGCAGATTCACCGACTTATCAGAAGGAGCTGTTTGAACTTGGTGTTCCGGTTCTTGGGCTTTGCTACGGCGCTCAGCTTATGATGCATGTCCTTGGCGGTAAAGTTGAAAAAGCAGATGTCAGCGAATATGGTAAGACAGAACTGCTGGTTGACAAAAAAGACTCCAGCATTTTCAAAAACGTATCAGAAAAAACAATCGTTTGGATGAGCCATACAGATTACATTTCCAAAGCGGCACCTGGATTTGAAATCTCTGCACATACAGCAGACTGCCCGGTAGCAACAGCAGAAAACGCAGAAAAGAAACTGTATGCAATTCAGTTCCATCCGGAAGTACTTCATTCTGTAGAAGGAAAGACAATGCTGTCCAACTTCGTACTGGGTGTATGTGGATGTGCCGGTGACTGGAAGATGGATGCTTTTGTTGAGCATACGATTAAGGAAATCCGCGAAAAAGTTGGCGATGGCAAAGTACTTCTTGCCCTGTCCGGTGGAGTTGATTCTTCTGTTGCAGCAGGTCTCCTTTCCAGAGCAATCGGAAAGCAGCTTACCTGCGTATTTGTAGATCATGGCCTTCTCCGCAAAGACGAAGGTGATGAAGTGGAAGGCGTATTCGGACCAAACGGACAGTTCGATTTGAATTTCATCCGTGTCAATGCGCAGCAGAGATACTATGATAAACTTGCCGGTGTAACAGAGCCGGAAGCAAAACGTAAGATCATCGGTGAAGAATTCATCCGAATTTTCGAAGAAGAGGCAAAGAAGATTGGAGCAGTGGATTTCCTTGCACAGGGAACAATTTATCCTGACGTTGTAGAGAGTGGTCTTGGCGGAGAATCTGCAGTGATCAAATCCCACCACAACGTAGGTGGTCTTCCGGATTTCGTAGATTTCAAAGAAATCATTGAGCCACTTCGTGATCTTTTCAAAGATGAAGTCCGTAAAGCCGGTCTGGAGCTTGGAATTCCGGAAAGACTGGTATTCCGTCAGCCATTCCCGGGACCGGGACTTGGTATCCGTATTATCGGAGAAGTGACCGAAGAAAAAGTACGCATCGTACAGGATTCAGATTTCATCTATCGTGAAGAAGTCGACAAAGCAGCCGCCGACTACAAGAAAGAACATGGAGAAGAACCATCCTGGATGCCGAACCAGTACTTCGCAGCGCTTACCAACATGCGAAGTGTAGGGGTTATGGGTGACTTCAGAACTTATGATTATGCAGTTGCACTTCGTGCAGTCAAGACTATCGACTTCATGACAGCAGAGTCCGCAGAGATTCCATATGCAGTGCTGAATAAGGTAATGAACCGTATTATTAATGAGGTTAGAGGAGTTAATCGCGTATTCTATGATCTGACCAGTAAGCCACCGGGAACGATCGAATTCGAATAAATCGAGTTGCTTAAAAAAGCCAGTGTTTATGCGGGTTTCAGCGATTTCG
>OGWS01002474.1_pt1 | contig 11549 bp, 7 predicted proteins | sample 1576111 | NCBI WGS metagenome assembly OGWS01 (sample SAMEA3541534, study PRJEB24748) | human gut metagenome | biome: human gut; feature: human-associated habitat; material: faeces | place: China | collected 2012
TCAAATCTGATAAATATGATGTGATCATTATCAATTTTGCAAACCCGGATATGGTCGGACATACTGGAGTAGAAGATGCAGCGATCAAAGCGATCGAAGCAGTGGATGAGTGTGTAGGAAAAGCAGTGGATGCACTGAAAGAAGTGGACGGACAGATGTTCATCTGTGCAGATCATGGAAATGCAGAACAGCTGATCGATGAGACAACAGGTGAGCCGTTTACGGCACATACAACAAATCCGGTACCGTTTATTCTTGTGAATGCTGATCCGGCTTACAAACTGAGAGAAGGCGGATGCCTGGCAGACATCGCTCCTACACTGATCGAGCTGATGGGAATGGAGCAGCCAAAAGAAATGACAGGAAAATCCCTGCTGATTAAGAAATAAAGAGAAATCGTGAAAATGTCCCTGCCGGATTCGTTTTGAAACGGGTTCGGCAGGGATATTTTATTATAATAATCTGAAAATAAAAATAATTACGCAATAAGAGACAGAATAAAAATGGAAGACGGATAAAAAATCAAAATAAGGTGTTGACAAACGGTGAAAAAACTGATATAGTAAAGTCAACAAAAGAAAACGGAAGAAAAAAACAGAAAGAGAGGACGGACCACCGAGAACATAACGAATTACCCCATAAACTAAGAAAGCGAAGGTATGGACCCAAGAAAACGTAACGAAGTACCCCAAAGCGAAACAAAAGAACAAAAAAAGAAAGGATTCAGTCCAATGCACAGTTCTAACTTATGAAAGCCATCCGAAAATGGAAAAATCGGATGGCTTTCATATTGCGTTTTTTTATGTTTGAAAAGAATAAGGACTGGAAAAAAGAGGTTTCGACAGAGAGAGTAACATATTTTTCCCATAGCACGGTCATACTGTGAACGCAGAGAAGAAACTTGGTTACTGTTCACTTTGCAGCAAAACAGGAGGGAAAACTATGTTTCGATATTTACCAATTCGAAGCGTGACAGGAAGAGAAATTCTGGATTCGCGCGGAAATCCGACCGTAGAGGTGGAAGTGGCCGTCGGGGAGGGGATTCTCGGGCTGGAAGGCCATATGGGGCGTGCCCAGGTGCCGTCCGGGGCATCGACAGGAAAATTTGGTGATAGAGCAGATTGCCATTATAGACTTTGTAAAGACTTCCCTGCTTAAGCAGAAACTTCACATGCTTTTGCAGTTTCTCACAGTTTTTAAAGGCACGTGTCAGCCGTTCCATTACGTTTTGTTCTTTCTCTGTCAAAGCGTATGGATCTGACGGATCTATCGTCGGAAATATAGTATCCAGAAGTGCATACTGCTTTTGCCCGATCTTCACCTGCATCGTATCATAATCGATCCGCTCTAACAGCCTTCGCCCGTCCATACCGAACTCTGGATTCTCCATGGCGAGCTTCCCCTCGATTTTAAACTGGATCACAGAGATCGCTTTGTGCATACGCTGCTGAAGCGCCAGCGAAATATCTGCTTTCTCCTCCGGCGTCTTAATTGCAAACCGCGCCGCGTCATCGTCACCGTAAGTCTCCAGCGCAAAGGTCACAAGGGGCAGCATGTTGATACCGTATCCGTCCTCCAGGATATCCAGATTGCCATACCGCAGGCAGAGGCGGATCACTGTAGCGATACACGCCTGCTGTCCGGCAGCAGCCCCCATCCAGAGCACGTCGTGATTGCCCCACTGGATATCGTACATCTTGTACTGGGCCAGCGTATCGAAAATGAAGTGCGGACCGGGCCCCCGATCGAAAATATCGCCGATGATATGCAGACGGTCGATCGTCAGGCACTGGATCACATTGCTCATGGCGATAATGAAAGCATCCGCCCGTCCGATCGAGATGATCGAATTGAGAATCCCGTTGAAATAACTCTGCTTGGGCGATCCCGGCGAATCGGATTCGTGGAGAAGCTCCTGAATGACATAGGAAAAATCCGGAGGCAGCATCTTGCGCACCTTCGAGCGGGTGTATTTGACCGAAACGGCCCGGCAGACCTCCGTCAGCTGGTTAAGCGTAACCTTATACCAGTCGTCCAGATTCGATTCCTTCTGCTTGATGAGTTGCAGCTTCTCGGCGGGATAGTAGATCAGCGTACAAAGCTCCGTCATTTCGGATTCGCGCAAAGTATTGTTGAAAACCTCGTGCACCTTTTGCCGGATCACGCCTGAAGCGTTCTTCAGCACGTGGCGGAAAGCCTCGTATTCACCGTGAAGGTCCGTAAGGAAATGCTCGGTACCTTTGGGAAGGTTCAGAATAGCCTCCAGGTTGATGATTTCAGTCGTAGCGTCGGCAATGGTCGGGAATTTCTCCGAAAGCAAATTGAGGAATTTCAAATCGGCCGCCGAATATGTCTTGTTCACAGATACACTCATTGCAATAAACATTTTGGGCAATTATATATTTCAGTGTACCATCATCCGAGATCGCAGCATCGCAAGGGTCGCCTATTCGCAGCTTGTGGCTGCGTCTGTAATGCAATTCTCCCCTACATCCCCTCCTCGGAGGAACTTGGCGCTACATTCCCAAAGAGATCCACCAAAATATATCATTGCGATATTTTTTACTAAATTAAATACTTTTCCACAAAGTGCCAAATATTTCGGACTCAATTCCCGGAATTTCCTCCAGCTGCTCCTCCCCGGTTCCGAAAGACGCAAAAAAAGATTCCCGAAATTACTTCGGGAATCTTCGGTTTCGGTCAGCGGCCGAATTACAACACGCTAACGATTTTCATCGAATTTACGGTCTTCGGACACATCTTGCCCACCGAACTGAAAGCTACGGAAGAGATTCCGCTCTTCGAATTAGACTCGGGGAAAAGTTCCTCCACCGGACTGAGGTTAGCCTTGCTCACCTCGAATGGTTCACATCGGTAAATATTACCATACTCTCCGGCCTCGTTCTGTGCTACGATATAAGCGTAAACCATAAGGCCCTCAGGAAGCTTGACTATATCCATCATAGAAGTATTTGCATCAAAGCCCATACTCATAATGTAAGACAAAACCACGTCGTCAGACTCACCCGAAAAATCCACATCGGTCACCAACATATTCCAAACCTCGGCACACTCTTCGGAGAACTGGGGTACGTATCGCAAGAAATAGGCACCTCCGTAATCATCGGGCTTATACGTAGTCGGATCAATGGACGAAGCCTCCTCACCGTCATACAGACGGACATCCACGCTCTCCACCGTAGCATCCGAAGCGACATATTCCAACGTTTCAAAGTCCTTCACGCTGACATCCGTCGTCGGACGACCGTACTCATCCATACCGCACACGAATACGACATACCCCGTTTTAGGCAGCAAACCAGTAAAAGTGAACTCCTCCAAATCACCCGTCATCCGCTGTTTCTTCATAAACTCGGAAACAGACATCTGGTAAGCCTTGGCCAAGTTAGCGATAAAAGAAGGGAGCAGCTCTTTCAGTATCGCGGGGTCGTTTTGACATTCCGAACTATACTCTTCAGCTGTCAGCGCATAGAAGAAATAGGGCACCTTCTTATCGGAAGGAGTAAAACTCATTGTTACGGACGTCGATTTAGGCTCAACCGTCCATTCGAAAGTACAATTCTCCTCCTCCAGGCCGGGCAACGTTTTCGTCGTAAACTCGGCAACGATTCCGTTAGCGACAATTTCAAGGTTCTCATTGACACCGGCAACGACAACCGAGTAGGATGTACCCGCCGACAAACCGGGGACATCCAATTCCAAAGGAGTTACACTACCATGCAACCGTCCCTGCTGAGTAAGCACATTGTAAATATCAGCAACAGTGGCTCCCTGCGACATATATTCCGCCTTATAATAGTTGATGACACCTTTCGCAATATCATTATCCGTAATTCCGGGAATTTGCTGCTCCAGGAACGCCGTCTCAAACACCACAGCCATAAAAGACTGGGACTTGGCATTCTCTGTAATCGCCTCGAACGTAGCAACCGAACTGTAATAAGACGTGTCGGAGAACGTCACCTTATATTCGCTCTCGACAGGATCTCCTCCCGTTCCGTTATTGCCACCGTCACCGTTGGTTTTGTTTTCGTCGTCGCTACAACCAGCGAACAAGGTCGCAAATGCTGCCAAAGCAGCCAACATAAACATTTTGATTTTCATACGTATTAAAAAATTATTGGGTTTATTTATGCAAATTTCTTCGTTCCTGCTCCTCATTTATTCAAAGGGCATCGTTGCAAATATAGAAATTTATTTCGAATCGGCCTGAAAAATCGGATAATAAAAACAACATTTCCTCCGCTTTGCGAGCGATTCCGGCATACTCGCAGACTTTATTCACGAATAGAACGGAATAAAGGTCGCTCTTCGTATAAAAGAGATGGCTTTCTTTGAATACGGGACAACCCGATATCCTCCCGCCACCGGTTGCGGATCTCCTCCGCAGCATATCCCTCGACAACCATCCGGCACACATATTCCACCCCGCCTCGTATCGTTCTTCGAGAATCGGTCCGTCGATGAGCATTCCGTTGAGATTGGGCCGCTCCGGGCCAATGGCTTCCCGCTCGAAACCTACGCAGGCATCCAATCGCTCTATATAATTTAGGTATAACACGCCCGCATCCAACCTGTTCACGCCACCTCGAACGAGTGCATCGCCTCGTCGGAAGGCCTCCGCGTGTTCCCGTCGCAGAGCGACCGGATCGGAATACCTGTCGCCGCATCGACGGAACCTCCCATGTGCTCTCCGGAATCGGCCGTTCCCCGGAATCCGTGCTCCGGAGCGAAGATTGCAGTCACATCGAATCCCCTCGCGTGAAGAATATCGACCAAATGCCGTTCGCCGATCCTCGAAGTATGATTCGCAAGCAAGGCCACACGCTTCCCTGCAAGCCGGGGATAATACATCGCCGTATCGGTCGTACCGACCCGTACGGACTCCGTCGGAACCGGGCTGATCGCATCCGACAGTAAATTCCGCGCTGCGACGACATCTGCCGCCTGTCCGGAAGCAACAGATACGAAAAAACGGATAAACCTAAAAATATCAGTCAATCAAAAACAGAAAATTTACTATCTTTGATTAATTGAACTTATACCATATAAAAATGAAAAACCGTCTGATCCAATTTTTGCCGGTATTGCTTATCGCTTTTGTTTCTTTTGCTACACTCGGAATCGTTCAAGCCCAAAACCGTAACCCTTGCGCAGACACTCCAGATGCGGAGCGACTACTCTCTGAACTCACTACGGCATGCTCCGAGCAGTCTTCGGAAAAAATCGAAAAATTCATCGAAAAATGGGAGCAGGAAAGCCGAACCGCGGCGATATACGACACAAACGATAAGCTAACAACAACTGTTTATCAACTTTTGGACTACCTAATGGAAAAATATTATTTCAATAACAAAGAACTCTCTCCGGACAAACAGGGGCGGATCGTCAACGGCAACTTGGTTTTTCCGGGAGAAGTTCCCGTCTATATTTTAAGTGACGAAGAATATCTCGATTGTTTCCGTCCTGAAGACTTATCGTCGCATCAATGGTTTTCCCAAATGGATTATACACCGCAACGAATCATCAAAGGGTACCGTCCCTGCAATGCGCCTCAACAAATTCGGTTCTTAAAACTCATTCCATCTTACAAAAAAGCCATTGACAGTTTTATCGACTCCGAAGTCAAAAAGTCGAAAAGCTTTATTTATTCACAACATGCTCTCAACTTTTATACAAGTAAATTTCCCGTGTGCTATTCATCCTTTTTACATTATCCGAATCCACGATCATCACCCTACTTCAGCTATATCGTAATAAACACTTCACTCACGGAAGCTATCATCCAATGCGACTACGGATTCTGGGGTGAAACGGACGCCCTGCAAAAAAAGAATGGAAAATGGGGACCCGCAGCAGGAAATACGATTTCGATCCATTCGATCGAATAAAACAAACTTAAAACAAGAGGGAGGGCGAAAATAAAATTTTCGCCCCCCTGCAATATTCTCACATCCCCACGCTTACGCCTGTCCGCCGAACTCCATCAGGTAGGCCTTGATGAATTCGTCCAGGTCGCCGTCCATCACCCCCTCGACATCCGAGGTCTGGACTCCCGTACGATGATCCTTCACCCGTCGGTCGTCGAAGACGTAGGAGCGGATCTGCGAACCCCATTCGATGCGTTTTTTCGTAGCTTCGAGTGCCTGCTGCGTAGCCATGCGCTTGTCCAGCTCCCGCTGGTAGAGTTTCGACTTGAGGATGCGCATGGCATTTTCGCGGTTCATCAACTGCGAGCGAGTCTCCATATTCTCGATCAGATACTCGATCGGCTCGCCCGTATCGGCATCCTTGCCGTGATAGCGCAACCGGACCGCCGTTTCGACCTTATTGACGTTCTGGCCGCCCGCACCGCTCGACCGGAAGGTATCCCACTCGATGTCCGCAGGATTGACCGTGATTTCGATCGTATCGTCGATCGCCGGCGACACGAACACCGACGCGAAAGTCGTCTGCCGCTTGTTATTGGCGTTGAACGGCGACAGGCGCACCATGCGGTGCACGCCGTTTTCGCTCTTGAGGTAGCCGTAGGCGTATTCGCCCTCGAATTCGAGCGTGCAGGACTTTACACCTACCTCCTCGCCAGCCTGATAGTCGAGCACCTTGACCTTGTAGCCGTGCGCCTCGCCCCAGCGGGTGTACATGCGCAGCAGCATCCCCGCCCAGTCGAGCGCCTCGGTACCGCCCGCACCGGAATTGATATCCATGATAGCGCCCATACGGTCCTCGTCACGGCGCAGCATGTTGCGCAGTTCGAGTTCCTCGATGCGGTGCATCGCACGCGCGTACTGTTCGTCGAGCTCCTGCTCGGTCACCACGCCCTCCTTGACGAATTCCGGCATCAACCGCAGGTCCTCGACCTCCTTGACCACAGCATCGTACTCCTCGACCCACGCCTTGATTCCCGCCACGCGGCGCAACTGTTCGCGGGCCTTGTCGGGATTATCCCAAAAGCCCGGAACCTGCGTCTTCTCCTCCTCGTTCTGGAGTTCTATTCTTCGCTGGTCGATGTCAAAGACACCTCCCCAACGTATCCTGACGTCTTATAGCCTCTTTAATCTGTTCTGCAAGTACCATATTTTCCGATTGATTATTACAGGCCGGAATCGTGCAGGCTCTTCCGCAAGAATCACCGTCCCGCCTGTTTTTTCCAACAAATGTAAATAAAATTTCCGGGTTTCCGAAATAGGAACCGGGCTCGTCGCCAATAAAAACGATCCCGCCCCGGACGGCTCTGTTCGAAAAAAGTCGGACGCCCAAACCCTTCCGCCGAAAAGATCGCCTCGAACGACGGGCTATCGACCGTTATCACGGGCCACAGACCGAACACAGACCGAAAATACGCTCCGTCGCACCGACACCGACCGTCCGAAAACCGTTTCTTTTATTCCTTTCCAAAACCGCCCCGCGCATCCCTGCGATTATGCCGAACACGCTCGAAGCCGCCGACTACCGCCCGGACAGGTTCATCTTCAGTTTACGCTCCGCAAACTCCCGGATAAAGTCGGCCGTACCTTCGATCCCCAGCACCGAGGAATCGATGCAGAGATGGTAGGTTGCGGCTTCGCCCCACTTGCCGCTGCTGAAATAGTCGTAATAGGAAGCCCTGCGGGTATCCGTACGCTCCATCTGCGCTTCGGCCTCTTCGGGCGTTACGTTCTCCTGCTCGCAAAGGCGGCGCACCCGATCTTCCGGGGCCCCCGTAACGAAAACATTCACCGCGCGGGGATGATCCCTCAAAATGTAATCGGCACAGCGGCCCACGAAAATACACGACTCCCGCGAGGCGATGTCGCGGATCACGTCGCTCTGTATCTTGAACAGCGCCTCGCTGCTCAACACGTCGGTCATCCCGCACTCGTCGCCCCCGAAAGGCATGCGCAAGTAACCGATCAGCGAGGAAAAGAGGCTCCTCGACTTCTTCTCGTCGGCCTGCTCGAAAAGTTCCGTGCAGAGGCCGCTCTGCTCGGCCGCCAGATTGATCAACTGCTTGTCATAGACGTGTACGCCCAGACGACGCCCCAGCGCCTCGCCGACGGCTTTGCCGCCGCTGCCGAGCTGGCGGCCTATATTGATAACGAACTTATCCTGTTCCATAGTGCAACGGTTTTTATTCATTCACTCTGCGATCGTTTTCGACTTCGGCTCCCGAAACCTCGCCTCTCCCCGCAGCGGCCTTGGCCTTGAACTTCCGGAATTGGCAGAACAGCATGACACCGGCAACCAGCGAAGCCAGGAAATCCGACAGCGGCATCGAACACCATACGCCCCAACTGCCGTCCCAGGGCGTCAGCTCGTCGAAGATGCGGGGCAGGAAAATCAGACCCGGCATCAGGAAAAGCAACTGCCGCGACAACGAAAGGAAGATCGCCTTGCCCGCCATGCCGATACTCTGGAAAAAGTTGGTCGTCACCATCTGGAAACCGATGATCGGGAAGCAGAAGAAGACGATGCGCATACCTTCGGCCGAAAGACGGACCAACTCCGGATCGTCCGTGAAAACCGACACCGCCAGGCGCGGCGCCAATTCGCCGATCAGGAATCCGAGCGTGGTGACGCAGGTAGCGCCGATGATCGTCAATTTCAGCACCCGATCCACCCGGTCGAACTGCCGGGCACCGTAATTATACCCAGCAATGGGCTGCATACCCTGATTGATGCCCATGACGATCATCACGAAGAAGAATCCCAACCGATTGACGATACCGTAAGCACCGATATTGAGATCGCCGCCGTACTCCTTGAGCCCCTTGTTGATCAGAATCACGATGAAACAAGCCGCAAGGTTCATCAAGAAGGGCGACATGCCGATAGCCAGCACATTACGCACGATCTTGCCTTTCAGCCGGTAGATGCCGCGCCGGAAATGCAACAGCTCGTTCCTGTCCGAAAAGATGCGGAACTGCCAGACGAGCGCGAGTATCTGCGCCAGCACGGTCGCAATGGCCGCGCCGCGAATGCCCCAGCCGAAGCCGAAGATGAACAGCGGGTCGAGAATCGCATTGATCGTCACCGTCAGGATCGTGGCGTACATCGCCTTGCGCGGGTGCCCGGCGGCACGCAACACGGCGTTCAGACCCAAATACATGTGTGTAACGACGTTACCCCACAGAATGACGGACATATACTCCCGGGCATAGCCGATCGTCGCATCGCTGGCTCCGAAAAAGTAGAGAATCGGATCGAGAAAAACCAGCGTCAGCAACCCGAAAGAGATTCCGATAATCAGGTTGAGCACCACGACATTCCCCAGAATCCGCTGGGCCGTTTCGTAATCCCGCTGCCCCAGGCGCATCGACACCAGCGTCGCGGCGCCCACACCCACCAACGAACCGAACGCCGCGGCGAGGTTCATCAGCGGGAACGTCAGGGCCAGCCCCGAAATGGCCAGCGCCCCCACGCCGTGCCCGATAAAGATGCTGTCCACCATGTTGTACAGCGACGAGGCGGTCATCGCGATAATGGCCGGCACGGCATATTGAACGAGCAGCTTGCGGATACGCTCGGTTCCCAGCTCCATCGCCGCTCCTTTTACTTCACTCATACACAAATCCTCCCTTCAATAATCATTCGGCGCACGAAACGGCTGCGACGGTCTTTCCGCCCCGGCAACCGCCCGCACGATCCAAACACACCGTTCCCGTCCGGAATACACCGAACAGGAACGATCGATTTATCAATACATTAATTAAAACGACGAAACGCTACTCGATCTCCCAGTCGCAGCCGTCCTTGCGGTCCTTGACCCGGATACCGATGGCCGTAAGCTCGTCCCGGATCTTATCCGACAGCGCCCAATTCTTCTCGGTCTTGGCCGTCTGCCGCAGGTCGAGAAGCATGTTCACCAACGGCGTGACCAGATCCTTGCCGCCGGCCGAAGCCGCCTTTTCGTCGCGCAAACCCAGAATATCGAACACATAACGACGGACGATCTCCCGGAGCTTCTCCAGGTCGGCCGCCGTGATCCGTTGCTGCCCCTCGACCAACTGATTGATGATGCGCACCCAGTCGAACAGTGCGGAAATCGCCATCGGCGAGTTCAGGTCGTCGTCCAACGCTTCGCGGCAGCGGGTTTCGAGCTCCGCAGGATCCACCGTGGATTGCTCCGACGGCTTGATCTTGTCGAGCGCCTCGACAGCCTTCATCAGGCGGTCGAGTCCCTTTTCGGCGGCTTGCAACGCCTCGTTCGAAAAGTCGAGCGTCGAACGGTAGTGAGCCTGTAATACGAAGAAACGGATCGTCATCGGCGAATAGGCCTGCGTCAGCAACTTATGATTGCCCGTGAAAAGCTCCTCGAGCGTGATGAAGTTGCCGAGCGACTTGCCCATCTTCTGACCGTTGATCGTAATCATGTTGTTGTGAATCCAATACTTGGCCGAGTCGTGGCCGAGCGCCGCCGTCGATTGCGCGATCTCGCATTCGTGATGCGGAAACATCAGGTCCATACCGCCGCCGTGGATGTCGAACCGCTGGCCCAGGTATTTGGTGCTCATGGCCGAACACTCCATGTGCCAGCCGGGGAAGCCGTCGCTCCAGGGCGAAGGCCAGCGCATGATATGCTCCGGCGAAGCCTTCTTCCAGAGGGCGAAATCGCACGAATGGCGCTTGTCGCCCTGCCCGTCCAGCTCGCGCGTGTTCGTCAAAATATCGTCGAGGTTGCGGCCCGAAAGACGGCCGTAGCTGTATTTCCGGTTGTATTTCTCCACATCGAAATAGACCGACCCGTTCGATTCGTAGGCGAAACCGTTGTCGAGAATCTCCTTCACCATAGCGATCTGCTCGATGATATGGCCGCTGGCGCAGGGTTCGATCGAGGGGGACAGCACGTTCAGCTCGTCCATCGCCCGGTGGTAACGCTCCGTGTAATAGTGCGCCACTTCCATCGGTTCGAGCTGCTCCAGCCGCGCCTTCTTCGAAATCTTGTCCTCACCGTCATCAGCATCGTGCTCCAGATGTCCCACGTCCGTGATGTTGCGCACGTAACGCACCTTGTAGCCGCAGGATTTCAGGTAGCGGAACATGAGGTCGAACGTCACCGCCGGCCGGGCGTGCCCCAGGTGCGGGTCGCCGTAGACCGTGGGGCCGCAGACATACATGCCCACGCGGCCGGGAGTCAGCGGTTCGAACACCTCCTTGCGGCGGGTGAGCGTATTGTAAAGTACGAGTTTCGATTCCATAATTATCCGAAAAAATTTACCGCAAAAATAAGAAATTTAATCGAGATGCACCAGAATCGCGGAATTAATCGTACCTTTGTGCCAATAATAGTGCGCGTTGGTCTGACGCTTCCCGTTTTTCCCTCCGTATATTATCAACACCGAATTATCCGGCGCACGACGCCGGGACAAAACCGATATGCAATGACATTCAAGGAACTGAACCTCATAGAACCCATCATGCACGCCGTAGCCGAGAAGGGCTACGTCACCCCCACGCCCATTCAGGAGCAGGCCATTCCGCCCGCACTCGAAGGACGCGACCTGATGGGCTGCGCCCAGACAGGAACGGGCAAGACGGCGGCCTTCACG
>OGWS01002475.1_pt1 | contig 11548 bp, 11 predicted proteins | sample 1576111 | NCBI WGS metagenome assembly OGWS01 (sample SAMEA3541534, study PRJEB24748) | human gut metagenome | biome: human gut; feature: human-associated habitat; material: faeces | place: China | collected 2012
CTTCCTGCATGGCTGGTATGGCATTTGCAAATGCATTCTTAGGTGTCTGCCACTCCATGGCACATAAGCTTGGCGCATTCCATCACCTGCCGCACGGCATTGCAAACGCACTGTTAATTTCCCTGGTTGTAGAGTTCAACTCTGCTGAGTGCCCGAGAAAGATGGGAACCTTCTCCCAGTACCAGTATCCGCACACCATGGCCCGCTACGCAGAGTGCGCACGCTTCGTAGGCATTCAGGCGAAGACCGACGAAGAAGCTGTGAAGAAACTCATCGAGAAGATTGAAGAGCTGAAGGCAGCTGTTGGTGTGAAGAAAACCATTGCAGAGTATGGTGTGGATGAGAAGTACTTCTTAGATACCCTGGATGCTATGGTTGAGCAGGCATTCGATGATCAGTGCACCGGTGCGAACCCGAGATACCCGCTGATGAGCGAGATCAAGGAGATGTACTTAAGAGCTTACTACGGAAAGTAAGATATAGAACAAAAAAATGTCCCGGAATGGAATCCCGGGGCATTTTTTGTTCTCCAAATAGAGGATGAAGTGGATTATGATATTTGATTGCTGTTGACAAAACGAATGGCATTCGCTTACAATAAAACTAATACCATTAGTTTTATTGAGCAGGAGCCAGTTCCTGGATATATGTGAAACAGAAAGGTGGATCTGAGTGGCACAAAAAGGATTGAATTCAGAAATCGTGATAAAAGCAGCAGCAGAGTTGATTGAGAAGGAGGGAAGGGAAACGTTTTCCATGCGATTGCTGGCTGATTTTTTGGGGATAAAAACAGCATCTCTTTATAATCATGTGGAAAGTATGGATGGACTGATTGCGGAGATATGTCGTTATGCGTTGCGTCTTCAAAAAGAAACGGAGATGCAGACAATAGAAGGGAAACATGGTGAAGATGCGGTACGGCTTTTGGCAGATGCGTATCGCAGCTTTGCTAAGAAGCATCGGGAACTGTACTGGCTGATCATGAATACAGCAGCAAGAGATAATCGGGTATTGGATGATGCAGCGACACTTTTTACGGATCCGCTGAAGAAAATGCTAGAAGATTTTCATTTAAGCGAAGAAAAAAGCATCCATTACCGAAGGCTATTTCGGGCAATCGTACATGGATTTGTTTCGCAGGAGGATACAGGTTTCTTTTCTCATTATCCGATGGATGTGGATAAGAGTTTTCATTTTGCTGTTCAGTGTTACATTAACAGCCTGAGACAGGAAGAAAAGAGGGAGTTTGAGCATGACAAAAACAAAAAAGGATGAGGAATTATTTGCGCGTATGCCGGTGACGCAGGCGATTCTGAGCCTGGCAGTGCCGACGGTAGTCAGTCAGATCATAACGATCATTTACAACATGGCAGATACATTTTTTATCGGGCAGCTTGGAGATCCAAAACAGGTAGCTGCTGCAACTCTTGCCATGCCGCTTTTTATGTTTATGACGGCACTTTCCAATCTGTTTGGAGTCGGTGGTTCCAGTCTGATCTCGCGATTTTTAGGCGCAGATGAACGGGAAAAAGCATCGCGCTGCAGTGCTTTTTGCATCTGGACAGCAGCGATCAGTGCGGGTCTTTATGGTATTCTGATCCTTTTCTCACGGCCGGTACTGATGCCAATTCTTGGCGCAAATGAAGAGACGTTTGACATGGCATCATCGTATCTGCTCTGGACCATTGGACTTGGTGCGATTCCAACCGTTATGAATCCGGCACTGGCCCATCTGATCCGTGCCGAAGGTTATTCCAGACAGGCAAGTTTTGGCGTAGCTTTTGGTGGTATTTTAAACATGGTCCTGGATCCGTTATTTATTTATGGGCTTCATCTTCAGATTAAAGGAGCTGCAATTGCAACCCTGCTTTCCAATAGCATGGCTCTGCTTTATTTTCTGCGGTTTATCTGGAAAATCCGTTCGACGAGTACCTTGACGTTTTCACCAGCTAAGTATACACTGGGGGAACATATTCCGGCTGAGGTCCTGAGTGTTGGTTTGCCAAGCTTTCTGATTTCCATGATGGGAACCGTTTCCAATACCGTTTTAAATCATATCATTGCCGGATATTCGAATGTGGCAGTAGCGGGAATGGGCATTGCGAAGAAAGTGAATATGCTGGCATTTGCCGTGGCGCAGGGAATTACGCAGGGAACCTTGCCGTTAATTGGATATAATTTTACTTCCGGGAACCGGAAACGGATGCTTCAGGCAATTCAGAGATTATTTGTTTTAAGCCTGGGCGTGTCACTGGTGATTGCGGCAGGACTTTATACCAATGCAGCTTTAGTGACCCGGATGTTTATCAATGACCGGGAAACGGTAGAGTATGGTTGTAATTTTCTGCATATCATCTGCTCTGCCTGTTCCATGACGACAATGACATTTTTTGTCTTGACTGTTTTTCAGGCAACTGGTAAGAAAAAACAGCCGATTATCCTTTCCATGCTGAGAAAAGGAACGGCAGACGTACCGTTTATGATCTTATTCAATGCTTTATTTGGCATTCAGGGTGTGGCATGGGCTACTCCGGTCGCAGAGACAATATCGTTGGTGACTGCGGCGCTTATGGTGATCCCGTATCTGAAAAAACTGGCAAATGACATGTAAAAAAGGTGGTGTGGGTTGCTTTTTCCGGTTGGGAATGCTACTATGGATACATATCGAAATTAGGACAATCGGTGCCGGAGTCTGCATGTACAGACAATGGGTAAAAGGGAAGCAGGTGGAAGACCTGCGCGATCTCGTCACTGTAAGTAGGGAGCACTGGATGACAAGGATACCAAATGGTATGCTGCCCACTGGTTTTTGGAGACTGGGAAGGGATTTTTCAGTGCGTGGATGGACAAGCCAGGAAACCTGCCGGTTGTTGGTACAGGAGAATTCCAGATCACGAGGACTTGGTCGTACCGTTATTCTGCAGATCCTTATTCCGGATCACAAAAAGCAGAGTTTTTTGTTACTATTCGCAGGCAGGGACGGTTCTGCCATGAATGCGTGAGACTTCTCCAGGTATTCCAAAATCGATAGTGTCAGCAATGGTGGTTTATGATACCACGTTATTTCAGAGAAGGAGAAGAACATGAAAAAAAGAACACTGACAGCATTATTTGCAGTCACTGCGCTTTCTGCTGCGATGATGGCAGGCTGTGCAGGAAAGGCAGAGAAAACCGAGGCAACCACAGCAGCAGAAACTTCCAGCGAGGCAGCAACCGAGGCTGAGACCACAGCGGAAGAAACCACTGCAGAGGCTGAGGCAGAAGACGAAGAAAATTACGACACCGGAGATGCATCTATGGATAACACAAGAAATCAGGACGAAATCGGCGAGAAGGAGTTAATGGTTGTCAGCTTTGGAACCAGTTTTAACGACAGCCGCCGTCTGACCATTGGCGCAATTGAGAACGCAATGGAAGAAGCATTCCCGGATTATCCCGTAAGAAGAGGCTTTACCAGCCAGATCATCATTGACCATGTAAAGTCCAGAGATAACGTAGCAATCGATAATGTAGGCGAAGCACTGAAGCGTGCCATTGACAATAACGTAAAGACCCTGGTTGTCCAGCCGACCCATCTGATGAATGGTCTGGAGTACCATGATCTGGTCGATGAGATCGCACAGAATTCTGATGCATTTGAGCAGGTAGCAGTGGGCGAGCCGCTTCTGACCAGCGACGATGATTTTAAGGCAGTCATCAAGGCAATCACAGACGCAACCGCAGAGTACGATGACGGCGAGACCGCAATCTGCTTTATGGGTCACGGCACTGAGGCTGACTCCAATGCGGTTTACGCAAAGATGCAGCAGATGCTGGCAGATGAAGGCTTTGAGCACTACTATGTAGGTACCGTTGAGGCTGAGCCGAGTCTGGAGGATGTGATTGCAAAGGTAAAAGAGGGCGAGTACAAGAAGGTTGTTCTTGAGCCGCTTATGATTGTAGCCGGTGACCATGCAAACAACGATATGGCAGGCGACGAGGATGGTTCCTGGAAGACGGAGTTTGAGAAAGAGGGTTATGAGGTAACCTGTATTCTGCGTGGCTTAGGTGAGTTAGAGCCGATCCAGAAGCTGTTTACCGAGCATGCTCAGGCTGCAATCGATACCTTAAAATAAAATTGTGTTGCAGCAGCATTTGGAAATCGCCAAAATGTTGCTGGTAAGAGGCATTGGATGTAAAATTCGAGCAGAAGATAGAGAAAACGGGTGGCAGGATGGAGTTCCAGCCGCCCGTTTTTATTAGACTACATAGCGAGAAGGCGCCAGCGGTGCCTCCACTAATTGGTTTATAGAGAATAAGGAGCATTGTTATGAAGAAGAAAATCTATGGCGTTATGGCGGTCGTTTGCCTGAGTGGTATGCTGGCAGCAGGCTGCGGCGGAAAAAATCAGGCAGAGACTTTGCCTGCACAGGGCGGCGCGCCGGTTGTCACAGGAGAAACAGCGGATGGTGCACAGGAGAAAACGGTAGATCAGAACGAAAATCAGAGCGAAGGTCAGAACGAATCCTCCGCGGACAGCGCAGTCGCAGCAGCGGATGAGACGGTCGCGGAGAAACAGGTAGGGACAGAGGGCATGGTCCCGGTTCCGGCTTCGGAATTAAAGGATGGCGTGTATCCGGTAGACGTGGATTCCAGTTCTTCCATGTTTCAGATCGAGGAATGTGAGCTTACCGTAAAGGATGGCGCGATGACAGCGGATATGAAGATGGGCGGTACCGGCTACTTAAAGCTTTATATGGGAACCGGCGCTGAGGCAGTCAATGTCTCTGAGGAGGACATGATCCCGTATGAAGAGGCGTCGGATGGAAGCCATCATTTTACGGTGCCGGTAGAGGCGCTTGACAAAGAAATTGACTGCAGTGCATTCAGCAAGAAAAAAGAAAAGTGGTATGACCGGGTACTGGTATTTCGTGCCGATTCCCTTCCAGACGATGCCTATCTGGAAAGTAAGCAGGTGACTGCAGAGAGTCTGGGACTTGCAGACGGCAGTTACACCGTGAAGGTGTCCATGGAGGGCGGTTCCGGAAAGGTAACGGTGGAGTCTCCGGCAAAGCTAGAAATTAAGGATGGAGAGGCAGTTGCAACGGTACGTTGGAGCAGTCCGAACTATGATTACATGAAGATTGGGGAAGAAAAATTCCTGCCGGTAAACCAGGGCGGAAATTCTGCATTTGAGATTCCGGTTGCCGTGTTTGACCGGAAGATTTCCGTGGCAGCAGATACCACGGCGATGAGCACGCCGCATGAGATTGACTATACTCTGCTGTTTGATTCTGCTTCCATTGCTGAGGTGAAATAAAGGGATGGTCGTAAGGCGTATGATGAAAAACAGGAAAGCATTAAAACGGATGCGGAAGCTTCTGGCGGTTGGAGTGCTGATTGCTTGTCTGGCAGGAATGCCGGGATGCGCCGGAACACCGGCAACGGGTTCATCATCAGGCGCTGATTCTGTGCCAGCTGGATCATCGGGCACAGGTGCAGCAGTTTCTGGTGGGACGAACACGGACACAGAAGTTTCCGGTGCAACATCAGATACAAACGCAGCTTTGACAGCACCGGTCTGGAGTGAAATGCAGCCGGAAAGCAGCATGGAGCTTTTGTATGCCACGCAGTTTAGCGTGGATTCTTACGAGGGCGGTTATGAGTTGATTCAGATTCAGGATGACGGGAAGTATCTGGTCGTACCGGAAACCATGCCGGTGCCGGAAGGCGTCCCGGATTCCATTACTGTTTTGCAGAAACCGTTAGACCATGTGTATCTGGCGGCAACCTCCGCGATGGATCTGATCGCGGCGATCGGACGCACGGACCGGATCACGTTGTCCGGCACCAAAGAATCCGGGTGGTATGTGGAAGCGGCAAAAGAGGCAATGAAAGCCGGAACCCTCACCTATGCAGGAAAATACAGTGCCCCGGATTACGAAAAGATTCTGGCAGATGGCTGCGACCTGGCGGTGGAATCGACCATGATCTACCATACGCCGGATGTAAAAGAGCAGCTTACACAGCTGAAGATCCCGGTACTGGTAGAGCGTTCCAGCTATGAGGAGCACCCACTTGGAAGAATGGAATGGATCCGGCTGTACGGCGTACTGTTTGACGAGGAAGAAAAGGCAGAGCAGCTTTTCCGGGAAAATATGGAAGCCTTAGACGGCGTGCTGTCTGAACAGCCGACCGGAAAAACTGCAGCATTTTTCTACATCACATCAAATGGTGCGGTGAATGTAAGAAAACCGGGAGATTATGTGGCAAAGATGATCGAGCTTGCGGGCGGAAGTTATGTGCCGCAGACCGCATCGGAAGAGGAAAATGCGCTTTCCACGATGAACATGCAGATGGAAACCTTTTATGCGGAAGCAAAGAATGCGGATATTCTGATCTACAACAGTACCATAGACGGGGAACTGGAGACGCTCGATCAGCTTCTGGCGAAGAGCCCGCTTCTGGCAGATTTTAAGGCCGTCAAAGAAGGCAATGTCTGGTGTACCGGAAAAAATATGTTCCAGGAGACGATGGGACTTGGCAATATGATCCTGGATCTGCACACTGTGTTGGCAGAGGAAAATCCTGCGGATGGAGAACTACATTATCTGCACCGGCTGCAGTAAATGCAGGCTTTGCAGTGCAGCCGTAGGCGGGAAAACGCGGGTGATTACGAAAATAGTCCTGGAAAAAGCTGCGCAAAGGCAAGTGCAGGAATGCGTTTGTCTTGCAGTTTGGAAAGAATGAGAGGAAAAACGTTATGAAGAATCGGATCATGCGCTGTCAACTTGGATTTTTGCTGCTGGGATTTTTGCTGGCGGTTCTTGCGGCGGCAAGCTTTCGCGTGGGAAGTGTTTCTCTTTCTCTCCAGGACATACAGGCGATTTTGTCCGGAACAGACCGAGAGAGTACAGCATTCCACATCCTGTGGGATATCCGTCTGCCAAGACTTCTTGCAGCGGCGCTGCTTGGCGGGGCGCTTTCCGTGTCCGGATTTCTGCTCCAGACCTTTTTTTCAAACCCAATCGCCGGACCGTTTGTCCTTGGAATCTCTTCCGGGGCAAAGCTGGTGGTGGCACTGGTCATGATTCTGTTTCTTGGAAAAGGACTTTTTATGGGCTCAGCAATCATGATCGTGGCAGCTTTTGCCGGTTCCATGCTTTCCATGGGCTTTGTGCTGGTAATCGCAAAACGGATCCGGCAGATGTCGGTGTTAGTCGTATGCGGTGTCATGATCAGCTATATCTGTTCGGCGATTACGGATTTTGTGGTGACCTTTGCGGACGACGCGAATATCGTGAACCTGCACAACTGGTCTATGGGCAGCTTTTCTGGAACGACCTGGGATCAGGTAAGGGTGATCACGGCTGTGGTGCTTCCGGTCTTTGTGCTTGCTTTTTGTATGGCGAAGCCCATCAGTGCCTATCAGCTCGGCGAAGAATATGCCAGAAGCCTTGGCGTAAATGTGAAGCGTTTCCGTGCGGAACTGATTTTATTATCCAGTGTGTTGTCCGCCTGCGTGACAGCCTTTGCCGGTCCGGTATCCTTTGTGGGAATCGCAGTGCCGCAGCTCGTGAAGCGGTTGTTTGGGACGGCAAAGCCGATCGTTGTGATCCCCGGCTGCTTTCTGGGCGGTGCGGTGTTCTGTTTGTTCAGTGACCTGATTGCGCGGACGCTGTTTGCACCGACGGAGCTTTCCATCAGCTCGGTAACAGCCGTATTCGGGGCACCGGTGGTGATCTGGATCATGATTCGCAGAAAGGGAGTGCAGAAGTGATGGAACAGGAAGAAGCATATCTGAGGACGGATGATCTTGCGGCGGGGTATGATGGAAAAGTCTGGATCCGCGAGATCAATATTCATGTCGCACGTGGAGAGATCGTGACGCTGATCGGTCCAAACGGTGCAGGAAAATCCACGATCTTAAAAAGTATCGCGGGACAGCTAAAGCCGGTAGATGGTGCGGTTTTCCTGGAAAAGACAGTCATGAAAGACTGGTCGGAGCAGGAGATCGCAAAGCGGATGGCCGTCATGATGACAGAGCGGACGCGGCCAGAGCTTATGACCTGTTTTGATGTGGCGTCCATGGGCCGGTATCCGCATACAGGGCGATTTGGAACCTTGTCGGATGCAGACCGGCAGATCGTCTGGGAAGCACTGGACATGGTGCGTGCCAGGGATCTGGCAGACCGGGATTTTTCCCGGATTAGTGATGGACAGCGGCAGCGAATCCTGCTGGCGCGCGCCATTTGCCAGCAGCCGCAGGTGATCCTGTTGGATGAACCCACTGCATTTTTGGATATCCGTCACAAGATGGAGCTGCTCACCATTTTAAAAACACTGGTGCGGGAGCGAAAGGTGGCAGTGCTGATGTCCATGCATGAGCTGGATCTGGCGCAGAAGGTATCGGACTATGTTGTCTGTGTCGGCGAAAACCAGATCTGGAAATGCGGAACGCCGGAAGAAATCTTTACAGAAACCTGCATGGAAAAATTGTTTGGGGTCCCGCAGGAAAGCTACTGCGCTGAGTATGGTTCGGTGGAGCTGCCTCCGGTGAAGGGCAAGCCGGAAGTATTTGTGATCGGTGGAAACGGGAGCGGGATTCCGGTTTACCGGAGGCTGCAAAGACAGGGAATTCCATTTGCAGCAGGAATTCTGCATGAAAATGACCTGGATTATCCGGTGGCGAAGGCTCTGGCGGTTCAGGTGATTTCGGAGCGGCCGTATGAAGCAATTCAGCAGGAAATTTATGAGGAGGCGCTTGGGGTACTGAAGGACTGCAGGAGCGCGATCTGCTGTGCCAAGGTGTTCGGAACGATCAACCGGAAAAACGAAGAGTTGGCCCGGTTTGCGCAGGAGACGGGAAAAATGTGAGCCCGTTCAAAACGATTCGAAAAATTCCTGCCTTTGTGCAGCAACAGAGAATCTTCTTTTTGTGAAAAAAAGGGTAGACAGAAACACTTTAGTATGCTACCATGATAACGTGTTCGCGGTACGTGTACAATATCCGCTTCGAAAAATGGAGTGAACCGCAGCGGAAAATCCCTGTTACTGTCTGGCAGCAGGCAGCAGCAAAACCCGCAAAATGAGGAGGAAATATTATGAGAAAGAGAATGTTAAGCGCAGCAATGGCAGGTATGATGGCGGTATCCATGACTGCATGCGGAGGCAGCAAACCGGCAGAGACCACCGCAGCAGCAACTGAGGCAGCAACTTCCGCTGAGGAGACCAAGGCAGAAGAAACCACCGCAGAGGCAGCAGACGAGGCTGGTGAGAAAGGCGGTACCTTTACCGTTGGCTTCGATCAGGATTTCCCGCCGATGGGTTTTGTCGGAGATGACGGTCAGTATACTGGATTTGATCTGGAACTGGCACAGGAAGTGGCAGATAGACTGGGCCTTGAGTTTGTTCCGCAGCCGATCGCATGGGACGCAAAGGATATGGAGTTAAGCTCCGGCACCATCGACTGCATCTGGAACGGTTTTACCATGAATGGACGTGAAGATGATTACACCTGGAGTACCCCATATATGGACAACAGCCAGGTATTCGTTGTAGCAGCAGATTCCGGCATCAGCACTCTGGCTGATCTGGCAGGCAAGGTCGTTGAGGTTCAGACCGATTCTTCCGCTGAGGCTGCATTAAAGGACAACGCAGAGTTAAGCGCTACCTTTGGTACTCTTCAGACAACCCCGGATTACAACGCTGCATTCATGGATCTGGAGATGGGCGCTGTCGATGCCATCGCTATGGATGTCATCGTAGCTGGTTACCAGATTGAGCAGAGAGGCGAGTCTGACAAGTACACCATCCTGGATGAGACCCTTTCTTCCGAGGAGTACGGTATCGGCTTTAAGAAGGGCAACGAAGAGTTAAGAGATAAAGTTCAGGGCGCACTGGACGAGATGGCAGCAGACGGCACCATGGCAGAGATTTCTGAGAAATGGTTTGGTCGTGACGTAACCACCATCGGAAAATAAAAAAGAATGATATGTGACGGCAGAAGAACGAAGCCGTCCCGAATGAATCAGAAAACGAAGGAGTAGAAGTTATGCAGGTTAACACAATGGTATCACAGTTAGCAGGAGGAATGCTGGTCAGCACGGAAATTTTCGTCGTGACGCTGCTTTTTTCCCTGCCCCTTGGTCTTCTGATCGCATTCGGAAGAATGTCGAAGAATAAGATCCTTCAGGGAATCGTAAAGACCTACATCTCCATCATGCGAGGCACCCCGCTGATGCTGCAGCTGATGGTCGTTTATTTTGGACCGTATTATCTGTTCGGCGTTAAGATCAAGAGCAACAATTACCGTTTAATTGCAGCGATGATCGGATTTGTCATCAACTATGCAGCATATTTTGCGGAGATCTACCGCAGCGGCATCCAGTCTATGCCGGCAGGCCAGTACGAGGCCGCAAAGCTTTTAGGCTACAGCCGTAGCCAGACCTTTTTCCGCATCATCCTGCCGCAGGTGATCAAACGGATCTTACCGTCTGTGACCAACGAGGTCATCACCCTGGTCAAGGATACATCCCTGGCATTTACCATCAGCGTTCTGGAGATGTTTGCCATCGCAAAAGCACTGGCATCTTCCCAGACCAGCATGATCCCGTTTGTGGCAGCCGGTGTATTCTATTATGTCTTTAACCTGATCGTGGCGGTAGCCATGGAATGGATTGAGAAGAAACTTTCCTACTATCAATAAATTCGGAGGATATCATGAACTTACTGGAAATGAATCATGTAAAAAAATCATTTGGAGACCTTGGGGTCATTCAGGATATTTCTCTGCATGTAGGAGAGGGCGAGATCGTATCCATCATCGGGCCGTCTGGTTCGGGTAAATCCACGCTGCTGCGCTGTGCGACCATGTTAGAGACCATGGACAGTGGTGAGCTGATCTACTTAGGGGAAAAGGCAGCCTGGAACGATGCAGCGGGAAATGCAGTTTATGCATCGAAACAGGAATTGAAGAAGATCCAGCAGAATTACGGACTGGTATTCCAGAATTTTAACCTGTTTCCGCATTATTCGGTACTCCGCAATGTGATGGATGCGCCAATAGCCGTTCAGAAGCGGGATAAAGAAGAGGTACGAAAGGAAGCCATGGAACTTCTGGAGAAAATGGGACTGGCCGACAAGGCGGACGCGTATCCGTGCCAGTTATCCGGCGGACAGTGCCAGCGTGTGGCGATTGCCCGTGCCCTGGCATTAAACCCGAAGATCCTGTTCTTCGACGAGCCGACCTCCGCACTGGATCCGGAGCTGACTGGAGAGGTGTTAAAGGTTATTAAGTCGCTGGCAGACCTGCACATTGCCATGGTGATCGTAACCCATGAGATGGCCTTCGCGAGAGATATCTCCGACCGTGTGATCTTTGTGGCAGACGGAGTTATCGTCGAGGAGGGAACTCCGGCGCAGGTATTTGCATCGGAGAATGAGCGTACCAAGAACTTTTTGGGGCGCTATGGGGCGATGCTTAAGTAACAATATCGCACAGTAAATCTCTGCAGATACGGAAACACAAGCCAGCCGGTACAGGAACGCATTTGGGTGAAAATCCTTT
>OGWS01002480.1_pt1 | contig 11523 bp, 11 predicted proteins | sample 1576111 | NCBI WGS metagenome assembly OGWS01 (sample SAMEA3541534, study PRJEB24748) | human gut metagenome | biome: human gut; feature: human-associated habitat; material: faeces | place: China | collected 2012
CAAATATACAAGAAGGGCGTTCTCTTTTTTGTGGAGACTATGAATTATTCAGGTTCAATCCTTTGAATACCAGCCCTGTCTTTTCCGGGGAATAGCCGATTAATTGCAAGGCTTCATCACTGATGGGGATAATATCTTCTGTCTTTGTCTTTTGAGTGACAGTATATACGCATTTTCCTCCGGCTGCAAAGTCAACGATTTCTTCCCACCGCAATGTGAGAATATCGCTTATTCTCAAACTTGTCAGGCAAGAGAACAACGAGGCGGTTTTCAGAACCGGTATCTTGCAGGGCGTTTCTGCCAATCTGTACAGTTCTTCTACGCTGAGATAGTCTTTGACCACATCTTCCGGTTCTATTTTCTCCAAGAAATCGTTTACATTGGAATGAATCAGTTTATTGCGATAGAGTATTTTGAGGAATCCTCTGAATGTGGACCAATAGCCCACGGCTGAATTGCGTGATATGGGATGCTTCGGACGTCTCAGTTGCTTCGCATTGAGCAGATACTCCCTGAACTTGTTGCATAAGTCCACATCAATCTCCTCGAATGAGCATTTACCACCCACGAAATTGCAGAAATGCAGATAGACAAACTCCCATTTCTGGTCGTGTTTGCGGAGTGTCTTTTTATAATAGGCAAGGAAATCTCCTTTCATCTTGCTCTTGTCAAAGAAATCATACCGTTCATTGACGATGGATTCAAAACGTCGGCATCGGATGGCTTCCGCCTTCTCCGACATGACGGCATTGAAGTTCTGTTCCCGTTGGTTCTTTGGATTGGCATAGATGTAGATGCCCAAAGATTCATGACGGATTACCTTCATACTCTCTTTGTCGCGATAACCGGGATAATAATCCAGATAGAACGACAACATGTTTTTCTTTAGAGGTCTTGTCCTCAATGTTACAGTTTTACATTCGTGCATAATGATAAATATTATATTTGGTGAATAATCTGTTGCAAACCAATACAATGAAACAATGCTGATGACTGCCATTGCTGAAAATGATTCTTGTCTGTGCGGAATAATTCTCAGATGCCGGATTTTTCAGCCATAACCTTGTCAAAATCCTCTTTCAGCAGGAACATCGACTTGCCGTGGTGCATCTTCCGTATGCTGTTGTATCTCGCATAATTGTAGACATCATCCCTGCGAATGCCGTATTTTTCCATCGCTTCGGTTACGCTGTAATACTTTTCCCGTTGGTCAAAGCCACCGTTTTTGATGATGTCGATATGGCCTTTGGAATATTGGACTTTGCCATAAACGACACGGGAGGGGATTTTATGGCGATGCACAAACGAACATCGGGCATCTTTGCTCATGCCGTAGATTTCTTCCATTTGCTCCGCACCAATCCATTCCTTGATATTGTCAGCCGCTTTGTATTTGGCGAAGAATCGGTCAACTGACAGTTGTTCGTAATAGTTGAACCCACCATGACTGATTTTAGGAATGTCGTTTTCACGGCACAGCTTGCAAATGGTTTTCCTGTTCATCTGATAGGTCGTTGCAATTTGCTCGGATGAGTAATAGCCTTCGGGGATTACAAAAGTCTCTTTCGGCCGGTCGCTTTTCTTTTCCCGTTTCTTGGGTGTATATGTTCCATCACGATGCTCAATATAGACTTTGTCAAACTCCGAACGCAGCACCATTGTCCGGCTACCTTGCTTGAATCGCTTGATGTCGTACTTGTTGACATAGTAGCTGATATTAATCTTGGTAAGTCCGTATTTCTTGGTGATTTCATCGTAGGTATAATAGTCGGGATTCAGCTTCTCCTGCTTTTCCTTAATCGCGTCTATATGGGCACGGGAATAATACACCTCGTGATGGCGGTTGATTCGGGGGATATTGTGCCGCATGGCAAAGGTGACAACTGCATTACGGCTCATACCGTATTTGTCCATAACCTGCTCCGGAGTATAGTAACTCGCTGGATTGATTTCCTCTGCAAGGTCTGCAAAATACTTATCTATAAGACTGCGGTTGTAAAATACCCGATTGCCCTCCTCAATCTTCGGAATGTTATACAGCTTGCATCTGCGGTAGAGGGTTTTCTTCTGGATTTGGTATTTCTCCAATACCTCATTCGTGGTGTAATAGAGTGCAGTCTGCTTCCGTCCATAGCTGCGCTTCTTGTAGTCGGGTGTGTTGTCGAACATCTTTTCAATGTCCGACTTGCGGATGATGGTACGTCCACGAAGTTGTAAGGCCCGGATGATTCCGACAGCCATGTGACGGTAGATGGTCGCACGGCTGATACCTAAAAGGGTTGCGGTTTCGGCAGGGGAGAGGTACAACTTGCTCCCCACGATACCGACTTCCTGCATAGGCTGCTCATTTTGCCGTTCCTCGTATTCCTGTAACCTCTGCTTCCGCTTCTTCTCTTTGTACGCTTTTTCATTGCACGATTTGCTGCAATAGCGTGTTACCATCGTGTGTGCTATAAATGGTTTGCCGCACCACTGGCATTTTCTCTGGATTTCCATATATTAGTCGCCTTTAATTTCGCCTATTCTGTCTCAATGTGTCTCACAATTTCTCACAGCGTCTCACACTGTGTCTTCTATAGCGGTTTTACACATTCTCATAGCGTCTCACATCGTGCCTAAGATGTCGCTATGATGAGTGCGAAGTGTCCGCTTATTTGTTCGGCGGTAGAATTATGGTACAAAATGATGCTGGAAATCCGCAACCAGTCAGAATTGGCTGAAAACCACATAAAAAGAAAAGCCGCTGGCTATCAGCGACTTTCTTCTAATTGGCTATGGTTGTTTATGGCTGCTTACAAGCCATCATTTCCCGATGCAGAATGTTTATTTCCCCACGCAAACGATATTTGTATTGTGTAGATCGCTGTATATCAATGGAGAATTTTTTGAATGATATTTTCGGGGGACAAACGGGGGACAAAATTTCGCATATAAAAAGAAAGAAAAACAATAAAACCACTTCCTAAAAGCCGTACTGAAATGTAAGGGACACGGTTTGTCCCTCACGATTATTTTTTCTTTATCCCTCCTTGTCCCTCGGATCTATAGTTAGATTCTGTTTTATTTCAGAAATGTTAAAAGCCGTAATCTTGCACACCAAAAGAAAAAAGCTATAAAAACATTCCTGAAAAACCATGCTGAAATGCAAGGGATATAATTTGTCCCTCGTTGTATTGTTGCTTGTCCCTCGCCTGTCCCTCGGACGAAAGTTAGGTTTGATGCCGTTTCCAATAACGTGAGTAAAGTAATGATGGAATAGGTTTAGTTTGGTTTTTGTATATCTAATCAAGTTCTAAACTAAACTACTTGATTTCCTCAATTTCTAAACTCTTGATTGCTTTTTCTTTTCGTCAGCAAATCCTTCTTTTTATTCGCTATTGCTTGAAATGCGTTTTGCCGTTTATAGTGTTTCTGTTGCACACTTACTATCCTTTCTCGTCTTCACATCATCTTTCGGGTTGGCAGATAAGAATTGTGTCGCAAAGGTATATATCCCGTCTTTCTTCCTTGCAAGGTCAAGCCTATCGGTTCAAGCCAAAATCTCCACACTCGGTTTTCAACTGAGGTCGTATTTTGTCTGTGAAGCCTTGCAGGAAGAGCCGGGACACCTTGCAGAGCGACATAATTTTAATCAAACCCGAAAGTAGCTGATGCTAACAGAGGGAAAAGTAAAAAATCAAATCAATAGCGATTATGGCAAATTACGCGACTAACATCTTCTATGCAAGTACGGAGAACGAGAAAGACCTTGATAAGGTGGAGAACTTTTTGGAAGACACATTTTGCGACTGTTACCTTAACAGGTCGGAAGACTGTATCGAGGGCGAGTTTTCGTCAAAATGGGTTGCCGGTATTACCGGTATCGGCATTTACTATCTTCTGGAAAATATTGCCCTCACCATGACTCAGGCTTCCAATGTCAGTGTTATCGTATCTGTTGCACCGATTTTTACAGGGATCATGGCCCACTTTTTCTTAGACGGGGAGAAGATGAAGAAAAGCATTGTGGCAGGTTTTATCTGTGCCATGTTGGGAATCTGCCTGATCACTTTCCAGAAAGGTGAAAAATTAGAGTTGAACCCGGTAGGAGATTTTCTTGGTCTGGCAGCAGCAGCCATATGGGGCGTTTATTCTGTGTGTACCAGAAAGATTGGCGGTTTTGGCTATGATACCATTGTTACAACCAGAAGGACATTCTTTTATGGGATCCTTTTCATGCTGTTAGCTCTGCCGTTTATGGATTTCCATCTGCAGGTCCCGGCACTCCTTCAGCCGGTAAATCTTGCAAATGTAATATACCTGGGAATCGGTGCATCTGCTATATGCTTTGTTACCTGGAACTATGCAGTAAAATCTCTGGGTGCAACCAAAGCCAGCGTTTACATTTACGGTATTCCTGTGGTGACTATTTTAATGTCCATTCCGCTGCTTCATGAAGTTATTACTCTTCAGGCTATGGCAGGAACAGTGCTTACTCTTGCGGGACTTCTGATTTCTGAATGGCCATTTTCTGCTAATAAAAAGTAAAAAAATAATGCTTTCCTGCGTAAACTGTAAGTAGAGTGTGTGTCTTAAGGCAGGAAAATATGAGAATAAAACCTAAAATTGTAAAAAAATGGAAGATCCTGCAAAAGACAGCCCCATTTCTTATAATAGGAATGGCAGTTATCACAGCAGGATCTTTTTTTTGCGGCAGATATTTTTATACAGATATAGAAAGAGAAAAAAAACAGCTGGCGGCTGCTTTTTGGAATGCAGGGGAAGAGATTCTCTGGAAGCAGATATTTCCACTGGAAGTCAGGAAAAACAATGAAGACGGGTATGAGGGGACAGACAACCTGAAAAAGCAGAATACCGGATCTGACCCGGCTTATGAAAAATACCGTCAGACCAGTGAATTTTACCGTACCCATGGATATCTGGCGTGGATCGGAAAAGATGAGGCGGATTTTGATATGGATGAAGCAGGGGGCGTGAGCAGTCTGACAGCAGGAACAGGAGAAAATGTGTCCTCCAATGAGGAAAATGGACCGGACGGAAACACTGCCGCAAATCTCCGTATTGCCACATATCCGCTGCAGAAACTTATGGATTATGACTTCCTCATGAAACATTTCTATAATGTACATACATCCACCACAGCAGACCGCCAATTAATGAATGCTGAAAATCTTCTCTCAAAGGATATAACATTGCAAAAAGAAGAAACTCCAGATCCACAAACACCTCAGATCCTTATTTACCACACCCATTCCCAGGAAAGCTATAAAAACAGTGGGTCTGATGAAACTGTGACTGCGGTCGGTGGGTATCTGGCAAAGCTTCTTACAGAAAAAGGCTGGAGTGTTTACCATGATAAAGGCGTTTATGATCTGCAGAAGGGTAAAATGGATCGGAGCAAAGCCTATAATTATGCCTTGGAAGGACTTAACCAGATCCTGGCAAAATACCCGTCCATCCAGGTAATATTAGATATCCACAGGGATGGAGTAGGAGAAAATGTTTATTTAAAAACGGATATAAATGGAAAGGCCACTGCCAGGATCATGTTTTTTAATGGTTTAAGCCAGACTCCGGAAGGTCCCATTTCCTATCTTCCCAATCCCTACAGGGAAGAAAATCTGGCGTTCAGCTTGAAAATGCAGTTAAAAGCAGAAGAATATTATCCGGGGTTTACAAGAAAAATATATTTAAAAGGCCTGCGTTACAACGAACATCTGCGTCCAAGGTCCGCCCTTATTGAAGTAGGCGCCCAGACAAATACCTTTGAAGAAGCAAAAAATGCCATGGAGCCTCTGGCAGAACTTTTGGATATGGTGTTGCAAGGAAATTGAAAACATAGTAAAATGGATACGATATTCTAAAAGACAGTATTATCAAAGGGGTCAAAATACCTTTTGACCCCCAAATCTAAGAAAGAATATATTATTTAAAATATTATTAAAGAACAGAAAGAAAAATATGGAGAAAGAGGATAAAGAATGGCAGCAATTGACCAGAGTAAAATACGTAATTTTTGTATTATTGCCCATATAGACCACGGTAAATCCACACTGGCAGACCGGATCATTGAAAAAACCGGACTTCTTACCAGCCGTGAGATGCAGGAACAGGTTCTCGACAATATGGACCTGGAACGTGAGCGCGGCATTACCATTAAATCCCAGGCTGTACGTACTGTATACAAAGCAAAAGACGGAAACGAATATATTTTTAACCTGATCGACACACCGGGACATGTGGATTTTAACTATGAGGTATCCCGAAGCCTGGCAGCCTGCGATGGTGCTGTGCTGGTAGTAGATGCTTCCCAGGGAATCGAGGCCCAGACTCTGGCCAATGTATATCTGGCGCTAGATCATGACCTGGATGTATTCCCGGTCATTAACAAGATCGATCTTCCAAGTGCAGATCCGGACCGTGTGGCAGCAGAGATTGAAGATGTGATCGGCCTGGAAGCCCATGATGCACCAAAGATCTCCGCAAAAACGGGACTGAATGTAGAAGAAGTCTTAGAAGCTATCGTTCGTAAGATCCCGGCTCCTACTGGAGATCCAAATGCACCATTAAAGGCACTGATCTTTGATTCTGTTTACGATTCCTATAAGGGTGTTATCATTTTCTGCCGTGTTATGGAAGGAACAGTGAAAAAAGGTACGCCGATCCGTATGATGGCAACAGGGGCAGAGGAAGAAGTAGTAGAAGTGGGTTATTTTGGAGCAGGACAGTTTTTCCCCTGTGATGAACTGGCTGCCGGAATGGTTGGCTATATTACAGCCAGCATTAAAAATGTCCGTGATACCCGTGTAGGTGATACTGTAACAGACAGCAGCAACCCATGTGACGAACCACTGCCAGGCTATAAAAAAGTCACACCAATGGTTTACTGTGGACTTTATCCGGCAGATGGTGCCAAGTACAATGATCTTCGTGATGCATTGGAGAAGCTTCAGTTAAATGACGCTTCATTGTTCTATGAGCCGGAGACTTCTGTAGCATTAGGCTTTGGTTTCCGTTGTGGATTCTTAGGACTGCTGCACTTAGAGATCATCCAGGAACGTCTGGAACGTGAATACAATCTGGATCTTGTTACAACAGCACCAGGTGTTGTATACCGCGTACACAAGACCACAGGTGAGATGATCGAGCTGACTAATCCATCCAACCTTCCGGATCCAACTGAGATCGAATACATGGAAGAGCCGATCGTCAGTGCTGAGATCATGGTAACTACAGAATATGTAGGAGCTATCATGACTCTCTGCCAGGAACGAAGAGGCGTATATCTTGGAATGGAATATATTGAGACCACCAGAGCCTTATTAAAATATGAACTTCCGTTAAATGAGATTATTTACGATTTCTTTGATGCCTTAAAATCACGTTCCAGAGGTTACGCTTCCTTTGATTATGAGTTAAAGGGTTATGAGCGTTCTGAATTGGTGAAGCTGGATATTTTGGTAAATAGAGAAGAAGTGGATGCCCTTTCCTTTATTGTACATGCAGCATCTGCTTATGAAAAAGGCAGAAGAATGTGTGAAAAGTTAAAAGATGAAATTCCAAGGCATTTATTTGAAGTACCGATCCAGGCTGCTATTGGTGGCAAGATTATTGCCAGAGAAACTGTAAAGGCAGTGCGCAAGGATGTACTTGCCAAATGCTATGGCGGTGATATTTCACGTAAGAGAAAGCTGTTAGAGAAGCAGAAGGAAGGAAAAAAGCGTATGCGTCAGATCGGCAATGTGGAGATTCCGCAGAAGGCCTTTATGAGCGTGCTGAAGCTGGATGACGAATAGAGCGTAACAATTCAGCCATGCGCTGGTTTGAACAAGAAAGAGTGTTGCAAGCTTGCTTGCATAAGCTCTTTCTTGTTCAAATCGGCATATCGTGAACCAACGATGCCTCTTGTTTTCATATATATGGAAACAAGAAGAGAAGCATGGCTGGATCAGCAGAGAAACAAGATGATGACTAACATGAAGAAAAAGCCCATTGAACTATATATCCATATCCCATTTTGTGTGAAGAAATGTGATTACTGTGATTTTCTCTCTTTTCGAGCCCTTTCATCGGTCCATGAGGCTTATGTAGAGCAGTTGATAAAAGAGATCAAGGCCCAGAGCTGTTACTGCCTAGACTGTCAGGTTGAAACTGTATTTATAGGCGGAGGGACCCCTTCTTTACTGGAGCCTTCCTGTATCCGCCGTATTATGGAAACAGTATTTGAATGTTTTCAGGTAGAAGGAAATGCAGAGATCACCATTGAAGCAAATCCGGGAACTCTTGTAGGAAAGAAACTTCCTGTTTATAAGAAATGCGGTATCAACCGGGTAAGCTTCGGTCTGCAGTCTGCGGACAATGAGGAACTTAAAAACCTGGGAAGGATCCATTCCTTTGAGGAATTTTTAAAAAGCTTTCAAAGTGCAAGGATGGCGGGCTTTACAAACATTAGTATTGACCTGATGAGCGGGATACCGGGACAGACTTTGGAATCCTGGAAAAATACATTAAAAAAAGTCACTATGTTAAAGCCGGAACATATTTCCGCTTACAGTCTGATCATTGAAGAGGGAACTCCTTTTTGGAACCGTTTCGGGGAGAAAAACTGCAGCTGCGGATATACAGGTCCGGCTCTTCCAGATGAGGATACAGAAAATAAAATCTACCGTTTTACACGGAAATTTCTTCAGGAACAGGGCTTTGAGCGCTATGAGATATCTAACTATGCAAAACCGGGAAAAGCCTGTCGCCATAATATTGGTTACTGGACAGAGGTTGCCTATTTAGGCATTGGTCTTGGCGCATCTTCATATATGGAAGGCTGCCGCTTTACCAATGAAAGAGACTTGGATAAGTATCTGGCTTTAGATTTTGGCAGCGAAGTACCGGAAGAGAGGGAAGCTGCCCTTAAAAAGCTTTGGGGACCTATTGAAGAGCTGACCCAGGCCCAACGCATGGAAGAATTCATGTTTTTAGGACTTCGAATGTTAAGAGGTGTATCCGATGTGGATTTTATCAGGCTTTTTGGCGTGAAAATGGAAACAGTTTACGGGGATGTGATCGCCAGGCTGATCTCCAATGGCCTGTTGAAAAAAGAAGGAAGCAGCCTTGCTCTTACAGAATGGGGCATGGATGTGAGCAATTTTGTATTAAGTGAGTTCTTGTTAGGCTGATCAGAACAGGAACATGTGTGTAAAACATAAACAAAGACCCTTGGGCAGAAAATGGGATTGATATGACCGGATCTCTGCCTGGGGGTCTTTTACTTATTAAACGAAAAATTCTAATATAAACACAACTGCACAGGCTACAATAGAAACCTGGAAAAGACTTTTTCCTTTATATGCCAGGATCAATGCTGCGATCAGCGCTGCAGCTCCTGAAACAGGGGAAGCAGTAGCGTATACAATAGCAGGAAATGTCATTACAGACAGTGTAACATAAGGTACATAGTATAAAAAAGACCGGATAAAAGGATTTTTTATCTCCTGTTTGATCAGTGTCAGTGGAAGCACCCGGATCAGGTACGTCACAATGGCCATGACCGCTATGTAAAGATATACAGGATAATTCATTTATTCTTCCTCCTTTACAGGGAACAGATAAGCGGCAGCACCTGCCACGATAAATGTAAGAATGATGATCTTAAAGCCGGAGGAAATATCCTTTAAAACCGGGATCAAAGTAAAGAGAAAGCTTAGTGCCATGGAAATAAGGATAACCATGCGCAGTACTTTCTTTTCTCTTGCCGGCGGGATGATCACTGCTAAAAACATTCCATAAAGAGCTACATTTAATGCACTTAACAGCCTTGCAGGAAGAAGGCTTCCGGAAACAGCACCAAGGAGTGTTCCAATGGTCCAGCCAGGAACTGCCACAGCCATAAGACCGTAGCTGAAATAAGGGCTAAGAATCCCGCTTTTGCATACAGATACACCAAAAATTTCGTCTGTTATACCATAAGACATAAGAAGACGGTGAAAAAATGGCATGTGACTGTCTAATTTCTGTGAAAGAGAGCAGGACATAAGACAGTAGCGCAGGTTGATGATCAGCTGGGCCAGAGCCATTTCTAATAAAGAAGAACCTGCGGTGATGATGCCAAGGCCTGCAAACTGTCCGGCACTGGTCAGGTTGGTAAGAGACAGGACTACGGCCTCTAAGGTAGTAAGTCCGGCGCCTTTAGCCATGATGCCGAAAGTAAAGGAAACTGCCAGATATCCCAGTCCAATAGGAATCCCGTCTTTTAATCCCTTTTTGAATTGTAAAATATGTTCATTCATGTAAAACCTCACAGAAATTTAAGAAGACTTCCACAAAATATCATGGTTTACGGTCTGATAGAACAGCTCCCGCACTTTTTCCGGTTCCCTTGTCTGGGTGAGGATCCACATGATCTTGGTAACAGCTGCCTCTAAGGTCATATCATAAGCTTCTAACAGGCCGAATTCACGCTTGATCTTTTTGCCTACCTCATAAACAGACATATTGCTGCCTTCGTTTGTAACCTGTGTGGTCATGATCACAGTCTTGCCAAGGCTGATCCAGTGGGCTACTGCACGGTAATAATCCCCACCGTCATCATAAGAAGGCAGTCCGCCGACACCAAAGGATTCGATGATCACTGCATCATAGTGAGCGGCCATGTAGTCTAAAAGAGAAGCATCCGCAGAAGGAATCAGCTTCATCAGTCCTACGCTGGAATCCATCTGATGATAAAATTTTAATGGCCCGCAAAGCTGTGCCTTATCATCTAAATAAAATAGGATATGGTCTTCCTGGATAATGGCGATATAAGGAAAATTAATGCTGGAAAAGGCGTTATAGCTTTTAGTACGCTCTTTTTTGCCTCTGGTACCTGCAATGACCTTGCCGTCAAATACAATATTGACTCCGTGAGCCTTGTCATGGGAAGAAAAACGCAGGCTGTCAGCCAGATTTGTGCGGGCGTCTGTGTTTTCCATATCAATAGGCTTCTGTGCACCGGTAATGACAATAGGCTTTGGTGAATTCTGGATCAGATAAGAAAGAGCAGCAGCTGTATAAGCCATGGTATCTGTTCCGTGAGTGATCACAAAGCCGTCATATTCATCATAGTGTTCCTCAATGGCTTTTGCAACTGCCAGCCAGTGGGAAGGCTGTATATTGGTACTGTCAATATTTAAAATCTGTATACTGTCGATCTGGCAGTAATTACGGCTGTCCGGTACATAAGTTAAGATTTCTTCGGAAGTAATGACTGGCTTTAAGCCATCTGGTGTACGTTTGCAGGCAATAGTACCGCCTGTTCCTAACAGAAGGATTTTTTTCATATACTAAGTATCTCCTTGCTATATTGTGATTTAACTCTTAACAATTACGATTATATTAAGAATTCATCACTTTTACAATCCTTGATTGAATAAAATCAGAAATATGTTAAACTATACTCATACAACTAAATATACTCTCGGAGTCTTTCCTGCATTTGCTTTTGCGGCCGATTTTCCGCCAGTTGCACTCGAATTTCATTAACGTACGCAC
>OGWS01002481.1_pt1 | contig 11510 bp, 8 predicted proteins | sample 1576111 | NCBI WGS metagenome assembly OGWS01 (sample SAMEA3541534, study PRJEB24748) | human gut metagenome | biome: human gut; feature: human-associated habitat; material: faeces | place: China | collected 2012
CTTTGACATACAACGTCTTGGTTCCCTGCGGAAGCTTTGCCAGATCGATCTCAATCGGGTCAAGCAGATGTGCCGGGTCTGCTTTGTAATGGATCTCGGTGATCTCCGGTTCGAAGACACCCTGAACGACTTCTTCATTTACAAAGGTGACCGGAACGGTTGCGGATACGACTTCACCTGCGACCAGTGCCTGGAAATCCAGTGCCAGGATCTTCTTGCTCAGTGGATCATAATCAATATTTTTTACCAGGGCATCGACCTTTTCACCTGCGATATCCAGCATGGTCTGTGCACCTTCTTTGGCTTTTTTAATGAAGCTTAAAGCATCCTTTTCTGCGTATTTCAGAGCTACATTTTCTTTCATCTCACGACCATATAAAATGCCGGTGGTGTAGCCTTCTCTTCTTAATTTTTTTGCCTTTACCTCAGGGTCTCTTTTTTCAGCTGCTAATGTCATCATAATAATCTGCCTCCTACTTTGAATGGCCGGAGAAAGAAATCCTTCCGGTCTTATAATCATTATTCATTCGTGTAGATGGAGAGCTTGATGTGTTGCTTTAAACATCGATTGGTTCTTCTTGCACTGACTGTATTATAGCACTTCTGGAAAAAAGTGAACCTTGAAAAAGTTACAAAAAAACAGTATACAAAGAAATAAAATTAGCAATATTTTCAGAAATTAGCACTCTTTTATGCAGACTGCTAATAAGTGCGGCCTGGGAATTATGCAATTTCATAACCGCTTATTGAAAATCAAGAGTAAACAGGCTAATATGGGAGTAGAACAGGTGCTGCTGTTAGGCAACGCGTGAACAGCAACGAACGGATTGCATTACCTGAAAGGGGGAAAGGTATGCTCTATATTGGAATTGATCTTGGAACATCGGCGGTAAAACTCCTTCTTATGGAGGGCGATGGAACGATCCGGAAAATCGTATCCAGGGAATATCCGATCTATTTTCCGCATCCCAGCTGGTCGGAGCAAAAGCCGGAGGACTGGTTCGCCGGGACAATGGACGGTTTGAAAGAATTACTGGATGGCTGCGAGAAGGACCAGGTGGCAGGTATCAGCTTTGGGGGACAGATGCATGGCCTTGTGATTCTGGACGAAGACGACCAGGTAATTCGACCGGCACTGTTATGGAACGATGGACGGACCTGGGAGGAATGCGATTATTTAAACAACGTGATCGGTAAGGAAACGCTTTCGGAATATACGGCTAACATTGCTTTTACAGGCTTTACGGCACCGAAGCTTTTGTGGGTGAAAAATAAGGAACCGGAACATTTTGCGCGGATTGCGAAGATCATGCTCCCGAAGGATTACATCGCTTACCGTCTGACCGGGGTGCATTGCACCGATGTGTCGGATGCGTCCGGCATGCTGCTGTTTGATGTAAAGAACCGCTGCTGGTCAAAGAAAATGTGTGAGATCTGCGGAGTGCGTGAAGAGCAGCTGGCAAAGGTTTATGAGTCTTACGAGAGCGTGGGAACCGTACTCCCGGAGATTGCGGATGAGCTTGGTATCCCGCATACAGTCCGGGTAGCAGCAGGTGCTGGAGACAATGCGGCAGCGGCCGTTGGAACCGGTACGGTGGGCGATGGCATGTGCAATATTTCTTTAGGAACCAGCGGCACAATCTTCATTTCTTCGGAAAAGTTTGGGGTAGACAAGCACAATGCGCTGCATGCGTTCGCCCATGCAGACGGACATTATCATCTGATGGGGTGCATGCTCAGTGCGGCTTCCTGCAATAAGTGGTGGATGGATGAGATACTCAAAACGAACGACTATGCAGGGGAACAGCTCACAATTGAAAATCTGGGAGACAATCATGTGTATTTTCTTCCCTATCTTATGGGGGAACGCTCCCCGCATAACGATCCGAACGCCCGCGGGACGTTCATTGGCATGACTATGGATACCAGCCGGGCCGATATGACCCAGGCCGTGCTGGAGGGTGTGGCTTTTGCATTGCGGGATTCCCTGGAAGTGGCAAAATCCCTTGGAATCCAGATTGAGCGCACGAAGGTATGCGGCGGCGGTGCGAAAAGTCCGCTGTGGAGAAAGATCATTGCGAACGTTATGAATTTGAAAGTGGACATGATCGAGAGCGAGGAAGGACCAGCTTTGGGCGGTGCCATGTTGGCGGCAGTTGCCTGCGGGGAATATGAAAACGTGGAGGAGGCAGCCCATAAGATCGTGAAGATTACCGGAACAGTAGAGCCGGAACCAGAGCTGGTGGAAAAATACGAAGCACGTTACCAGGTGTTCCGTCAGATCTACCCGGCCTGCAAACCGTTATTTGCGCTGATGAAATAAGAAATTGATGGGAACTGCCCATAGAAAACAGGAGGAGAAGGTATGAACAACATTCCAGAAGTAAAAGTAGGCATTGTTGCGGTGAGCCGTGACTGTTTCCCGGAGTCATTGTCCGTGAACCGCAGAAAAGCACTGGTCGAGGCGTACCGTAAAAAGTACGATGCAAAGGATATTTATGAGTGCCCGGTCTGCATCGTAGAGAGTGAGATCCACATGGTGCAGGCACTGGAAGACATTAAGACGGCTGGCTGTAATGCATTGGTTGTATATCTTGGAAACTTTGGTCCGGAAATTTCGGAGACACTGCTGGCAAAGCATTTTGATGGACCGAAAATGTTTGTGGCAGCTGCAGAGGAGAGCAAGGACAATCTGGTACAGGGACGTGGGGACGCTTACTGCGGTATGCTGAATGCGAGCTACAATCTGGCATTGCGCAATATCAAGGCATATATCCCGGAGTATCCGGTTGGAACTGCAGACGAGTGCGCAGATATGATTCATGAATTTCTGCCAGTCGCGCGTGCTGTCATCGGTCTGTCTGACTTAAAGATCATCAGTTTTGGCCCGAGACCGTTAAACTTCCTGGCATGCAATGCGCCAATCAAACAGCTTTATAACCTGGGCGTGGAGATTGAGGAAAACTCTGAACTGGATTTGTTTGAAGCTTTCAACAAGCATGCGGGAGACCCGAGAATCCCGGATGTTGTGGCTGACATGGAACAAGAACTGGGTGAAGGCAATAAAAAACCGGAGATCCTGCCTAAGCTTGCCCAGTATGAACTGACCCTGCTTGACTGGATTGAGGCACATAAGGGCTACCGCAAATATGTGGCGATCGCCGGGAAATGCTGGCCTGCATTCCAGACCCAGTTTGGCTTCGTGCCATGCTATGTCAACAGCCGTCTGACGGGACGCGGTATCCCGGTATCCTGTGAGGTAGATATCTATGGCTGCTTGAGCGAGTTCATCGGAACCTGCGTGAGCCAGGATGCCGTAACGCTTCTGGACATCAATAATACCGTGCCGTACGATCTTTACGACAGCGAGATCAAGGACAAATTCGATTACAGAAGCCACGATGTATTTATGGGCTTCCACTGTGGCAACACCAGCACGAAAAAGCTTTCCTTCTGCCAGATGAAGTACCAGCTGATCATGGCGAGAAGCCTTCCAGAAGAAGTGACCCAGGGAACCCTGGAGGGAGATATTGTTCCGGGTGATATTACCTTCTTCCGCCTGCAGAGCACCGCAGATAACAAGCTGAGAGCTTATGTGGCAAACGGAGAGGTTCTTCCAGTGGCAACGCATTCCTTTGGAAGCATCGGCGTGTTCGCAATTCCAGAGATGAAACGCTTCTACCGTCATGTGCTGATCGAAGGAAACTTCCCGCATCACGGTGCCGTGGCATTCGGCCATTACGGAAAGGCACTGTATGAAGTGTTTAAGTATATCGGCGTTGATGGGAAAGAGATTGGTTACAACCAGCCGGCGGGTGTGCGTTATCCGACGGAGAATCCATTTGCGTAAAAAATGAAAAAAGATGATCAGAATCACAGCGGGGTACGGCTGACGTATCGTGTGAAATAAGAGGTGAAAATAAGGCAGCCATCTGTATAATGCAGATGGCTGTTTCCGTGTGCAGATCGGGGAGACACCAGTGGCATGTCCGTCGATTTGCAGATTAAGAAGTACAAACGAAAACTTTCTGGATTTAGCTTAGATAATTTCGCATGCTTTTCAGCGCATTTTTCTCCAGCCTTGACACCTGTGCCTGGCTGATATGGATTTCTTCTGCCACTTCTGTCTGGGTCTTTCCCTCGAAAAAACGAAGGTCTATGATGTGCCGTTCCCGTTTCGGCAGCCGGTCCATGGCTTCCCGCAGTGAGATTTCTTCGACCCAGCTTTCTTCGGAACTCTTTTTATCCTTGATCTGGTCCATGACGTAGAGCGGGTCACCGCCATCGGTAAAGATAGGCTCGTACAGGCTGACCGGACTCTGGATGGCGTCCAGCGCATAGGTGATCTCTTCTTTGCTGATCCCAATCTCCTGGGCAATTTCCATGAGGGTTGGTTCGCGGGAATTTTTGCGGGTCAGTCCTTCTCTTGCATAGATGGCTTTGTAGGCGGTATCCCGGAGGGAGCGGCTGACCCGGATCGAATTGTTGTCACGCAGATAGCGACGCACCTCCCCTAAGATCATGGGAACCGCGTACGTAGAAAAGCGGACATTCTGGGTGATATCAAAATTGTCAATGGCCTTGATCAGGCCAATGCAGCCGATCTGAAACAAGTCATCGACATTTTCATTGCTGCTGGAAAAACGCTGGATCACGCTTAAGACCAGTCGTAAATTTCCTTTGATGTACTGTTCTCTGGCGTCCTTATCGCCATCCAAAATGCGCCGGAAAAGTGCATCTTTTTCCTCGTTCGTAAGCAGGGGCAGCTTCGCCGTATTGACTCCGCAGATTTCCACTTTGTAGCCTGCCATGTTCCTTACCTCCGCAGATGATGTTTATGGGCTGTAACGATTCAGCATGAGATTTTGTTATGAACCGTTACATTTGATTTCTATAAAGATGATTTACGGAAATGAGGGGATTTATACGTTGATGGCGCTTCCAGAAACTGGATTTTACATTGCAATTAGGAGAAAGGTTGTTTATGATAAAGTCAGAATACTTGCAGTGCATAAGGTGAAACAATCCGGTATCATAGAGGAAGTGAGACAAGTGTGCAGCGGGCAGAACTGGATAAAGGAGCAAAGAACAATGGGACATTTTTATTTCGTAAGACACGGCCAGACCATCTGGAATGTAGAAGGAAAAATCTGCGGGGCAACCGATATTGCCCTGACGGACCTGGGACACAAACAGGCGATAGAAACAGGAAAAAAGATTCTGGAGGAGCACATTCATGCGGACGAGATTTTGTATTCTCCGCTGATGCGCGCGGCGGATACGGCAAAACATATTTCTGAGATGACCGGGATCCCAGCCCGGATGGAACCGCGCCTGAAGGAGCAGAACTTTGGCAAATGGGAGTCTACGCCGCGAAAGGGCGCGGAATTTCAGCAGGCGAAGCAGTCGTTTGCCTGCAGTTATGAGGGCGGCGAATCCATGCTGCGTCTGGCCCAGCGGATTTACAATCTGCTGGATGAGATCAAGGCGCAGTCGGATGAGAAAACCTATATTCTGGTGGCGCATAATGGAATTGCCCGGGTAGTACAGTCCTATTTTACGGATATGACAAACGAGGAGTTCGCGGCGTATGGTGTGAAAAACTGTGAGGTTGTGCGGTATGATTTCTGAGAATCCTCGTAAAGCAGCAGAATGAGCGTATGTAATGGCTGGAAAAATATAAAACAAACACTTGACGTAAAGCCAGGTTTAGGATCTATGATATTTTTAGAATGGTAAAAAAGGAGGATTTATCTATGAATGACCAGAAACCAGTTGCAGCAACCAATGGCGACCAGTATGTACCATATGACCAGAGAACCGGCGAGGAGTCCGTTGTTTATTTTACCAGAGACCTTTCTGAGGAAGGGTTAAAGAAGGTTTATAACCGCATCAAGGAGCATATTTCCGGAAAGACCGGCGTGAAGCTTCACACCGGCGAGAAGAACGGTCCGAATATCATCCCGCGTCCGTGGGTAAAGGAGCTTCTGGCTTCCGAGCTTCCGGATGCAAACATTGTGGAGACCAACACTTACTACGAGGGAGACCGCTATACCACCGAGCAGCATCGGGAGACCTTAAAGGTAAATGGCTGGACGTTCTGCCCGGTCGACATTATGGATGAGGACGGAACTGCCATGCTTCCGGTTAAAGATGGCAAATGGTTCACCGAGATGAGCGTTGGCAAGAATCTGTTAAACTATGATTCCCTGCTTCTCCTGACTCATTTTAAGGGTCATGTGATGGGTGGCTTCGGCGGTTCTAACAAGAACATCGGTATTGGCTGTGCAGACGGAAGAGTCGGCAAGGCGATGATCCACACGGTAGAAGGTTCTGATCATATGTGGAGCATTGCTACTGAGGAGCTGATGGAGCGGATTACCGAGTCTACAAAGTCTGTTGTCGATCATTTTGGTGACCACATTGCGTTTGTGAATGTGATGCGCAATATGTCTGTTTCCTGTGACTGCGAAGGCGTTGCAGCAGAGCCGGTTGTTACGCCGGATGTGGGCATTGTGGCATCTGCAGATATTCTGGCAGCAGATCAGGCCTGCGTGGATATGGTCTTTGCCATGAAAGAGGATGAGCACAAGGCTCTGACAGAGCGTATGCTTACCCGCCACAGCATGCGCCAGCTTTCCTATATGAAGGAAATGGGCATGGGCAATAACCGCTATCGTCTGATCGACCTCGATAACGATGATGAGGTGATCGATGCAGCAAAGGCTGTTGAGGGCGTGGTGCCGTTTGGGCAGGTGAGGAAAATTAAGTATAGCAAGTAAGAAATTGATCTTTCAATAAAATAGAGAAGGTCCGGAAAAGCGTGAAAAAGCGCTTTTCTGGACTTTTTTGTTGCTCTATGCATTCAGAGAAAGCAGCTCGTGATAATTCTTGGTTTTGAAGTAGGTCGTGAAGTGGTATTGAAGTAGAACATGAAGTGGTATTGAAGTAGGTCGTGAAGTGATATTGAAGTAGCATGGAAGCTGACATTGAAGTAATATTGAAGTTGATAAGGAAGCTTTTATGAAGTAAAATAAAACAGTCTATAGAATTTGATTGCTACATTTAGGAGAAATGACTATGAATACGAAATTATCATTCGCAAGTGACTACATGGAAGGTGCGCATCCTTCTATTTTAGAAACATTACAGGAAACCAATTTTCTGGCATCCCCGGGCTATGGAACGGATTCTTTCACGGAGTCTGCAAAGCAGAAGATCCGCGAGGCCTGCAAGGCACCGGGTGCAGAGGTGTATTTTCTGGTTGGAGGAACCCAGACCAATGCTACGGTGATCGATGCGCTTTTGCAGTCCTATCAGGGTGTGATTGCCGCAGATACCGGTCATGTCAGCATGCACGAGGCAGGTGCGATCGAGCACAGCGGGCACAAGGTGCTGACGCTGCCTCATGAGCTTGGGAAGCTTTCGGCAGAGGAAATCCGTGCATACCTGAAAACATTTTGGAGCGATGAAAACCACGAGCATATGGTCATGCCTGGTATGGTTTACATTTCCCAGCCGACGGAGTACGGCACGCTTTACTCCAAAAAGGAATTAGAGGATATCAGCAGCGTCTGCCGTGAATATCAGATCCCGCTTTATGTGGACGGTGCCCGTCTGGCGTATGCGCTTGCGTCTCCCGCAAACGATGTTTCCCTGCAGGATCTGGCTGAGTTGTGTGATGTTTTCTATATTGGCGGCACCAAGTGCGGAGCATTGTTTGGCGAGGCGGTTGTGATTCCGAAGGCCGGACGGATCCCGCATTTCTTCACGATCATCAAACAGCATGGTGCACTTTTGGCAAAGGGAAGAATCCTGGGAATCCAGTTTGATGTTTTGTTTACGGATCACCTTTATGAGCAGATTGGAAAAACAGCGGTTGCATTGGCAGCAAAGATTCAGGATACGATAAAAACAGCCGGAATTCCGCTGTATCTGGAATCTCCGACCAATCAGGTCTTTTGCATTATGGAAAATGCCCGTCTGGAAGCATTAGGAAATGAGGTGGAGTACAGCTTCTGGGAAAAGGCTAATGAGACCCACACAGTGATCCGCTTTGCGACAAGCTGGGCGACACAGGAGGAAAACGTGGAGAAGCTGTGTGAATTGCTGAGAAGAGAATAGCGGAAAGTGTTACGATTTGCAGGCAGGAATTTCCTGAATCAGCAGATGCGTTACTCGTGCCTTCCCGATATGCAGTGCAATGAAAAATGTGTTTTTTGTGTTAATTTTTCTCCCTCCCCTTGTTAATTGAAAAATGCGTGTTATAATACAAATAGAACAAAACTATAACGACAACAATAACATTTTTCTTCAGGCAGCAGCCGCTTCAGAAGGTAAGGTGAGAAATATGGCAGCAAAGAAAGATTTTTATGAAGTTCTCGGTGTTTCCAAAACAGCGAATGACGCAGAAATAAAGAAAGCATACCGTAAGTTGGCAAAGAAGTATCATCCAGACAGCAATCCGAATGATACCGTGGCAGCAGAACGGTTTAAAGAGATCAATGAAGCATATGACGTTTTAAGTGACCCGGAGAAAAAGAAACTGTACGACCAGTTTGGCGCGGCAGCGTTTGAAGCCGGGTTTGATCCGAAGGCAGCAGCCGGAGGATATGGCGGCTTTGGTGGATTCAGTGGTGGAGCCGGTGGTTTTGGCGGCGGCTTCCACGGATTTTCCGGCGGTGCGGGTGGTTTTCACGGTTTTTCGGGTGATCCAAACGGCGGCTATCAGGAGTTCCATTTCGAGGGCAATCCGGAAGATATGGACGATATTTTTGGCGGCATGTTCGGAGGTATGTTCGGTGGACACGGAAGCAGGCAGAACGGCACTGGCTCGAACAATCAATCTGGAGGAAGCGGACGAAGCAGCTTCCATGGTGGTTTTGGCAACAGTGGCTTCCAGAGCCGTGGTCAGGATGTAACTTCCGACTTGACGGTTACGTTTGATGAGGCAGCATTTGGCTGTGATAAGATCATCACACTGACCGGCTCGGATGGACGCAAGCAGACCTTAAAACTTCATATTCCAGCTGGTATAGAGGATGGCAAGAGCATCCGTCTGCAGGGCAAAGGCGGTGCCGGAATCGGCGGCGCACAGGACGGAGATCTTTTGATCTGCATTCATGTCAGTGAAAAACCTGGATTTACCAGAAAAGGAGCAGATGTGTATACGACAGCCAACATTCCGTTTACGACAGCGGTTCTTGGCGGAGAAGCAATCATCCAAACCTTAAATGGACGGGTATCCTGCCGCATCAAACCAGGGACCCAGTCCGGCTCCAAGATCCGTCTGAAGGGCAAAGGTGTAGCCAATATGCGTGACCCGAAGACCTTTGGCGACTTATATGTCACCGTTCAAATTGAAGTGCCGACGAATCTGTCGGCGGAAGCACTTGCGAAACTGAAAGAATTTGAGAAGGCCAGCAGTGGAAAGAAGGGCGGATTTCACGCCGCGTAAATGAGAAGGGACTTGTGTGTGAAATGACTGATCTATAGAGTGGATTATTTCACAGTGCAGTCCCTTTTTGGGGGATAAAGAACCTGCTCATATCAGTATGTTCCAATTCCAACAGCTTTACTTTATTACCAATCCCGCCTGCATATCCGGTCAGACTTCCATTCGTGCCCACCACCCGGTGGCAAGGCACGATAATGGAAACCGGATTATGCCCGACAGCGCCGCCGACAGCCTGGGCTGACATTTTTGCGAGTCCATGCCGGTCGGCCAGTTTCCTGGCAAGAGCTCCGTAGGTAACGGTCTGCCCATAGGGAATTTCCAGCAGCAGCTTCCAGACCTCCATGCGGAAATCGGAGCCGGTCAGATGAAGCTTTGGTGTGAAATCGGGTTTCTTTCCCTGAAAGTAAAGATCCAGCCAACGGCGGGTATCGGTAAGAATTTCAGAAGCTTCTTTCTGACCGGCAGCAGCAATGCCGGTCGGAGTCTTCTCAATTTTTTTATATTCTTTGTTCTCTAAAGTATCTGCAAAATATTTCCCATTTTCCAGCCACAGTCCGGTAAGACCTGCCGAATCAGCTGCAAGCAGGAGCGTCCCGAGGGGCGAAAAATAGGTGGATGTGTATATCATAAAAATCCTCCGTGAAGTTCCTAATCAATAAGATGTTACTGTTCATGCGAAATGTCAGTAACAATAATTTTACTACGAAATAAGAAATTGGGAAACAAGAAATAAGCGCATTGTGGTATTTGAGATGCTGCGTTATAATATCTTTACAATAAGCATGTGAAAAGAAAGTCCATAGATATTTTTGATCTGGAGGTGAAACATGGGAAGTTATCTGAATCCGGGAAATGCGCTTTTTAAGATGGCAGTGAATTCTCAGATTTTTATCGATAAAAGTATGCTGATCCAGGCAACGAATCAATGTATGAATACGATGCAGCGGTTTGTTTGTGTGAGCCGGCCGAGAAGATTTGGAAAGTCCGTTGCTGCAGATATGCTGGCAGCTTATTATGACAGAAGCATCGATTCCTCTGCATTGTTTGAACATTTAAAGATCAGTAGCCAGGCATCTTATCAGAAACATTTGAATCAATATGACGTTATAAAAATTAACATACAGGAATTTTTGAGTGGGACACAAACGGTCGATGAAATGCTGCAGCGGATACAGAAATTTCTGATCTATGATCTTATGGACGTATATGGTGAGGTAAGATTCCGTGATGATAAAAATTTGATTCAGGTGATGAAGGATGTATACGCATATACAGGGCATCCGTTTGTTATATTGATCGATGAATGGGATTGTCTGTTTCGGGAATATCAGCGGAGTGAGACAGCACAGAAAAAATACCTTGATTTTTTGAGAGCATGGCTGAAAGATCAGAGTTATGTGGCTCTGGCTTATATGACAGGAATTCTTCCGGTTAAAAAGTATGGTTCCCATTCAGCATTAAATATGTTTACAGAGTATTCCATGACGGAACCAGGAAATATGGCCCCATATTTTGGTTTCACAGAGGAAGAGGTACAAGAACTCTGTGAGCTTTATCAGATGAATTTCGAAGAGGCGAGGGCCTGGTACGATGGGTATGGGTTAGTTCAGCATGAGCGTACGGGAGAAATTCGATATTCCATGTATAGCCCCAAGTCGGTGGTTGAGGCAATGCTGCGTCATAAATTTGGAACATACTGGAATCAGACAGAAACTTACGAGGCATTAAAGCTTTATATTCGCATGAATCTGAATGGTTTAAAAGATGCAGTGGTCAAGATGCTTGCGGGGGAAAATGTATCGATCAATACCGGAACGTTTACGAATGATATGACAAATTTTTCCACAAAAGATGACGTGCTGACACTGTTGGTCCATTTGGGATACCTGACTTACGATAGTGAAAATGAAACCGTGACAATTCCCAACAAAGAAGTTTCGCAGGAATATATCAATGCACGAAAGGATTATCGTGGGAATTTGCTTCTGGCGGGAATCAATTATGAACGGAATACAAAAACACATAGCTGTGTTATTGAAAAAATAACAATTTA
>OGWS01002483.1_pt1 | contig 11502 bp, 14 predicted proteins | sample 1576111 | NCBI WGS metagenome assembly OGWS01 (sample SAMEA3541534, study PRJEB24748) | human gut metagenome | biome: human gut; feature: human-associated habitat; material: faeces | place: China | collected 2012
CACAAACCATGGCTTCTCGGTATAGCACCTTTGGTCGCGCTCGTTGAATACGGCTTTCAAAACAACCGAATGATGGTCTATGTCGAAAAATGCCTATATAAATGAAAGCGGCGCAGCTGTTCCCAGTTCGTGGAACAGCACGGAAGTGCCGCCGCCCCGCTTTCCTTTCGGCCGAACAGTCCCCGGAACGCACAAATCACGCAAAAGGACGCACCGCACAGGGTCCGGCGCGCATATTTCCCCTTTTTGCCGCTCAAACTAAGCGCAGAAAGGATGTGTTCCCATGAATATCTTCTATAAGATCTGCGTTATTCTCATCATCATCGGCGGCATCAACTGGGGCCTCATCGGCCTGTTCAGCTTCGACGCCGTGGCTTGGCTGCTGGGCGGCAGCGCAAGTTTGCTCTCCCGCGCGGTATATACCGTGGTTGGTATCGCCGCGCTGTGCGCCATTCCCAGCCTGTTCGGCAGCGAGCCGCAGGCGCGCCGGGCGGAATAACGCCCCGCGCGTTTTCCCTCTCTTCCGGCCGTCCGGTGCGCCGCGTTCACAAAACGCGTTTTCGGGCGGCCCCTCTCCACGGCAGCGGGCCTCCGCTGCCGTTTTTTGTCGTTCCAATTTCTCCGAAAGCCCCTCCCGGGCGGGATTTCCAGTCCATATCGTGCGCCGCGCACTTTACAGAAACCCCACTTTTGGTATATAATATGCTATAAATGCGCGCACCTGCGCGCACTTTGATACAAACAGCATGCAGGAGGCGCGCCATGGCGGTATACGAAACAGGCAGCAGAGCCGAAACGGCAGCGCTGGGCGAGCGCCTGGCCAAGGTGCTGCGCAGCGGCTCCCTGGTGCTGTTTACCGGAGGGCTCGGCGCGGGGAAAACAGCCTTCTGCGAGGGCATCGCCCGCGGGCTGGGCTGCACCGACGAGGTCTCCAGCCCCACGTTCGCCATCGTGAACGTATACCGCGGCCCTCAGCCCTTCGCCCATTTCGACATGTACCGTATCTCCACCATGGAGGACCTTCAGGCAACGGGCTTTTTTGATTATCTGGACGACGGCGCGGTGGTTGCCGCAGAGTGGAGCGAAAACGTCGCGCCGCTCGTGGCGGGCGAACCCGCTGTTCATGTGGACATCGCAGTGCTGGACGAGCACCGCCGCCGCATCACCATCGAGGGGGCTCAGCTTTGACGATCTTTGGCCTGGATTCTGCGGGAAAGACCGCCGGCATTGCCATACTGCGGGACAGCCGGCTGATTTATGAATGTTATCTGGCTACGGGCCATACACACAGCGAAACGCTGCTTTGCCTGTGCAAAAACGCCTTTGACGCCGCAGGGCTTTCTCCCGCGGAAATAGACGTGTTCGCCGCCGCTGCCGGGCCGGGCAGCTTCACGGGCCTTCGCATCGGGCTGGCTGCCGTCAAGGGACTTGCTTTCCCACACGACACGCCCTGCGCCGCTGTCTCCACACTGGAGGCGTTGGCATACAGCGCGGCTGTGGAAGGCACGCTGCTGTGCGCGCTGGATGCGCGCCGGGGCGAGGTGTACTGGGCCGGTTTTTTCGCCGCGGACGGTGCGGTGGAGCGCTTATGCCCGGACGAGAGCGCGCCCGCCGCTTCCCTGCGCGGGTTTGTGGAAAGCGCGCGGGAGCCGGTGTGGCTGCTGGGCGACGGCGCGCAGCTGGTGGACGAGGCGCTGAACGGCACGGGCAAGACCCGCCTGTATCCCGAAGCCTACCGCCTGGGCCGCGCCGGCGGCGTGTGCCGGGCTGCGCTGGCAGCGGGTGAAACGGTGCCCGCTGCACAGCTTATCCCCGATTACCACCGCCTTTCGCAGGCGGAGCGGGAACGGGCGGCGCGTCTGCAGGCCGCGCCCTGACCGCGCAAAAGATAAAAAACATACCGCGCCGGCTTGCGCCCGCGGACAAGGAGTTGTATCATATGGAGAAACCCGTTGCACTGGGCGCCGACCATGGCGGTTTTGCCCTGAAGGAGGCCGTCCGGGCGCACCTGGACGAACGCGGCGTGCCCTACGTTGATTACGGCACGCACAGCGAAGCATCCGTTGATTATCCCGATATGGCCGTGCCTCCCTGCGAGGCCGTTGTGCGCGGCGAATGCGCCTGTGCATTGCTGTTCTGCGGCACGGGCGTGGGCATCAGCATGGCGGCCAACAAGCTGGACGGAATCCGCGCCTGCTGCTGCAGCGACGCTTTCAGCGCCAAATACACACGCCTGCACAACGACGCCAACGCCCTTTGTCTGGGCGGGCGCGTTGTCGGCCCGGGCCTTGCCTGCGAACTGGTGGACCTGTTTCTGGACACCCCCTTCGAAGGCGGCCGCCATGCGGGCCGCGTCGCCAAGATATCCGCGCTGGAGCAGCGCTGACATACACGCCGAGCCATCCCGGAAAGCCGAACATAAAGGAGACTGAAAACAATGAGCAAAACAATGATCATGGACCATCCCCTTGTACAGCATAAGGTAAGCCTGCTGCGCAACAAAAACACCGGCACCAAAGAATTCAAGGAGCTTGTGTGCGAGCTTGCCACACTGCTGTGCTATGAGGCCACGCGGGATCTGCCCACCGAAGAGGTGGAGATCGAGACGCCCATCGCTGTGGCAAAGACGCGCATGCTGTCCGGCCGCAAGCTGGCGCTGGTACCGATCCTGCGCGCGGGGCTGGGCATGGTGGACGGCATGCTGGCGCTCATCCCGGCCGCTAAAGTCGGGCATATCGGCATGTACCGCAACGAAGAGACGCTGGAGCCTGTGGAATACTACTGCAAGCTGCCCGATGATATCGCCGAGCGCGAAGTCATCGTTCTGGACCCGATGCTCGCCACCGGCGGCAGCGCCGTAGACGCCATCACGCAAATCAAAAAGCGCGGTGCAAAGAGCATCAAGTTCATTGGCATCATCGCTGCGCCCGAAGGCATGCAGCGCCTGCAGGAGGCGCATCCCGACGTGGACATCTATGTGGCCGCGATGGATGAAAAGCTGAACGAGAACGGCTACATCGTGCCGGGTCTCGGCGATGCAGGCGACCGCATTTTCGGCACAAAATAAAACGTTCCCTCCCGCGATGCGGGGATGAACGCTCTATGAGTGGAGCTATGATATGGCAAGACGAGAACTGAGACGAAAAATCACCGCGACGGTGCTCACGGTAACTGCGCTGTGCTGCCTTTTGGGCGTGTGCGCGTGGCTGCTGCTGGGCAGCAATGTGTTCAGCGACACCATCCGCATCATGATGCTGGTATGCACCGTGGTGCTGGGTGTCGCCACCATTGGCTTGCTGGTGGCCAAGGTACAGGAAATCCGTGCGCTTAGGGAGATCATCCGCAGCGAAGACGCCCAGCAGCAGAGCGAGGCCGAAACACCTCGCCCGGAGCTGGCCCCCCTGCAGACACTGGACCATACCACCATCGAGCTTCCGCCGCTGCCGGACATCCCGGCGCCGGCTGCACAGCCCGCGCCCAAGCAGGCCAAGCAGCAGCCGAAAACCAAGCAGGGCCGCAGCAAAAAACGCGGCCGTGCAATGGAGCAGCCTGCTGCTGAGACTATGGCCCCGGCGCAGCCCGTGCTGCAGCCCATTGAGGTGGTGCCCCCCACGCCCGTCGCCCCGCCGCGCCCTGTACAGCAAGCGCCGCAGCCCGAACAGCCGTCCGTTGAACGCAAGTGGAAGCCCATTGATTTCAACGCCGCCATGCAGCAGCGCCTGGCCGAAGAAGCCGCCGCACGCCAGCGCGCCATAGAGGCCGCGCGGCGCGCCGAAGAAGCACGTTTGGCGGAAGAGGCCCGCCGCGCCGAGGAAGCGCGTTTGGCGGAAGAAGCCCGCCGTGCCGAGGAAGCGCGTTTGGCGGAAGAGGTTCACCAGGCCGAGGAAGCACAGGCCGCATCGGCTCAGACGGGCCCCGTCGCAGAGGGCCCCACAGAGGACGCTGCGCCTGCATCTGTGACTGCTGGGCAGACGGACGCGGATGCAATCCCTCTCTCCTGGGACGAGCCTTCGGCTGAGATATCCTTCTCCATTCCGGAGGAACCCGCGCCGCAGCCTGTGGCCGAGGTTTCTTTCTCTATTCCCGCAGAGCCGGAACTTCAGCCTGCCGCACAAGCGGTTCCGAAAGCACAGGCGCAGCCAGCGCCTGTGCTTCCGGAACCGACGGCGGACACTGAGGCCGCCCGCCGCGCAGAAGCGAACGCCATGCGCCTGCAAGCCGCCCGCCATGCACAGGAAGCCCGCCGCTCTGCCGAGAGTCGTGCCGCCGAAGAGGCTCAGCTTGCTGCTGTTGCGCGCCAGGCTGAAGAAGCACGTCTGGCTCAGGAGGCGCAGCGAGCTCAGGCATCCCAGACTGCTCAGCCCGCACCTCAGGCGGTACCTTCTCAATGCGCTCCCCAGCCGTCGAAAGCCGAACAGCCCGGTACAAACCAGTGGGTAGCATGGACGCCCATCCAGTTTGATATTCCTGCTGAACCGGTACCGCAGCAGCTTGCTGCGCCTACGCCAGAAACCACCTGGACGGCTGCAGCACCCAATGCCGCCTTCAATGAACCCGCGCGTGCCGCACAGGCCGCTCCGGCACAGGAAAAGGCTCCGCGCAAAGAAAAACGCGGTTTTCTGGGCCTGTTCGGCCGGCGTAAGCAGCAACCTGCGCCCCAACCGGAAGCAGAGCCGGTTCCGGCGCCTGTGCAGGTTCCCGCGCCTCCCCCTCAGCCGGCACCCACGCCGCAGCCCACCGTGCAGCAGCCCGAGGGCGACCAGCGCGTAAAGCTGAATGTGAAGCCGATCTCCTGGCCTGCGCCGCCTCCGCCTTCACGCAACTTTGTGCATCCGCCCCGCTCTACGATGCCGTTTACAGCCATCACACAGGAGCAGATCCAGCAGGCGCAAGCCGTACAGCGGCAAACCGCGCCTGCGGCACAGCCAATATCTGCGGCAGTGCGGGAAACTTCGCCGCAGACCGTTGCTGCTCCCGCTCAGCAGCCCACACAGCAAACCGGCGCTGCAGTTCCTCCTGTTCAGCAGCCCGCTGCACCAAAGGCTTCTCCCGTACAGACGGGTTCTCCCACGCCGTACTGGCAGGAGTAACGCAGCCTCACGGGAGTTGGCGGGAAATACAGCTGTTATTGCCGCAAACAGATTTTAACCAACACAAAACGCCTCCGGGACCACGACAGGTCCCGGAGGCGTTTTTGGCTTTTGGCATCCCATCGCTGCGGCATCTAAATATTCTTCCGAGTTTCCCATCCGCATTCGCCACGCAGTGCATACCCCGCTGCGCGAGACCGCTTGCGGTAGAATGAGCCCCGGAAAAACATCCGTTTTTCCGTTCATCCGCCTTGTCCCGCCTCATCTTGTATTGCCGGGGATGCGATCTGCTCTCTGCGGACCGCATACACCAAACGCCAGACGCCGTTCTCCAGCCGCCACAGCACCCGCACAGACTCACGCCTGCCGGAGCCTCCGGTGCGCACCGCTGTGGCACATACCGCATATTTCGGAGCGGAAAGCATCTGATAACTGTAAAGCCAATTTCCGTCTCCTTTTTCCATTCCCACCATTGTTTGGAATTGCTTCTCTATGTGTGCCAGCCCCGGCGGTGCCGGGCAGCAGACAGCACGCTCCAGCATCGCGCCGCTCACCGTGCAGCACAGCGCCAGCGCCGCAGCAAGACCCACAAACCGCTGTTTCACATATCAGCCCTCCTCCCGGACAGGCTCTCCGAGCTGCTTCTCACAGCCCTTGCACAGGCTCCATCCGTCTCAATCTTCAAGTACGGGCCCGGGAGCCGAAACGGCATCGTCCGCGCGCTTCTAAAATACCCCTCAGTCAACTCCTGCCGGACCTTTTTGTGTATTCTGCGTTCATTATACTCAATATATTTAGTATAGTCAATGATTTGAGTATGATAAAGTGAAGCAAGAGGTGGGGGGAATGATCAGCTACGAGCCGTTTTACCGCACGCTGTACCGGAAAAACATCACAGAATACCAGTTGATCTTCAAGCACGGCGTTTCGGCCAATACCCTGCACCGCATGAAGCACGGCGAGACCATCACGCTGAAAACACTGGATACCCTGTGCTTTATTTTGGATTGCCCGGTGTCGGATGTGATTGAATACCGCAGGGACGGAGAATAACAAAAGAGGCGCGCCTGTATGGGCAAGTCCAATAAGGAAGTATTTTCTATGTAAGGTTCGGTGCAATCTCTAAAGAGGTTGCACCGTTTCTTTATTATGCTGCAAAACGATATTCGTGTGGATTTTTACGGATTTCTTCCATCATTATAATGATTTCATCTTCGGTTGGGATTTTAAACATTCCGACCGCTGTAAAGTAAATATCCACTTTTACATAACAATGACCGCTTGATTTATCGTTGTTGTGGACCTCAATGCGCTCAATTAGAGAATTGATCAGAGTGGGTGTTAGTTCCTTAATATCCGTCATTTCACGAAAGGTACGGAGCAGTAATCTCAGGTCGAGACTTTTTTGTTCGGCTTTGTCTAAAACCGCTTGCGCATCGGATACAGTAATTGCAAGTTCTTTTTGTTCTTTTTCATATTTTGAAACTCGTCTTTCGTAAACATCATCTGACAATCTTCCAAAAGTATTATCCTCGTAAAGCTTATCCATCAAGCGTTCCAATTCTTCAAGTCTTCGCTTGCCGTACTCAACCGTTTCCTGCATTTTTTTAAATTCAGCTTTACGAATCGCCTTGTTTTTCATTGCCATCATATAAAGAAAGACAGGTTCATGACAGCGAACAAAATCAGCGAAGTCGCTGATAGCTTCCATTACAATTTTTTCAAGTACTACATTTCGGATATAGTGAACTTTACAAGTCCCTCTGCCAGACCTATAGTTGGAGCAACAATAAAATTCTTGATTTGTATTCAAACTTTTAGCAGAGCAAAAATAAAGTTTCGCACCACAATCAGGACAAAAAACAAGACCTGAAAATAGACTTTGCCGTCCTGTCGCAGTAGGACGGCGTTTATTTTTGCGAAGTTCTTGTACCCTTAGCCAATCTTCCTCTGGTATAATCGGTTCCTGCATATTAGGAATAACTTGTTGTTCTTCAATAGGGTTATAAATGACCTTGTGAACCTTGTAACTGACAGTAGTAGATTTGAAATTTACCGCACATCCCGTATATTGTCTATTTTCAAGAATGTGTACTATAGTTTTCTGATCCCACGCACATGGATTTAGCGGTATCTTTTGAGAGTGTTTTCTACCGACAGATTCATAATAAGCAGATGGAATTAAAATATTTTCTTTTTCCAACTGTCTTGCGATTTGTGACGGCCCTCTTCCGCCAAGCGCTAAAGCAAATATTTTACGCACAATTTGTGCGGCAGGTTCATCAATTAACCACTTTTCCCGATTTTCAGGATCTTTCACATATCCAAAAGGAACAGAAGATGAAATACGCTTTCCGTTATCTGCTTTGGACTGCCATACAGCACGAATTTTCTTACTTGTCTGAGCTGCATACCATTCGTTAAAAATATTGTAAAACGGCAGCATTTCCATCCCTTCACCTGTAGTGCTGTTGACATTCTCCTGAATGGAGATAAAGGTAATGCCAAGTGAAGGATAAACGATTTGTGTCAGTCTGCCGGCTTCGACCTGTTCACGACCAAAGCGAGATAAATCTTTCACGATGATTCTGCTGATTTCTCCGTTTTCAGCCATTCTCTGCATACGCTGAAAAGCTTCTCGATCAAATCGAGTTCCCGAAATCCCATCATCCACGAAGAACATGGTATTCTTGTAACTGTGTTTTTTGGCATAATCAAGTAAAATCTGTTTTTGATTCGTAATTGAATTTGATTCATCAATCTCGCCTTTCTTTTTGTCATGATCTTTCATATCCTCAACAGATAAACGACAATATAGGGCGGTGATCAATTCATCAGGATTTGCAATTTGTCCCTTGTTTTTATTTTTAGTTGTCATAATATTTTTCTCCTTTCCGACAACCAGACACTGCAAAGGCATTATTATTTTACAGTGTTCGGTTATCTTTTTTCTATTGTGTGGTTAAATTAAATTCTCAGAAAGAATCAATTTTTTGAATTGTTCCATTACGCTTTGTGTTCCCTTTGGATTAAAATGAGTAGATACTTCGTAAATTGTACCTCCAATTTTGGTTTTGAAAGTACTTTCGCCAAATTTGCAAGTGTCTTCATAATTTAAGATTTTTCCATTTTTACAGGGAATAAAGTAATCTGTAATGCAGGCAGTCTCATTATTAGAATGAATATCTATTTTTTTAGTCATAAAAATCCTCCTTATCTCGAATCTCTGTCCCGCAGCCGCTTTCGATGGTACGCTTCACAGAGTTTTACAATGATTTCTTCCATTTGAGTAGTGGTATAGTCTTTCGGAAAATATTTGCGGATTCGCTCGACAGGAATTTTCACACGCTCTTTCTGATTGGCTTTTTCTTCGCTCATAATGGCGGACAACTGTTCTTTCGTGAACAATCCCTGTATACTGAGAGCCTTTAAACGCTGTGCCTGAGATAAATTAGGCGTACAATCGCTGTATTCCATTTCGGACACCAACATTATCTGTTCTTCGGGGAGTAGATAGGATAGCTCGACAGCAGGAGTGAAAGCAATCCGCTTTTCATCAACCATATCCAAAATAGGTGGGATAAGATTAGTAAGACGAATATAGCGACGAACTTGATTTTTACTTTCATCTGCTTGTTGTCCTATGATTTCAGCGGTTTCTAACTTCCGACCAACTTGGTCGGAAGTCAGGTCAGAGCGTTTGCCTTGTCGAGATAATGCTTCCATTTTCAGCTTGTAAGCGAAGGCTTTTTCCGATGGTAAAATATGCTCTCGGTGCAGATTGCTGTCTACCACTGCGATGGCGGCTGCGTCACGATCAAGGGGAACAATTAAGGCAGGGACTTCTTTTATCTCTGCCTTAACTGCTGCACGAAACCGTCTGTGTCCCGATACAATTTCATATTCATCTTCGGTGTTTTCTTTTGGCCGGACAATTAACGGAGATAAAATACCTTGCTCCTGAATACTCTCGATCAACGCGTTCATTTCTTCGTTGTCCTGAACCTTAAAGGGATGTCCCTCAAAGGGGAAAAGTTTTTCTATTGCAATATTTTTCGGTGTGTTTTTCATCGTTCATAATTCCTTTCTCTATTTTTGGTTTTTACTTGTATTTCCATAGCACGCTCGGTTTCAAGCAATTTCAAGATATGCGGATACCGCTCGGTGATGGATTGTGCGGTTTTGAGATCTTCACGCAAAGGTTTTAACTTTGCAGAGATTTTTTTTGCCGCTGTTTTGTTCTGTTCTTTTTCTTCTTCCGATTTTGGGCGGCGGATACGGTTATAAATTTTCTGCCGCTCTGATTCCAACGCAGAAATATCCGTAGATTTTTTCTCGATAAATGAAACAAGCTCCTGTGCGGAATCAATTTGATTCTCACAAAGAAGCTTGTATTCCTTTAAGGTTTGATCTAATTTTCTGACTTCCTGCCGTAGTGCCGGGGATAGAGGCTTTGGGGATGACGGCTCTATATTGTTGCCTGTAATCAGCTTCCAAAGCTCAATAATCAATGCAAACGCAAGCTGTATCCCGTCCATACGCTGTGCTTTTTTAAATTCGTATTCAAGCTGTAACAGCGGTGCATATCGTTTTGGAATACGAATTGCGTAAAGAGTAATATTTTTCTGATTATCAATCAGTCTCTGCCGTATTTTCTCCTGCGTATATTGCTCACCCAAAGAATCAAGACGGACAGAGCGTTTCCAACCGGGAGCAATAATGGATGGATGACGGTAATCGCTGTTTCGGGCGTAAGAGTAGCCGAGATTTTTCAGGTATAAATCGAATGTTTTCCAATTGGTTGTATTTGAAATTGCTTCATCAATATCTTGTTTCAGAATATCTCGGTGAGTTAAACCGCCGCTTTTGTGAATCCAATAATTTTTCTTTCGGTTGCCTGTGAATTTACTCGGCGGCAATACGCTTTTTCCTCGCTCCAAGCAAACTGCGTCGGAAATCTCTCTCAGCTTGTAATGGTCTGAAATATGGTTCTCAAATTTCCGACCGGTGCGAAAAGATACAGAATTAACCACAATATGATTGTGAAGATTATCTGTGTTCAGATGGGTGGTGACGACTATCTCATAATCCTTGCCCCACATACGCCTTGCAGTTTCCAGTCCGATTTGATGTGCTTCTTCGGGAGTAACCTCGCCGCTTACAAAACTCTGATAACCGTGATAGGCAACATTCCCACCGAGTTTGCCGTAACGACGCTTAGTAGCCATCATATATTCGTATGCTTTTTGCTTCGGACAGTTGATACCCGAAACATACATCGTTTGATCCGTCTTTTTATCATTCTCAACATAACGGAGTGCCGCATATAAATCTTCATCCAAGAATTTCTTGTCGATGGTTTTGTCAGGGTTACGGGCATATTCTATTACTTCTTTCAGCCTGTTTTTGACAGGCCAGAATCCGGTGGTTGCCATTTACGCATATCCTCCTTCCGTGGTAATAAAAGTTCCGAATGAATTTCATCAATCAGTGAAAGCAGTTTGTTTTCTGTTTCGGGCGTAAATCCCGCTGTGTTGTCAAGCTGACACAATTTGTTATAGAAATCAAAAAAGACATCGGGAAGAACCGTTATCGGTTCATATCCCAATGCCCTTTGCACCAGATATTCACTAATAGATAAATTGCATTTTTCTGCAAGTCGTTTGATTTTGTCTTTTTCTTTAGGTGTTACCCGTATCTCTATGCGGGCAAGTTTTTCTTTTGGATTTCTGTTCATTAAATCAGTCCTTTCTGTTATCGGGGTATTAGGGGCGCCAGTCCTTAAAGAGTAAATCGGCTAAACAGCCGATTTTGAGTTGGAACTTGCCGTACAAGTTCCCTGCTTGTTATGGTGTGAGGCATCAATCTTTTTTCATAAATTCAGGCAGCTCATAGTCTTTCAAATAATCATCACAATAACAATATTCGTAAACCTTGTATGGTAGGTTTTCAGGTTTGTGCCAACACTTTTGTATTGTGACTACATATACAGGTGAACCAATTGCTGGAATACTCATCCTGAATTTATCTAATTCATTAAAGCTCAATGTTAACCATATATTTGGGAAGTCTGTGGATACAATGAGAATCTCACAGCTCTTTTTCGTGTGGTTGATAAACACATCACGAACCCATCCAACGGTTTCACCATCGAAAAATGGCTCAATAAATTGCGTTCCGTCGTAATATTCAATCGCATTACAAATATTACCGCTTATATCAACTGTTTTCTTCTTGTAATAGCTATTAATCTGTTCCATAGAATTATTTCCTTTTTTGAATGAAAATGTTTGTTAAATAAGGGACATCAAAGTGATGTCGCAGGATATTTCAGAGCATAAAAAAGCGGCACTACTCTAATGCCGTCATTTACCGAGAAACATATCGAGGAAATCCATAAGTTCGTTTTCTT
>OGWS01002487.1_pt1 | contig 11486 bp, 8 predicted proteins | sample 1576111 | NCBI WGS metagenome assembly OGWS01 (sample SAMEA3541534, study PRJEB24748) | human gut metagenome | biome: human gut; feature: human-associated habitat; material: faeces | place: China | collected 2012
TGATCGGTTTTATCATGAACTTATATGTGTTTGCTGCACGGGCAGCAGGCCTTGGAATACTGGCCTTTTCTTTGCTTGGAACCGCAATCCCGCTTCTAATCACCGGAGGCATCCACATGGATGGTTTTTTAGATGTGACCGATGCAAGAAGCTCCTTTTTAAGCCGGGAGCGGAAGCTGGAAATTTTAAAAGATCCGCATGCAGGCGCATTTGCGATCGCAGGCTGCGGTGTGTATCTGCTGCTTTATGCCGCGGCGTTTTCCGAACTTGGAAACTCTGCCTTTCCTGCGATTGCCGGAATCTATGTGGTCACCAGGTCGTTAAGTGGCCTTTCTGTCCTGTGCTTTCCGAAAGCACGAAAGGACGGACTTGCGGCAACTTTTGCAAAGGGAACCGGAAGCGGATCGCCGGTTGTAAAGGCGGTCCTGACGGGATGGCTTCTTGCCGGAATCTTATTTTTCCTGGCAACAGCAGGCGTGCTCCCAACTGCGATCATCATGGCTGCGGCGGCACTGGTCTTTTTCTGGTACCATCATATGGCGTTAACGGAATTTGGTGGAACGACTGGCGATCTGGCCGGTTATTTTCTGCAGACAGCAGAGTTGGTTATGATAGCGGCACTGGCTGTATGCAGTCATATCTGGTAACATGATTGAAAAAGAAAGGCAAAGACGATCCGTCTGGAGGGGAGAATCGCATGATCCTGATCATTGGAGGAAGATTTCAGGGAAAGAAAGCGTTTGCAGAGCAGATATGCAAAGAGAAAAAAGAACATCATAGTCAGAACGCTGGCGGAAAAATAGCAGATGCACTGGAAAAAACAGGACCGCGAATCCAGGTTTTGCCGGATTTTCATCTTCAGGTCCGAAAAGCCCTGGCGGCGGGCGAAGACCCAGACAGCATGACACGCAAGCTTCTGGAAAATCCGCCCGAGGTAATCACGCTGGATGAGGTGGGATGTGGAATCGTGCCCATCGAGCGGGAAGAACGCATCTACCGGGAGGCGGTGGGACGTGCCGGACAACTGCTCGCTGCCCGGGCAGAAAAAGTATACCGGGTTCAATGCGGCATTGCGGTCCGGATCAAATAAGGGCTAAGCAGTAATCGAAAAACTGTAAAAATGAAACTGTAGAGAAGGAAACAAACAACATGATACTCAGAAATCTCTGGATGGAATATGCAGCTGCGGTCTGTATTGGTTTTTTATTCGATTTTATTGTGGGAGACCCTCACGGGCTCTGGCATCCGGTCTGCGGGATTGGAAAGCTGATCTCGCGAATGGAAAAACAACTTCGGAAAAAGGTGCCGAATCAGCCGAAAAGTCTGCTCCTTGCCGGTGCGGCGCTTGCCGTGACGGTTCCCTGTGTGACCGTTGTAATCACAGCGCTGATCCTGCTTCTGGCCGGTTTGATCCATCCATATTTCCAGTTTGCCGTGATGTGCCTGCTAGACGGGTGGATTCTGGCGGCAAGATCACTAAAAACAGAGAGTATGAACGTATACAAAGAACTGAAAACAGGAGATTTAGACCGTGCACGCTATGCGGTATCCATGATCGTTGGACGGGATACCGAGGACCTGACTGCGGAGGGCGTGACCAAGGCAGCCGTGGAGACGGTTGCGGAAAATGCTTCCGACGGCGTGATCGCGCCACTATGCTTTTTGTTTCTCGCCGGTCCGGTTGGCGGATTTTTTTATAAGGCTGTGAATACCATGGATTCCATGGTGGGCTATAAAAACGAAAAATATCTGTATTTTGGACGTGCGGCAGCAAAGCTAGATGATCTGATGAACTGGATTCCTTCCAGGCTGACCGGTCTTTTGTTTACAGTGGCAGCCTTTCTGCTGCCTGGGATGAACGGAAAAGAAGCATTTGTGATCTGGCGACGGGACCGCAGAAACCATAAAAGTCCGAATTCAGCCCAGTCGGAATCGGCCTGTGCCGGGGCACTGGGAGTCCAGCTGGCAGGGGATGCCTGGTATTTTGGAAAGCGGAACCATAAACCGACCATAGGGGATGCGCACCGCCCGGTGGAACCGGAGGATATTGTGCGTGCCAACCGTCTGATGTATCTGGCCTCGGTTCTGGCACTTCTTGCCGGAACCGGTCTGATCACTTTGCTTAAGATACTGACAGGAGGATTGGTGTAATGGAGCCACACAAAGCATTGGGACACGGCGGGGACGTTTACCGCAATCCGGTAAGCCATGATTTTTCCATCAATTTAAATCCGCTTGGGATGCCAGAAAAGGTTAAGGACTTCCTGAGAGATTCGGTAGACGGGTGGGGCAGGTATCCGGATCCGGAGTGTGAAGCATTACGAAATGCATTGGCAGAGTACCACCATGTACCTGCAGAGTGGATTCTTTGCGCCAACGGTGCTGCAGACCTGATCTTTCAGGTGGTGCGGATCCTGGCACCGAAAAAGGCCTTGCTGCTTACTCCGTCGTTCTCGGAATACAGACAGGCATTGACTGCGGTGGGCTGTGAAATCGAAACACTTCCCATGAAACAGGAACAGCAGTTTCAGCCAGACATCGAAGCAGTTTTAAAACAGATCACGCCCCAAACCGATCTTTTGTTTTTCTGCAATCCCAATAATCCAACTGGCCATGCAGTGCCTGTTTCTATCGTAAAGAAGCTTGCTGACCGCTGCCGCCAGACGAAAACCTGGCTTCTTTTGGATGAGTGCTTCTGTGAACTGATGGAACAACCAGAAAACTTTTGTATGCTGCCAGTGGTCGGTGACTATGAAAACTTGGTGATTTTACGGGCATTTACGAAGACATATGCCATGGCGGGACTTCGTCTGGGATATGCGGTGTCATCATCCAGTGCGCTGCTTCAAAAGATCCGGCAGGAACGTCAGCCCTGGAGTGTGTCGGTTCCGGCCCAGGAAGCAGGAGTCGCAGCACTGAAAGAACAGGCATATTTAAAGCAGGCAAGAACGCTGATTGGGACAGAGCGCACGTGGCTGATTTGCCAGTTACAAAAACTGGGATTCACGGTATTTGAGTCAGACAGTAATTTTATTTTGTTTTATAGAAAAGAAAAGGATCCTGGAGAATTGTTCCAGGCCTGCCTGAGACGGAAAATCCTGCTTCGCGACTGCAGCAATTTTGATGGCCTGACATCAGGCTATTACCGGATCTGTGTGGGAATACCGGAAGAAAACAGGTTTTTGATCCGGAATCTGAGGGAAATTATGGATGAAAAGGAATCCTGCCGAAATACGGGAAAGTGACAAAATATAAAGGAGAGACAGGCTATGAGTTTATACCGGATCATCCTGGTGGATGACGAAGAAGAGGTACGCAAAGGCATCATACGAAAAATTGACTGGAACCATTTGGGATTTGATGTAGTGGGCGATGCGGAGAATGGGGCAGAAGCGCTGGAGCAGATCGAACAGCTGGAACCGGAAGTGGTCATGACAGATATCCGCATGCCCTTTATGGACGGACTGACTTTAACAGAGAGGATCCGCCAGAAATATCCTTCCATGAAAGTGCTGATCTTTTCCGGCTTCGATGATTTTGAATATGCCCAGCAGGCAATTAAACTGAACGTGACAGAGTACATACTAAAGCCGGTGAACGTAGAAGAACTTTCGGAGATTCTGACACGGGTAAAACAGAATCTGGATGAGGAAATCTGCCAGCGGCGCGATGCGGCACTTTTGCAGGAAAGTTACCGGAAAAGCCTCCCGATCTTGAGAGAAGTGTTTTTAAATGACCTGGTGCGCGGCACTGCAAATGCCAGTTTGATCGAAGAAAAATTAAGAGAATACAATGTGGACATTCTGCATGCACAAAAATGGATCACGGCTTTGCTGCATATTGAGGCAGAAAATACAGATCGTCCAGCCGCCCTGCAGAAGGAGCTGGTGCCAATTTCCGTGCGCCAGATCGCAGAAGATCATTTAAAAGAGTATTGCCGTTTCACGATGTTTAACTCTTCAGCAGGAATGACCCTGATCGCGGCAATCGATGAAAACAATTCCCAGACCGGCCTCTTAGACCATTTGGGAGACATTTGCAAAGAATGCAGAAGAATCCTGGATGTGACAGTGACCATTGCTGTGGGACACAGCTGTCAGGATTTGTCCGAGATCAGCCGGATCTACCAGTCATCCGTGGATGCTCTGGGTTACAAGACCATTGTGGGAACCGGACAGACAATCTACATCAACGATGTGGAGCCGGTAAGCCGCGGAAAGCTAAAATTCGATAATACAGATGAAAATGATTTTGTCACGGCCGTAAAATTCGGTCCTCAGGAAAAAATCACGGAAACGATCCAAAAACTGATGGCACGTATGGACGATGCAAAGGTCCATGCCAGACAGCAGCAGCTTTATATGCTGTCTCTTTTTAACTGTGTTACAAGGCTGATGCAGCAGTATGATCTGACGACCCGGGAAATTTTTGATACGGAAACGCAGTATATGGATATTCCTTCCACAATTGGGAAACCGGAAGAGTTTGAAAACGGGCTTTTGCAAGTCTGTTTCCGGATCCATGAAAGCTTAAATCGGGAACGCGACAATACCACCAAAAAAGTAATCCTGGAAGCGAGACAGTATATCGAAAGCCATTACCAGGACCCGTCTCTCTCCGTTGAGATGATCTGCCGGGAACTGCACATGAGCCCGGCATACTTTTCCACGATGTTCCGCAAGGTGACCGGACAGACCTACATTGCTTATCTGACAGAAGTACGTCTCCAGAAAGCGGTGGAACTGCTCAATGAGACGGATGATAAGACGTATGTGATCGCCCAGAAAGTGGGATATCAGGAACAAAATTATTTTAGTTATGTATTCAAAAAACGGTTTGGAATTTCGCCAACCAAATACCGGGGAACGCAAAGCAGTTAAAGGAGAAACATGATGTTAAAAAAGAAATGGTCTGATCTGCCTGGCCGCGTCAGCATCCGCTCTACCATTTATCTGTATTTTACGATCAGCGCCCTGACTGCCCTGATCCTCATGGGAATTTCCTTTTACGGACGTCTTGTCAACCAGATGACAGCAGCGATCCAGGAAGAAAACCAGACGATGCTGGCACAGGTCAATCATTCTGTGGATTCCTACCTTCGTACCATTATGAAGCTGTCAGATTCCCTGTATTATGATGTCATCAAAAATGCAGATCTGTCGCAGGAAAGCATTCACTCAGAAATGAATCTTCTATATGACAGTAACCGGGATTATGTCTCCAATATTGCATTATTTTCCAAAGACGGGGCACTCATCGATACCGTACCGGCAGCCCGTCTGAAAACGGGACTAGATGTAAGCAAGGAAGACTGGTTTCCTGAGACACTGGAGCGGACCGAAAACCTGCATTTTTCTACACCGCATGTACAATATATTTTTGACAGCGATGAAAATCAGTATACCTGGGTCATTACCATGACCCGTGCGGTAGAAATCACCAAAGGAGTATCTGCCGAACAGGGTATTTTGCTGATTGATATTACCTACGGAAGTTTAAAACAGCTTCTGGACAGTATTTCCATGGGAAATCACGGCTATCTGTACATGATCAGCTCCAGTGGACAGCTGATCTATCATCCGCAGATGCAGCTGATCGATGCGGGACAGATGGAAGAAAACTTAAAAGCCGCCGAAACTTACCGTGACGGGAATTACCGGGAATCCTATCAGGGCGAAATCCGCGATGTTACGGTAAAGTCTGTCGGCTATACCGGCTGGAAACTGGTTGGTGTTACACCAGAGCGTGACAGTTATCTCAATACCCTGAAAACAAAGCTCTTCATGTTTTTTCTGGTCGGACTCTTTTTGTTTATGCTGATGATCATCAACTCCTCGATTTCCTCCCGCATTACGATACCGATCCGGGAACTGGAAAAATCCGTCAATGCCTTGGAAACCGGAAATCTGGATGTGGAAGTATATCAGGGCGGTTCTTATGAGATCCGACACCTTGGCCGTTCGATCGGTGATATGGCAAGACAGATCAAGGTACTGATGCAGGATATTGTTGCGGAACATGAATCCAAGCGAAAGAGCGAATTCGACACCCTGCAGTCCCAGATCAATCCGCATTTTCTTTATAATACCCTGGACATCATTGTCTGGATGATCGAAAATGAGCAGAAATCAGAGGCAGTCAAGGTTGTAACTGCACTGGCACGATTTTTCCGTATCAGCTTAAGCAAGGGGAAAAGTATCATTCCAGTGCGGGATGAACTCGAACACGTGCGCAATTATCTTATGATCCAGCAAATGCGGTTTAAGAATAAATTTACTTATCAGATTGATGCAGATCCAGAAGTACTTGGAATGGCAAGCTTAAAACTGATGCTTCAGCCTCTCGTTGAAAATGCCATTTACCATGGAATGGAATTCAAAGATGGAGACGGGCTCATTGAGATCCGTGCAGAACGGAAAGAAGATGGATTGTGCTTTACGGTTCAGGATAACGGACTTGGCATGACAGAGGAACAGGTCGACAGTCTTTTGACTGAGCATGCGCATGTTTCATCCAAACGAGGTTCCGGAATCGGAGTTAAAAATGTGAATGAACGGATCCGGCTGTATTTCGGAAACGAATACGGTCTTCGGATTGAATCAGAACCAGATGAAGGGACGATCATTCATATCCATCTTCCGGCAGTGGACTACCGGGAAATCCAGGAAAAGGAGAGAAGACCATGAAAAAACGCGAGAACCTGGTTCTGGCCGGTCTGGGTTTCATATTGATTTTATTATATCTGCTTTCCTCCACGGATCTGATCATCAAAGAGCGGAAAACGGAAATCTATCCGGTTTCCTTGATCCTGGATGATACAACCGATGAATTTTGTCAGAATTTCAAAAAAGGTGTGGACCGGGCAGCCATCGAACTGAATGCAGATGTAAGCCTGATCACTCTGTATGAGGGCGGCGATGGCGAACAGCAGATTGAACGACTGGCAAGGGAACAGCAGGATGGCGCAAAAGCACTGATCGTTATGCCGGTATCGGAGAATGTGCTGGAAGATGCACTGGCACAAAAACGGCTCCAGATTCCGCTGGTTCTGGTGAACGCTGCGCTTCCAAGAGATAAAGTATCTTCGGTGGTGATGACAGACCATGATGCAATGGGACGTAAACTTGCAGAACAGGTACTTACCCGGCACGGAACAGAAGTTCCGTATTTCCTGTTTGACACTGGCAAGGAATCTGCTGCGAAACATCATTTTCAGGATGGAGTCGAGAATGTGCTGCAGACAAACGGGTGCATCGTAAAAAAAATAGAACGTCATGGAGATGGAAGTTTTCGAAAAGCAATTGAAGAACTGGTATACCCGGATTCTTCCAGGGCGGTGATTGTTGCGCTGGATTCGGAATCGCTTCTGGAAACCGCACAGATCCTTGCAGACAGCAGTGTTTATCCGGAACATGTCGAGGGGCTTTATGGACGAGGAACTTCTACCACGCTTTTGAATTATCTGGACCGTGGCGTCATAGACGGGCTTTGTGTTACCGATGATTTCAGTACCGGATACTTAAGTGTAAAACGGGCTGTGGAAATTCTGGCAAACCAGAAACTGACGGAAGAAACGATACTGGACAGTTATTATATCGAAAGAAACGACCTGCGCAGTCCGGAGTTTGAAAAGATGCTTTATCCCATTGAGTAGGAGGTTGATACGCATGAACGTAAATAGCAAAAAGGCAACTGCTGCATTACTTGGGCTGTTTCTCACAAGCAGTCTTCTTTCCGGCTGCCAGACCGGTAACACTCCGGAAAAGAAAAATGCGATCCGTATTGGCGTCAGCCTGTACCGGGCAGACGATACCTTTATCAGCAATATCCGCGCGGAGCTGGAAAAACGGGCAAAAGCATATGAACAGGAAACTGGTATCAAGGTAACTTTGGACATTCAGGACGCCAAAGGAAATCAGTATACCCAGAATAAGCAGCTAGAACGCTTTGTTTCTCTGGGGTGTGATGCACTGTGCATCAATCCGGTTGACCGGACCACCTCCTCTGGTATCATCGATCCGGCTATGGCTGCCGATATTCCGGTAGTCTTTTTTAACCGGCAGCCGGTGGAAGAGGATATGGACCGCTGGGACAAGCTTTACTATGTCGGTGCGGATGCCAAGGAATCGGCTGTACTGGAAGCAGAAATCGTGGCAGAGCAGTATGAGAAAGATCCGGCATTCCTTGATCAAAACGGAGACGGAGTGATCAGCTATGTTCTCCTGGAAGGAGAGAGCAATCATCAGGATTCCCTGATCCGTACGGAATGGTCTGTCCAGACTTTAAAAGACCGGAACGTACCAATCGAAAAAGTAACAGGCGGTATTGCAAACTGGGAACGTTCGCAGGCATCCGCCATGATGGAACAGTGGCTGTCTTCCTATCCGGATAAAATCGAACTGGTGATCAGTAATAACGATGATATGGCCCTTGGCGCCATCGATGCGATGGAACGTGCAGGAGCCAACCGGATCCGTGTGGTTGGAATTGATGGAACAACTCCAGGACTGGATGCAGTAAAAAGCGGAAAGATGCTTGGCACAGTGTCCTCAGATAAAAGCGGCTATGCAGATGCAATCTTTACCATTGCAGCATCCGCCGGATTGGGTGAACCAATCCCGGAGAAAATCAGCCTAAACGGAGAAAAATACTACTGGACCAGGCAGAATCATGTCACAAAAGACAATATAAATCCTTAAAAAATTGTAGAATCGAAAAAATTCCATAATGCTGAAAAGAAAATCCTATGGAAAATTGCACAATCCGCCGCTATAATGAGCTTGTCAGATGGAGAAAGTAAACAAAAACTTACAAATTATGACAATTTTATTTAAAGGGAGGATTTACATCATGAGATTAACAAAGAAAGTAACCGCTATGGCAATGGCATCCTGCATGATCCTGTCTATGACAGCATGCGGCGGAAGCAAACCGGCAGAGACTACTGCAGCTGCAACTGAGGCAGCAACGACCGAAGCTGCAAAAGAAGCAGAGACCACTGCAGAAGCAGTAAAAGAAGCTGCAGGCGGCGACTATGCAGACAAAAAAGTCGGCATTTCCATTTACAAATTTGATGATAACTTTATGACTCTGTACCGTACCGAGTTAGAGAGATACTTAACCGAGGATCTTGGCTTTAAGAAAGAGAACATCACCGTTCAGGATGGTAAGGGCGATCAGGCAGAGCAGACCAACCAGATCCAGAACTTCATCGCTTCCGGCGTTGACGTTATGATCTTAAACCTGGTTCAGTCTTCTTCCGCACCGCAGGTTACCGATATGTGTAAAGACGCTGGAATCCCGGTTGTTTACATCAACCGTGAGCCGGATTCTGCAGAGGAAGAGAGATGGGCTTCCGACGGTATCAATGCTACTTACGTCGGTGCAGACGCAAGACAGTCTGGTACTTATCAGGGTGAAGAAATCCTTGAGACTGCAAACAAAGGTGATATCAACGGCGATGGCAAAGTAAGCTACATCATGGTTCAGGGCGATCCGGAGAACGTAGATGCCCAGTACAGAACCGAGTATTCCATCAAAGCTCTGACCGATGCAGGTGTTGAGGTTGAAGAGCTTCTGCTCCAGAGAGGTGACTGGGATCAGGCTAAGGGTCAGCAGATCGTTCAGGATGCATTAACCCAGTTCGGCGACAAGATCGAGGTTGTTTTCTGTAACAACGATGCAATGGCACTCGGTGCTCTGCAGGCAATCGATGCAGCAGGCAGAAAAGTAAATGAGGATATCTACCTGGTAGGTGTAGATGCTCTGACCGAGGCAGTTCAGAACATCACCGATGGCAAGATGACCGGTACCGTATTTAACGATTACATTGGTCAGGCTAAGACTGCAGCTGATATGGCTGTCAAATACTTAGACGGTGAGTCTGTTGATCCGGTTAACATGGTTGACTATGTAAAGGTTACCCCGGACAACGCAGCAGACATTCTTGACATCATCAAATAGTCAGACTCTGGCCTGTAATTAACAGTGATTCATCTTTCGGGTGTGTCGTCTGACACACCCGATTTTTAAAGAAATGCAAACGGCCGCAGAAAACGCAGCCGCATGCAGAAAACGGCTGAAAAAGCCGGTACGGAGTCAGAAAGGAGAGAATGGGATGGCAGAGTACAGGTTGGAAATGAAGGGAGTCTGCAAAAGCTTCCCGGGTGTAAAAGCCCTCGACGGCATCAACTTAAGAGTCCGTCCCGGTACCGTCCATGCGTTAATGGGGGAGAACGGAGCCGGAAAATCTACCCTAATGAAATGTTTATTTGGCATCTATAAAATGGATGAAGGTGAAATTTATCTGGATGGAGAGAAAATGACGATCTTAAATCCAGATGACGCTTTACATAAAGGACTGGCCATGGTTCATCAGGAACTGCAGCCGATCCCGGAGAGAACGATCGCAGAGAATATGTATCTGGGTCGTTATCCGCTAAAAAGCTTTGGTCCGTTAAAGATCATTGATCATAAGACCATGAACGAGGAAGCAGCCAAGTGGCTGGACAATGTGAAAATGCCTTACGATCCGAAGGCAAAACTGGGATCTCTTTCCATTGCACAGATGCAGTCCGTAGAGATCGCCAAGGCAGTATCCATGAGTGCGAAAGTTGTGATTCTGGATGAGCCGACATCATCTCTTACCGATAATGAGGTAGAGGCGCTGTTCCGCATCATTCGGGATCTTAAATCCAGAGGCGTTTCCATGATCTACATCTCCCACAAGATGGCTGAGATCCGTGAAATTGCCGATGATATTACCATCATGCGTGATGGTACTTATGTAGGGACCTGGGAGGTCAAAGACATCAGTGACGATGAAATTGTCCGCCAGATGGTAGGTCGTGAACTCACCAATGTTTATCCTCCAATGGAAAATACCATTCAGGACGAAGTGGTGCTGGAGGTAAAAGACCTCTGCAGCATCCATGAGCGTTCTTTCCAGCATATCAGTTTCCAGTTAAAGAAGGGCGAGATCCTTGGTTTCGGCGGTCTGGTTGGAGCCCAGAGAACAGAGCTGATGGAAGCAATCTTCGGTATGCGCCATGTTAAGAGCGGAGAGGTCCTGGTTCACGGAAAACCAATCCAGGTATCCAGACCGCGTGATGCCATCAAAGATGGTATCGGAATGATCACAGAGGACCGCCGTGGCACCGGTATCCTTGGATGCCTTTCCATCGCGGACAACGTATCCATTTCCTCCCTTAACAACTACTTAAAGGTCGGACCGATGCTTGACATCGGAAAGATTGAAGAGCTTGTTAAGGAAAATGTAGCAAAACTGAGTATCAAGACTCCGAGCAGCAAGACACTGATCCAGTCTCTTTCCGGTGGTAACCAGCAGAAGGTGATTATTGCAAGATGGCTGGCAAATAACCCGGACGTGCTGATCATGGATGAGCCGACCAGAGGTATCGATGTCGGCGCGAAGTACGAGATCTACCAGATCATGATCGAACTGACAAGACAGGGCAAATCTATCA
>OGWS01002488.1_pt1 | contig 11481 bp, 8 predicted proteins | sample 1576111 | NCBI WGS metagenome assembly OGWS01 (sample SAMEA3541534, study PRJEB24748) | human gut metagenome | biome: human gut; feature: human-associated habitat; material: faeces | place: China | collected 2012
TTTATGTCCCCGTTCATTGCCCAGAAACATATTTTCCCCGATGGTCATATAGGGAATCAGTGCAAGCTCCTGATGAATGATTACGATACCCTTTTCCTCACTGTCCTTGATCTTATCAAATTTGCAGACCTCACCGTCATAGATGATGTCCCCTTCGTAAGACCCATACGGATAAATACCGCTCAATACATTCATCAATGTGGACTTTCCTGCGCCGTTTTCGCCTACAAGTGCGTGGATCTCTCCCTCTTCCACCTGCAGGTTTACATTGTCAAGTGCTTTTACACCGGGGAATGTTTTGGTTATATTTTTCATTTCCAATAAGATTTTTGCCAATGGTATTCCTCCCAAGTCTTATTTCCACATTATCTAATCAAACCGTTCTATTTTGCTTTCCCATGAATACAGCAGGCGGGAAACGCCCGCCTGCCGTAAGGATCCCGCAGGATCCATATTATTTTATAAAATTACTGTAAATCTGCTTCTGTGTAGTAACCGGAATCGATGAGCAGCTCTTTGTAGTTGCTTGCATCAGCGAATACGGGCTCGCACAGGTAAGAAGGAATGACACCGGTACCATTGTCATAGGTTGTGGTATCGTTGACAGGTGCTTCGCCGCCCTTCATGACTGCGTCTACCATCTCTACTACCTTGGATGCCAGAGTACGGGTATCCTTGAAGATGGACATGGACTGTTTGCCGGAGATCATATTCTTAACGTTGGGCTTATCGCAGTCCTGACCGGTAATGATAGGCCACTCGCCGGTGTAGTTAGCTTCCAGAGAGTTAGTTACACCCAGTGCAGTGGAGTCGTTGGAGCACAGAACGGCATCCAGCTTGGTTCCGTCTGCATAGTTAGCGGAAATGATAGCGTCCATTCTGGACTGTGCGGTCTCAGTAGACCAGTTAGCGGTTGCAACGGTTTCGAAATCGGTCTGTCCGGATTTTACTACCAGCTTACCTGCGTCAATGTAGGGCTGCAGCACATCCATGGCACCGCCGAAGAAGAATCTTGCGTTGTTGTCACCGGGATCACCGGTTACCAGTTCGATATTGAAAGGTCCTGCTGCATTGTCCAGATCCAACTGATCTCTGATGTATTCACCCTGTTTCGTACCTACCATGTAGTTATCGAAGGTTGCGTAATAAGTAACTGCATCGGAGTTCATGATCAAACGGTCATATGCGATAACCGGAATGTCTTTTTCCTTTGCCTGCTCCAGAACGGTTCCAAGAGAGTCACCGTCGATGGATGCGATGACCAGAAGTTCGCAGCCGGAGTTGATCATATTCTCGATCTGGGATACCTGTGTGGGAATATCGTTAGATGCGTACTGCAGATCTACATCATAGCCTGCTGCCTCCAGCTGAGCCTGCATGTTGCTACCATCCTGATTCCATCTCTGCAGATCCTTGGTGGGCATTGCTACACCGACCTTACCGCCGCCTGTTGCACCAGAAGTCTCTGTCTTTGCTTCTGCGGAAGTCTCCGTCTTTGCTTCTGCGGAAGTCTCCGTCTTATTGTCCGTTGCCGGTGTGGTTGCCTGCTGTCCCCCATTGGATCCACATCCTGCAAGCATTGTAACAGCCATGGCTGTTGCCAGAAGTGTGCTTAATAATTTCTTCCTCATAAAAAGTAACCTCCCTTGTTTGGTTTGTTTTTGTTGCTAAATAGAGAATATCACAAATCCTATAGCATGATTTTATGACCTTCTGCACTTTTCCATCCTCTCTCCTGACAAAATCAAGGCTGTGCTAGCAATATCTTGTCTGCCAGCACAGCCTTGTCACCAAATTTTTCCTATTGTGTTTTTAGAATCTATCTCTTTTCCCCATTTTCAAAGTAAATCCAATATTATTTGGGCATTTCCGAGGGAATGTTCAGATAAACATCCTCTTTTAAGTGAAATCCGCTTCCGATGATCACATCATTCATATTGTTTTTATCCACACTGATCGGTTCCAGACCAATGTACGGAACTTCATATTTTCCATTCTCTATGGTTACCGTATCTCCTTCCGGCAACGGCTCTCCCTTTGCCAGAAGCACCGCACACTCCGCTGCCTTCTGCGACATTTTTTCCACCGGTTTGTAGACCGTCATGACCTGTGTCCCCTCGACAATGCGCTGGCACGCTTCCAGGTCGGCATCCTGCCCCACTACCATAATATCTCCTGCCAGTCTCTTTTCTTTCAGGGCATGTACCACTTTGCTTGCAAGATCATCATTGCCGCACATAATGGCATCCGCTTCCGAGACAATATCCATATGATCATAGATATACGTCCCCGCCAGTTCTGCTTTCCAGCCATCCGCATGCATAGAATCTAAGATCGTCACCTGATTGTCCTCCATGACCTTGCGAAAGCCCTTTTCCACCATAGCAACGTTGCTGTCCACGGCAGAGCCTCCCAGCATCAGCACATTTCCGCCGGCCAGACCGTTTTCCACCAGTGCCTCTCCCATCATGGTACCTACTCTTTCGTTGTCAAATGAGATATACAGGTCAATATCTGTATTCTGCAGCAGTCTGTCATAAGCAATGATCTTAATGCCGGCATCTTTCGCCCTCTGCACTTCCTCTGTTAATCCTTTGGAGTCAATGCATATCACAACGATCACGTCCATTCCTTTATCGATGAAGTAATTGATCTGCTTTTTCTGCTGCTCCAGATCACCGTTCGCATTCTGGACATTCACTTCCGCTCCCAACTCCTTTGCCGTTGAGACGAAAATGTCACGATCCCTCTGCCATCTTTCAATGACAAAAGAATCAAAGCTCATGCCGATCTGAATTTTATCATTTTCCGCGACTTCTCCCTGATCTTTTCCGGTTTCCAGATTTCCGCAGGCACAAAGCAATAACATCATCCCCAGAAGCCACGCAACACATATCCGTCTCTTTTTCTTATACACTGCCTTGTTCCTGTCCCTTTCCCCGGTTTTCCTTATACTCTGTCGGCGTCACACCCACATTTTTCTTAAAACTGCGGCTGAAATAGTTGGGATCCGAATATCCGGTTTTGACACAGATCTCCTTCATGGAGCACTCCGTCGTCTGCAGCAGTTCCTTTGCCTTGTCCATCCTTAAATTGGTCAGGTACTCGATAAAGTTTTCCCCGGTAGTTTCTTTGAATAGTTTACTGAAATAATACGGGCTGATATTTACCTCTCTGGATACATCATCCAGGGAAATATCTTTGTGATAGTTATTCTTAATATAATTCTTTGCTGTTTCGATAATACTGCCCGTCTTTTCTTCCCTTTTATTCAGAACGTTCCGGCAGGCTTCCTTCACTTTTTCCAGGAACCATGTTTTCATGGCCGCTGGTTCCGCCATTTGCATCACCTGCGGCAGATACTCCGCACGGGAATTGAGCTGATAGATCATACCGCCTTTTTCATAGGCAATGTGCTCTGACCACAGGACAAATTCCAGCACCTTAAGCCTCATATTCATCAGATCGGAACCGCTCTCCACCATCCAGTCAAAAAATGCCGATGCCGATGCGGAAGCATTGTCAATGTCACCGTCCTCGACTTCCGCAAAAAGTTTTTTCTCCAGCTTCACCGGATAATTTCCACCGTATTCGCATTTGATCGGCAGGTCATCCACATGTGCCACACTGCCGGTGGTCGCCACCAGTGCATTCAGCGCCTCCGTATAAGATTCCGAAGCCATCAGAAAATCTTTCGGTTCTCCGATGCCGATGCGGAAGCTGATATCCGTTCTCTTGCGCAGATATCTGGTGAGTTCTCTGGCTTTTTCAATGAGTTCGATACGCTCATTATAGTCCATCACATCTTTCTCATAAGGCACCAGCACTGCCAGTTTGTTTGCCATGACGGTACCCACAATACAGTCAAAATTTTCTTTCAGACAGTCCCTGACCTCCTGATAATGCTTCTGCATTCTGACACTGCTTCCCACCGCATTTGTCATGTGGTTTCCCTGCTGTTCATCTCCGCATATCACAGCAATCATGTAGGCATATTGCAGCGTGATTCCTAAAATTGACCGGTAATTCTCAATATCCTCGCGGAAATGCTCCTGTAATAAGATATTGTGGATCAGACCGCTTTCAATAATCGGTACGACTGTCTCCAGTTTTTCCTTGATCAACAACTCATTTTTGCGTTTCAGGCGCTCTGCATCGATTCGCTCCATTGCCTTCTGCAATGCTGCAATGATCCGGGTCTTCTCCATCGGCTTGGTAATGTACTCCATGACTCCAAGTTTGATAGCTTCTTTCGCATAATCAAATTTGTCATAAGCTGACATTACGATAAACACTGTATGATTATTGCTTCTCCGGATCTCTTTCATAGCATCGATGCCGTTGATTCCCGGCATCTGGATATCCATGACCGCAACGTCCGGGCGGAAGCTCTCTGCCAGTTCAATCACACTTCTGCCGGTCTTGGCATACTGCACCTCACAGGTATCCTTGAATTCTTTTTCGATGATGAATTTCAGGGAATCGATCACGATTCCTTCGTCATCCGCCAGCATGATCTTATACATCCGTCTTTTCCCTCTCTTTTATCGGAAGATACAGGATTACTTCCGTTCCTTGATTTTTCCCGTCACTTAAAATCGTCATTACATCTTCGTTTTGCGTGAAAAGTTTTAATCTTGCGATAATGTTCCCCATTGCAATACCATTGGAACCGCCGCCTGACTGCTCTTCGTGATAATTGCCGCCAAGTACTTTTTCTATCGTATCCCGGTCCATTCCGATGCCGTTATCCCGGATACTGATCCCCAGCGTATCTCCATCCACATGGTATACCTTCAGCCGGATCTTTCCCTCTCCGTTCATCTCTCTGATCCCGTGATTTACGGAATTTTCCACGATCGGCTGTAAGATCATGCTTGGCATGCAGCTGTCCAGCAGATCCTCCTCAATTTCTTTCCCATAATGGATATCCCCGGAAAAGCGGACATTCAGAATATAAATGTAATGATCCACCAGTTCCAGCTCTTCTCTGACCGTCACGATATCATTACTCTTTTTTACATTATAGCGGAAAAATTCCGCCACATTCTGTACATATTCATAGGTCCGGTCGGCGCCTTCCATCATGGCCAGCTGTGCTCCCGCATTTAACGTATTAAATAAGAAGTGGGGATTGATCTGCGCCTGCAGATACTTTAGCTGTGCATCCTTTAAGTGTGCTTCCATCAAAAGCTCTTTTTCCATTAAGGAACGCCGGATTTCCATGCTCTCGCGCAGGCTTTCCAGATACTGTCTGATACTGATCAGCATCTGGTTAAATGCTCCCGTTACCACGCCGATCTCATCCTCCGACTGTACTTGTAACAGTTCGGTATCAAAGTTTCCGCCTGCTACTTCGTCAGCGGTTACCGCCAGATCCTTTAACGGACTGATGATCTCCCCGGTAAGCTTTACTACTATAGATACGCTGACCACAATGACGATGGATAATGCAATCACACTGACCATTTCGAAATTACGGAAAGCAGCCGACAGACGGCTGTAGTTCTCGGAGTTGCTGCGGAACTGTTCGTTGTTCAGACTGTAAATATAGGTATTGATATATTCATACATCTGTGTCGCGTTCTCGTACCGGACGCGGTATTTCTCTACATTTCTCCCACGCTTTGCCTCAATCGTCTGACTTACGAGGTCCAGGTATTCTTCCGACATATGCCGGATACTGCGTTCCATTCTCTGAAAGGTGGCTCCCGTCACCTCATCGCTCATATCCTGCACCAGTTGGGAATATGTCTGTTCATTCCGGTAAAATTCCTCCAGGGAATCACTGGTCTTGGAATTCAGATAATCCGTCATACTGTCCTGCACCGCCATCAATGCATCAGATACTTCGTTCAGCCGCAGATTCCCCTGATAGACCTTATCGATCTCCGAAGACATGCTGTTGATTCCCAGAAGCAATATCACCGTCACTGCAAATACTACCAGATTCGCCAATACAAAAATGCTGCTCATCTTCGCCTGAAGAGACAGCTGTCGAAATTTTTTCCTCATGCGTACCTCACTCTGTCGCTTCCTGCGCTTGTAAATATTCACCCACGTTATTCTGATCAATAATTGTGACATCCGCCGTAAAATACTGGCTGGTATAGCCAAAACGATAGTACTCCTGCAAAGCATCCACGCAGAAAGCTCCCATCTGCTCCGTGTCTATCGAGATCGTTGCATTGACTACATTTCGCTCGATTGCTTTGAGTATCGTATCAGTATCATAATACCCTAAAATTGCGACCTCGCCCACGCAGTTGTAATCTACTACCGCCTGGTAGACACAGGTAGTACTCAGTTCGTTCAGGCAGATAATGATATCCGGCAGTTTTTCATTCATAAAAATATCCCGGATAGATTCCTCCACGGAAAAAGTATTCGTATCGTCCACTGTAATTAAGGAAAGTTCTATCTCCGGTCCCCGGATTTTCTCCTGTTCCAGTGCGTCCTGAATCCCGGAGCAGACAATATTTTGTGCCGAGTTCAGTGCATGGGCATTCACCAGTACCGCTACCGTCATGGGCGCAGTACTCTCACTGACAGAAGCCAGCTTCAATACCTGTCGTCCGTATTCCCTGCCCAGATTATAGCTTCCTACACCGACAAAGCTGCAGCGTGCACTGTGCGTATTGTCACCATACAGCGTCACCACAGGGATGCCCCGTTCTACTGCTTCGTCGATCATCTGTGACATCTCGTCGCTTTCATCCGATTCTACAAAAATACCGTCTACACCGGAGGACATGGCGATCCGCATAAGCTCTGCCCTCGTATACTCCTGAGACAGATGCTCGCCCAGCAGATCCACATATACATTCTCTTCCTGTCCGCGTTCAAAAGCTCCGCGGTATACGGACTGCCAGAAATCCGATTTGCGGTCTTCTGTGATCATCACATAATACCGGTCATATTTTTCTCTGTCTGTTACTTTATGAAATCCCCGCACATAGGAACGAAAGATTACTGTGCATATCGAAATGACTATGATAGCAAAAGCCATAAACCCAATGACGATCCATTGTCCCTTATTACGGCCTGCTCTGTCAGTAGTACGGCTCATGTTTCCCCTCTCTCTCGCAGAAATCCGATTGCAGACTCCGCCCAATATAGATAACCATACCATAATAACGTGGCTTTTTCCATAAGACCACAAAAAAATCCTCTTGTTTTGACAAAAATGCACTAAAAAATGCTACCTGCCATAGTTATCCCGTTCAATAGTCATCCGAGATTCCCGTTTTGTAAACGAGTTTCACATTTTGAAAGCGACCTGCAAATTTTGTACCCGACTTTCCACTTTTGTAATGACTTTCCCGTTTTTTCCCTTGCTTTTATGATATAATCACCTTATGGCAGAGTATTTTTTTGCACAAAAACCGGACGTCAGTTTTGGCTTACAAATTTTGCAAGCCATAATTCACGTCTTCTGCTGTTCCTATTTCAGCCGGCGGTCTGTGCTTTATTCTGTCTTCTGGTTACTTTTTGAGAAGTCTTGCGGTGAGGTTGATGTCTTTGGCTGCAACCTCGTGGCATCTAAGCCTCTCCGCCAGGTCTTCTCCATAATAAAAGCTGAACGCTTCATACGGACTTTTTCCGTTCAGTTTCTTTCTCCGGTAGGAATTGATATGGTTCATCATCAGCTCTACGTCTGCCTGCGTCAGTTCATCAAAGCTTCTTCCTTTCGGCAGGATCCTGCGTATAAATTCATGTCCCACCTCGATCTCTGCTTTCTGGTACGGCGCACTTGGATTGCAGTAATAGATCCTCGTCCTTTGAAATCCTTTTCCATCCGGTCCGTTCTCTATACACTTGGGATTGGAAAACTCACTTCCGTTATCCGTCAGGATGACCGGAAACAGCTTCCTAAAATCCTGCCCTCCCAGCCGGTGGTACAGTTCATCATAAATATCTATCACTGACTTTGAGGTGTTCGCTTCCCGCAGGAACCCCAGCATCAGTGACACATTTACAAAATATATCGTCAGCAGGACTTTCCCTCCCTTGCTGCCGATCACGGAATCCATCTGCACCACTGCTGTGTCCGGATGCTGTTCCATATATACTTCGTAATCATGATAATTCCTTCCCACACGGCATCCACGGTCTACTTTCAGCTCCGGTTTTTTATATCTCGGACGGTACTTTACCTTTCTTGGCAGGTCTATGTTCCTGATATCAAACAGGCATCCATCCACGTAGTTGTAGAGGGTCTTTTCACTGCACATCAGTTCATCCTTATGTGTCAGGTAGATCTGATGGATAGACTGCCCCTGTTTTACCAACGGCACCAGGATTTCATTGAGTCTGGCGATTTCCCCTTCCGTAGCAAGGATCCCGCTTCGGGATTCCGATATCTTATCCGTTGCCCGCCTCTGGGCTCCCAGAGCATCGTAAACAGTTTTTGTCAGCGTACACTTCTTTACTTCACTGCATCCGTTGCATACATATGGCGGTTTAAAGCGATGGGTACATATTTCTTCTTCATAATGCTCGCAGTAACGGTTGCATATGAGTTCACACTGTTTACAGACAGCTACCAGTGGATGCCTGCAGTCATTTGTCCCACATACTTTTTTCCTCTTACATGCTTTTCTGTACTTGCAGGTATTATGCGGGTAACTTCCATAACCGGTGTCCTGTTCGATGGAATAGTTCCTGATCTCCTTTGTGATGGTAGTCCTGTCCCTTCCCAGTTTCTCTCCAAGCTCTGTGAAAGTCATGTGCTCCTTTAGTCCGCTTTCTATCTCCAGCCGGTCCTCATAATTTAAGAACTTTGCCATACTGTCTCCTTTCCCCCGCCAGCTGCTGAAGTTCTGTTAAAAAACAGGAAGAACATTTCTGCTCTTCCTGCATTTGTATCGTCACTTTCACTGCTGTAATTTATTCTGTTTGTAATCAACTTTCCCCCTCACACGGGAATTTCAAAAAACTATTGAGGCCCATCACCCGCTGATTCCTTTCTGAAGCATCACCGCTTACACTTTTCTCAGATACTTCATGTATGCGGTGACAAAGTCATTGTATTTCTGTTTTGCTAAAAATACGCTCTCACCGTTTTTCAATTCTATGTTGCTGTTGTCATACCGGGCGACCTCCTGCAGATTCACAAGGAATCCCCGATGGGAGCGGAAAAAGCGATCTCCCAGCTTCTGCTCCAGCACTTCCATTTTTTCATAAAAACAGTAGGGCTCCTTCTTTGACTTAGTGTGCAGCATAATTTTTCTGGCCTGGTTCTCGGCATAGAGGATATCATCCACAGGAATCCTGACATAGTTGCCGCCTACTTTTATAACCAGCGGTTCAACATTCTTTTTACTCCGGATCTGGCAGATTGCCCTGTCCATGACTTCTGTGAACTTCTGCTCATCGATAGGCTTCAAAAGATAATGAAACGCCCCCACATCATAGCCTTCAAACACATATTCACGTAAGGCCGTCACGAAGATAATCAGTGCATCCGACCTTTCCCGGATCTTTCTGGCCGTCTCCATACCGTCCGGTTCCGCCGCATTTTTGTAATTAATAATTATTTATTCCTTTCCGAAACAAGCGTGCTCCCGGTTCAGGGAAATATCTAACAGGATCAGGTCAAACGCCGTCGGATCCGCCAACAGTTCTCCGCCGTCGGCAAACAGTCGGATTTCCCCCTCCGTACATTTCTTTACCAGCCTTTTCAGGTATTCTCTTATGGGCTGTTCATCGTCACATATTGCTATTTTCAGCATTCGTCTTCTACTCCCCCGGATCTTATTCCATTCAAACATTTCCTTTTTTATATCGCCACTTTTCCTTTGAAATTCAATCCTATGTAACGAAATGCGATTTTTGTGTAACGAAAAAATCAGCGGGTATATAGCATCCCAAAAGCTCTCTCTTGCGAGAGAGCTTGGTCTGCACCTGTAAAGTCAAGGTTGTTTTGGTGTAAATAGCATAAAAACGACAAATTCCATACAAAAAATTCCCCAAATCAGAAATTTTTGTACGGAATTTACTTATTTTGCTTATATAGCGAAAATGGAGACTTTTCAAACGGTAAAATTCCACATTTTTGTATTTTTTTCGTTCAAAACGGCGATTTAAATACAAACAAGATTTCCACTGACTGTCCCGATGCAACGCTCACAAAGAGAATTACTACCACTCTTGACAAAGACTCTTTACCCTTATAATTATCCAAGCCGATGACCATCCTCTGAAAAAAGAATACACTTCTCAAAGCCGACTGTTTCATCTGCTTAAAATAATATCACATATTTGCCATTTTCACTATCTATTTTCGCCAGCACTTTCCACCACTGGCATACGATATTCCGTACCATGCTTTAACATTCCATAAATAATACTGATTAACCGTCTTGAAATGCAAATCAGTGCCTGCTGACTGGTTTTTCCCTCTGCCTTACGTTTCTCATAATATGCCCGTACCACCGAATTTCTCGGTGTACCATTTGAGGATACCTGCACCATCTGGATTGCAAGGAAATAAATGGTTGCCTGCAATCGTCTGTTACCCTGCTTGGTAGCTACATCCTTCCCCTTACCGCTGGAGGATAAATGAAGCGGTGCAATTCCGGCAAACTGTGCCAGTTTATTGGCATTACTAAAGCGTTTGATATCACCGATTTCAGCAAGAATCTTCACTGCTGTGATAACATTTACACCAGGAATGGTTGTAAGTGTGCAGCCCAGCATCTTATACATCTGTTCCAGCATTTTATCTACTTCCACAAGCTGTTTATCATAATGCTGTATATCGCTGACAATGCTGAGTGTCACCATATCTCTGGCATCTTGAAAATTATTATTCTTGACCTTATCACTGGCTACTGCATCCAAGATTTTCTCGCAGGTTTTAGTGGAGCATTTATTGTGGCTGACTGGAACAAGTTCCGCCCGCAAATCTTCCACTGACTTACCCTTTAGATATTTTCTGGATGGGTAATGCTCCCAGAAATACAACGCAGTGGGTCTGCTGATATCATTGAAAAACTGCTTGTAAGACGGATAGGCAATACACAACTGCTCATGCAATTGGTTGACTAATCTCGTCCTTTGCTTCATGATATTATCCCTACGATGCACCAACTGACCAAGTGACCAGTACGCATCATTGGGGCAGGCATCCGGAAGTTTGTCCAGCATATTTAGTGTCGCCAGAGCAATGGCTTTGGCATCGTCACTATCGCTCTTACGGTACATAGCACCTCGATGCTTTGCCTGTCGATGTGAGATAGCGGTGTTTACATCCTTAACCAGATACCCCTTGTCAATCAACCACACTGCTAAGGCTCTACCGTAACCGTAAGCATTCTCCAGACCAAAAACTATAGTCTTACCATCCGTATTACATTTTTTCACTTTCGCTACCAGCTTAGGAAAATCGGCTGGTCTGTTTGGGAAAGTAATCTCTCCCAGCTTTTGATTATAGCAGTCAATCATAACTGCTGTGTGGGTCTCCTTATGTAGGTCAAT
>OGWS01002489.1_pt1 | contig 11481 bp, 8 predicted proteins | sample 1576111 | NCBI WGS metagenome assembly OGWS01 (sample SAMEA3541534, study PRJEB24748) | human gut metagenome | biome: human gut; feature: human-associated habitat; material: faeces | place: China | collected 2012
GAGCAAAAATTAACAGAGATGATTACTGCGCCAGTTGAGGCCCTGGGTTTTGAACTGGTTGGCATCGAATTTATTCGCGGTCGCACATCCACACTGCGCATCTATATTGATAGTGAAGATGGCATCAACGTTGATGATTGTGCTGATGTGAGCCACCAGGTAAGCGCCGTCATGGATGTCGAAGACCCGATCACTGTCGCTTACAACCTGGAAGTCTCTTCGCCTGGTCTTGACCGTCCGATGTTCACCGCCGAACACTATCAACGTTTCACCGGCGAAGAAGTTGCGCTGGTGCTGCGCATGGCGGTTCAGAACCGCCGCAAATGGCAGGGCATTATCAAAGCGGTAGACGGTGAGATGATCACGGTAACCGTCGAAGGCAAAGATGAAGTGTTCGCGCTGAGTAACATCCAGAAGGCGAACCTGGTTCCCCACTTTTAACAGTCTGGATTGAGGTGAAAGGCCCCGATGAACAAAGAAATTTTGGCTGTTGTTGAAGCCGTTTCCAACGAAAAAGCGCTGCCGCGTGAGAAAATTTTCGAAGCGCTGGAAAGCGCGCTGGCAACGGCCACCAAGAAAAAATACGAACAAGAGATCGACGTTCGCGTTGAAATCGACCGCAAGAGCGGCGATTTCGATACCTTCCGTCGTTGGCTGGTTGTAGAAGAAGTCACCCAGCCGACGCGCGAGATCACGCTGGAAGCAGCGCGTTTCGAAGATGAAAGCATGAACGTCGGCGACTATGTCGAAGATCAGATCGAATCTGTTACCTTCGACCGTATCACCACCCAGACCGCTAAGCAGGTTATCGTGCAGAAAGTCCGCGAAGCCGAGCGCGCGATGGTGGTCGATCAGTTCCGCGAGCACGAAGGTGAGATCATCACCGGCGTGGTGAAAAAAGTGAACCGCGACAATATCACACTGGATCTGGGTAACAACGCTGAAGCCGTGATCCTGCGTGAAGATATGCTGCCGCGTGAAAACTTCCGTCCGGGCGACCGCATTCGCGGCGTACTGTACGCTGTCCGTCCGGAAGCGCGTGGCGCCCAGCTGTTCGTCACCCGTTCCAAACCTGAGATGCTGATCGAACTGTTCCGCATCGAAGTGCCGGAAATCGGTGAAGAAGTGCTGGAGATCAAAGCAGCGGCTCGCGATCCGGGCTCTCGTGCCAAAATCGCGGTGAAAACCAACGACAAGCGCATCGACCCGGTTGGCGCTTGCGTCGGTATGCGCGGTGCGCGTGTGCAGGCCGTGTCGACTGAGCTGGGTGGTGAACGCATCGATATCGTCCTGTGGGATGATAACCCGGCGCAGTTCGTGATTAACGCTATGGCGCCGGCAGACGTCGCGTCCATCGTGGTGGATGAAGATAAACACACCATGGATATCGCGGTAGAAGCGGGCAACCTGGCGCAGGCGATCGGCCGTAACGGTCAGAACGTCCGCCTGGCTTCACAGCTCAGCGGCTGGGAACTCAACGTCATGACCGTTGACGATCTGCAGGCTAAGCACCAGGCGGAAGCGCATGCCGCTATCGATACCTTCACCAAATATCTTGATATTGATTAAGATTTCGCGACAGTGCTGGTTGAAGAAGGCTTCTCCTCGCTGGAAGAGCTGGCCTATGTGCCGATGAAAGAGCTGTTGGAAATCGAAGGCCTTGATGAGCCGACCGTTGAAGCACTGCGCGAGCGTGCTAAAAATGCACTGGCCACCATTGCACAGGCCCAGGAAGAAAGCCTCGGTGATAACAAACCGGCTGACGATCTGCTGAACCTTGAAGGGGTAGATCGTGATTTGGCATTCAAACTGGCCGCCCGTGGCGTTTGTACGCTGGAAGATCTCGCCGAGCAGGGCGTTGATGACCTGGCTGATATCGAAGGGATGACCGACGAGAAAGCTGGCGAGCTCATCATGGCCGCTCGCAACATTTGTTGGTTCGGCGACGAAGCGTAATAAACTGTAGCAGGAAGGAACAGCATGACAGATGTGACTATTAAAGCGCTGGCCTCAGAGATTCAGACCTCTGTGGATCGCCTGATACAGCAATTTGCTGACGCAGGCATCCGCAAATCGGCTGATGATTCTGTGACCTCGCAAGAGAAACAAACTTTGTTGACGCACCTGAACCGTGAACACGGCTCGGCGCCAGACAAGCTGACGTTACAGCGTAAGACGCGCAGTACGTTGAATATTCCAGGTACCGGTGGAAAGAGTAAATCGGTACAAATCGAAGTCCGCAAGAAACGCACCTTTGTGAAACGCGATCCGCAAGAGGCTGAACGCCTGGCCGCGGAAGAGCAGGCGCAGCGTGAAGCGGAAGAGCAAGCCCGTCGTGAGGCAGAAGAATCGGCTAAACGCGAGGCGCAATTAAAAGCTGAACGTGAGGCCGCAGAACAAGCTAAACGTGAAGTCGCTGATAAAGCGAAACGTGAAGCTGCGGAAAAAGACAAAGTGAGCAATCAACATACCGACGAAATGACCAAAACCGCCCAGGCTGAAAAGATCCGTCGCGAGAACGAAGCCGCGGAATTGAAGCGCAAATCGGAAGAAGAAGCACGCCGCAAACTTGAAGAAGAAGCGCGCCGTGTAGCGGAAGAAGCACGCCGTATGGCTGAAGAAAACGAAAAAAATTGGTCTGAAACCTCAGACAGCCCGGAAGATAGCAGCGACTATCACGTCACCACATCACAGCATGCTCGTCAGGCTGAAGATGATAACGATCGTGAAGTCGAAGGCGGTCGCGGCCGTAGCCGTAGCAGCAAAGCGGCTCGTCCGGCGAAGAAAGGCAACAAACACGCTGAATCGAAAGCTGATCGTGAAGAAGCCCGCGCGGCCGTGCGCGGCGGTAAAGGCGGTAAGCACCGTAAAGGTTCCGCTCTGCAGCAGGGCTTCCAGAAGCCAGCGCAGGCCGTTAACCGTGACGTCGTAATCGGCGAAACCATCACCGTTGGCGAACTGGCTAACAAGATGGCGGTGAAAGGTTCTCAGGTCATCAAAGCGATGATGAAGCTGGGCGCCATGGCGACCATCAACCAGGTCATCGACCAGGAAACCGCACAGCTGGTTGCCGAAGAGATGGGCCACAAAGTTATCCTGCGTCGTGAAAACGAACTGGAAGAAGCCGTAATGAGCGACCGTGACACCGGCGCGGCGGCTGAACCGCGCGCACCGGTCGTGACCATTATGGGTCACGTTGACCACGGTAAAACCTCGCTGCTGGACTACATTCGTTCTACCAAGGTTGCCTCCGGCGAAGCGGGTGGTATTACCCAGCACATCGGTGCTTACCACGTCGAAACCGACAACGGCATGATCACCTTCCTGGATACCCCGGGCCACGCCGCGTTTACCTCCATGCGTGCTCGTGGCGCGCAGGCGACGGATATCGTGGTTCTGGTGGTGGCGGCAGACGACGGCGTGATGCCGCAGACTATCGAAGCTATCCAGCACGCTAAAGCGGCGCAGGTACCGGTGGTAGTGGCGGTGAACAAGATCGATAAGCCAGAAGCCGATCCGGATCGCGTGAAGAACGAACTGTCCCAGTACGGCATCCTGCCGGAAGAGTGGGGCGGCGAGAGCCAGTTTGTCCACGTTTCCGCGAAAGCGGGTACCGGCATCGACGACCTGCTGGACGCGATCCTGCTGCAGGCTGAAGTTCTTGAGCTGAAAGCGGTCCGCAACGGTATGGCGAGCGGCGCGGTCATCGAATCCTTCCTTGATAAAGGTCGTGGTCCGGTAGCTACCGTTCTGGTTCGCGAAGGTACTCTGCATAAGGGCGACATTGTTCTGTGCGGCTTCGAATATGGCCGTGTGCGCGCGATGCGTGACGAACTGGGTCGCGAAGTGCTGGAAGCGGGTCCGTCCATTCCGGTGGAAATCCTCGGCCTGTCCGGTGTGCCGGCTGCCGGTGATGAAGTGACCGTAGTGCGTGACGAGAAAAAAGCGCGTGAAGTGGCGCTGTATCGTCAGGGCAAATTCCGTGAAGTTAAGCTGGCGCGTCAGCAGAAATCTAAACTGGAAAACATGTTCGCTAACATGACCGAAGGCGAAGTTCACGAAGTGAACATCGTACTGAAGGCGGACGTACAGGGTTCTGTCGAAGCGATTTCCGATTCCTTACTGAAACTGTCTACCGACGAAGTGAAAGTGAAGATCATCGGTTCCGGCGTAGGTGGTATCACCGAAACCGACGCTACCCTGGCAGCAGCATCCAACGCGATTCTGGTTGGCTTCAACGTTCGTGCCGATGCCTCTGCGCGTAAAGTTATCGAAGCGGAAAGCCTGGATCTGCGTTACTACTCCGTCATCTATAACCTGATCGACGAAGTGAAAGCGGCGATGAGCGGCATGCTGTCTCCGGAACTGAAACAGCAGATCATCGGTCTGGCTGAAGTGCGTGATGTCTTCAAATCGCCGAAATTCGGCGCCATCGCGGGCTGTATGGTTACCGAAGGGACGATCAAACGTCACAACCCAATCCGCGTTCTGCGTGACAACGTGGTTATCTATGAAGGCGAGCTGGAATCCCTGCGCCGCTTCAAAGATGACGTTAACGAAGTCCGTAACGGCATGGAATGTGGTATCGGCGTGAAGAACTACAACGACGTTCGCGTTGGCGATATGATCGAAGTGTTCGAAATCATCGAAATCCAGCGTAGCATCGATTAATCATTTGATGGCTAAGCAGCCGGGGAAGCGAAGCGCCACCCGGCAATCATTTTAAAAAGGGGCTTTTGGCCCCTTTTTTGTCTTTATTCTGGAGAACTTATTATGGCGAAAGAATTTGGTCGCCCGCAGCGTGTGGCCCAGGAGATGCAAAAAGAGATTGCCATCATCCTGCAGCGTGAAATTAAAGATCCGCGTCTGGGCATGATGACCACCGTTTCCGGTGTGGAAATGTCCCGTGACCTGGCCTATGCCAAGGTGTATGTCACCTTCCTTAACGACAAAGATGAAGCCGCGGTGAAAGCGGGCATCAAAGCGCTGCAGGAAGCTTCTGGCTTTATCCGCTCTCTGCTGGGGAAAGCGATGCGTCTGCGCATCGTACCGGAACTGACTTTCTTCTACGACAACTCACTGGTCGAAGGGATGCGTATGTCCAACCTGGTCACCAGCGTGGTGAAACACGACGATGAGCGTCGTGTGAACCCGGACGACAGCAAGGAGGACTGATGAGTCGTCCTCGTCGTCGCGGCCGCGACGTGCATGGCGTATTGTTGCTGGACAAGCCTCAGGGCGCCTCCAGTAACGATGTGCTGCAGAAAGTAAAACGTATTTATAACGCCAACCGCGCCGGGCATACCGGCGCGCTGGATCCGCTGGCGACCGGTATGCTGCCGATCTGCCTTGGCGAAGCGACCAAGTTTTCCCAGTATCTGCTGGACTCCGATAAGCGTTACCGCGTGATCGCCAAACTTGGCCAGCGCACGGATACCTCCGATGCCGACGGTCAGGTGGTGGAAGAGCGCCCGCTGACTTTTAGCGACGAACAGCTGGCGGCGGCGCTGGACAGCTTCCGCGGCGAGACGCAGCAGGTGCCGTCGATGTATTCGGCGCTGAAATATCAGGGCAAGAAGCTATACGAATATGCTCGCCAGGGTATTGAAGTTCCGCGGGAAGCCCGGCCGATAACCGTCTATGAGCTGCTGTTTATTCGCCGCGAAGGCGATGAGCTGGAGCTGGAGATCCACTGCTCGAAAGGCACCTACATCCGGACGATTATCGATGATTTAGGTGAGAAGCTCGGCTGCGGCGCGCACGTGATTTTCCTGCGTCGCCTGGCGGTAAGCAAATACCCGGTCGAGCGGATGGTGACCCTCGAGCAGCTGCAGGCGCTGGTCGATGAGGCGGCGGCGCAGGATATTCCTGCCGCTCAGTTGCTTGATCCGCTGCTGATGCCGATGGACAGCCCGGCCTCGGATTACCCGCTGGTTAATATTCCAGAAACCTCCGCAGTCTACTTTAAGAACGGCAACCCGGTACGTCAGTCAGGCGCGCCGCTTGACGGGCTGGTGCGGGTGATGGAGAGCGAGTCCGGCAAGTTTCTCGGCATGGGCGAAATTGACGATGAAGGCCGCGTGGCCCCGCGTCGTCTGGTGGTGGAATACCCGGCGTAAGCGCTTTTCTTGCGATAAAAGCCTGCTACGAGTAGAATATCGCCGCTTAACGTCCGCTAACGTGTTTTAACATTTTCGGGCGTTGCATCAGGGGTCGCTGAATTAGAGATCGGCACCCTTTCTTTCTTTTAATTTTTGGAGTTATAAAATGTCTCTAAGCGTTGAAGCTAAAGCAAAAATCGTTTCTGAGTTTGGTCGTGGCGAAAACGACAGCGGTTCTACCGAAGTTCAGGTTGCACTGCTGACCGCACAGATCAACCACCTGCAGGGCCACTTTGCAGAGCACAAAAAAGATCACCACAGCCGTCGTGGTCTGCTGCGCATGGTTTCTCAGCGTCGTAAACTGCTCGACTACCTGAAACGTAAAGATGTTGCCCGTTACTCTGCGCTGATTGAGCGTCTGGGTCTGCGTCGCTAATTCTGCGAGTTTCAGAAAAAGGGGCCTGACGGCCCCTTTTTTCGACCGGGCGGCAGCAATTCATTCAAAACTCATGTATTGTTGCTAGTAATGATCTTCATGCAGAGGTTCGCGCGGCTAATGAGAGTCTTCATCCGCAGGGGCGGGTAAAGGTTGTCATTAGTCGCGAGGATGCAGAAGATCGGGTCAATAGACGCTATGTCGTGGATATGGCGTGATTTATAGATAAAAAGGATAGAATTTTGCTTAATCCGATCGTTCGTAAATTCCAGTACGGCCAGCATACCGTGACCCTGGAAACCGGCATGATGGCGCGCCAGGCAACGGCCGCTGTGATGGTTAGCATGGATGACACTGCGGTATTCGTTACCGTTGTGGGTCAGAAAAAAGCGAAGCCAGGCCAGGACTTTTTCCCGCTGACCGTTAACTACCAGGAGCGTACCTACGCTGCCGGTAAAATCCCGGGTGGTTTCTTCCGTCGTGAAGGCCGTCCAAGCGAAGGCGAAACCCTGATCGCGCGTCTGATTGACCGCCCGGTTCGCCCGCTGTTCCCGGAAGGCTTCGTTAACGAAGTTCAGGTTATCGCCACCGTCGTTTCCGTTAACCCGCAGGTTAACCCAGACATCGTCGCGATGATCGGTGCTTCCGCTGCGCTGTCGCTGTCTGGTATTCCGTTCAATGGCCCAATCGGCGCTGCGCGCGTGGGTTACATCAACGACCAGTACGTACTGAACCCAACCCAGGAAGAACTGAAGTCCAGCAAACTGGACCTGGTGGTTGCCGGTACCGAAGCGGCCGTGCTGATGGTGGAATCCGAAGCGGAACTGCTGAGCGAAGACCAGATGCTGGGCGCGGTGGTCTTCGGCCACGAGCAGCAGCAGATTGTTATTCAGAACATCAACGACCTGGTGAAAGAAGCCGGTAAACCGCGTTGGGACTGGCAGCCGGAAGCGGTCAACGAAGCGCTGAACGCGCGCGTGGCTGCGCTGGCTGAATCCCGTCTGAGCGATGCTTACCGTATCACCGACAAACAAGAGCGTTATGCGCAGGTTGATGTCATCAAATCTGAAACCATCGCGACGCTGCTTGCTGAAGACGAAACCCTGGACGAAAACGAACTGGGTGAAATTCTGCACGCGATCGAGAAAAACGTTGTTCGTAGCCGCGTACTGGCAGGCGAACCGCGTATCGACGGTCGTGAAAAAGATATGATCCGTGGTCTGGACGTTCGTACCGGCGTTCTGCCGCGTACTCACGGTTCCGCGCTGTTCACCCGTGGCGAAACGCAGGCGCTGGTTACCGCGACTCTGGGTACCGCACGCGATGCGCAGAACATCGACGAACTGATGGGCGAGCGCACCGACTCCTTCCTGTTCCACTACAACTTCCCTCCGTACTCCGTAGGCGAAACCGGCATGGTCGGTTCTCCGAAGCGTCGTGAAATTGGTCACGGTCGTCTGGCGAAGCGCGGCGTACTGGCCGTGATGCCGACTATTGAAGAATTCCCGTACACCGTGCGCGTGGTATCGGAAATCACCGAATCTAACGGTTCCTCTTCCATGGCTTCCGTCTGCGGCGCCTCTCTGGCGCTGATGGACGCGGGCGTGCCGGTAAAAGCCGCTGTGGCGGGTATCGCAATGGGTCTGGTGAAAGAAGGCGACAACTTCGTCGTGCTGTCTGACATCCTCGGTGACGAAGACCACCTCGGCGATATGGACTTCAAAGTTGCGGGTTCCCGCGACGGTATCTCTGCGCTGCAGATGGATATCAAAATTGAAGGTATCACCAAAGAAATCATGCAGGTTGCATTGAACCAGGCTAAAGGTGCGCGTCTGCACATCCTGGGCGTGATGGAGCAGGCGATTAACGCGCCGCGCGGCGATATCTCTGAATTCGCACCGCGTATCCACACCATCAAGATCAACCCGGACAAGATCAAAGACGTTATCGGTAAAGGCGGTTCTGTTATCCGTGCCCTGACCGAAGAGACCGGTACTACCATCGAGATCGAAGATGACGGTACCGTGAAGATCGCAGCGACCGACGGCGACAAAGCGCAGCATGCTATCCGTCGTATCGAAGAGATCACCGCTGAGATCGAAGTTGGCCGCATCTACAATGGTAAAGTGACCCGTATCGTTGACTTTGGCGCATTCGTTGCCATCGGCGGCGGTAAAGAAGGTCTGGTTCACATCTCGCAGATCGCTGACAAGCGCGTTGAGAAAGTGACTGACTACCTGCAGATGGGTCAGGAAGTACCGGTTAAGGTTCTGGAAGTTGACCGCCAGGGCCGTGTCCGTCTGAGCATTAAAGAAGCAACTGAACAGACTCCGTCTGCCGCAGCGCCGGAAGCTCCGGCTGCCGAGCAGGGCGAGTAAGGTTGCCGTTAGCCCTCCGCTTTTGCGGAGGGCGTTTTACGGGCAGGACGCCTCGTTTGCAGCCGGGGAACAGGACGTTCATCCAATCGTTGTCTTCGGGAGTGGGAAATGAAGCCTTTTTTGCGCTGGTGTTTCGTGGCGACAGCTCTCACGCTGGCAGGATGCAGTAGCACCGCCTGGCGTAAGGACGCCGTCCTCGCAGTACCATTGCAACCGACTTTACAGCAAGAAGTGATTCTGGCACGCATGGAACAAATTCTTGCCAGTCGGGCTTTATCCGATGACGAACGCGCACAGCTTTTATATGAGCGCGGAGTGTTGTATGATAGTCTCGGTCTGAGGGCACTTGCGCGAAATGATTTTTCACAAGCGCTGGCAATCCGACCCGATATGCCGGAAGTATTCAATTACTTAGGCATTTACTTAACGCAGGCAGGCAATTTTGATGCTGCCTATGAAGCGTTTGATTCTGTACTTGAGCTTGATCCAACTTACAACTACGCGCACTTGAACCGCGGTATCGCCCTGTATTACGGCGGCCGGGCTAAGTTAGCGCAAGATGATCTGCTGGCGTTTTATCAAGACGATCCCAATGATCCTTTCCGTAGCCTGTGGCTTTATATCGCCGAGCGTAAACTCGACGAGAAGCGGGCGCTTGAAGCACTCAGAGAGCGCTTAAACAAGTCGGATAAAGAGCAATGGGGATGGAACATTGTCGAGTTCTACCTTGGCGACATTAGCGAAAAAGAGCTGATGACTCGTCTGAAGGCAGACGCAACGGATAACACCTCGCTCGCTGAGCATCTCAGTGAAACCAACTTCTATTTAGGTAAGTACTACCTAAGTCTGGGGGACAAGGACAGCGCTACGGCACTGTTCAAACTGGCGGTCGCCAACAACGTACACAACTACGTTGAGCACCGATACGCATTGTTGGAATTATCGCTCTTGGGCCAGGAGCAAGATGACCTGGCAGAATCGGACCAGCAATAGCTGACGAACACATCAGCCCATAGTTTTTTGCTTGCCATCACCTTTGCGGGTGAGGGCGTTGTTGTTCGTTAATACACCTACTTTGAGCCGGTTCACACTTTTCAATGAAAATTACCGTAAATTTTCACGATGAGTTATGTAGACTGGCCGCCATTAATTTTGAGGCACACGTACTACATGGCTGAATTCGAAACCACTTTTGCAGATCTGGGCCTGAAGGCTCCTATCCTTGAAGCGCTCACCGATCTGGGTTACGAAAAACCATCTCCGATCCAGGCTGAGTGCATTCCGCATCTGCTAGACGGCCGCGACGTTCTGGGTATGGCCCAGACCGGTAGCGGTAAAACCGCAGCATTCTCTTTACCGCTGCTGAACAACATCGATCCTGAGCTGAGAGCACCGCAGATTCTGGTGCTGGCGCCGACCCGCGAGCTGGCGGTACAGGTTGCTGAAGCAATGACGGAATTCTCTAAACATATGCGCGGCGTGAACGTGGTTGCCCTGTACGGCGGCCAGCGTTATGACGTGCAGCTGCGCGCCCTGCGTCAGGGTCCGCAGATCGTCGTCGGTACCCCGGGTCGTCTGCTGGACCACCTGAAGCGCGGCACCCTGGACCTCTCCAAACTGAGCGGCCTGGTACTGGATGAAGCAGATGAAATGCTGCGCATGGGCTTTATCGAAGACGTAGAAACCATTATGGCGCAGATCCCGGAAGGGCATCAGACCGCGCTGTTCTCCGCCACCATGCCGGAAGCTATCCGTCGCATTACCCGTCGCTTTATGAAAGAGCCGCAGGAAGTGCGCATTCAGTCCAGCGTGACGACTCGCCCGGATATCAGCCAGAGCTACTGGACTGCCTACGGCATGCGTAAAAACGAAGCGCTGGTGCGTTTCCTGGAAGCGGAAGACTTTGATGCGGCGATTATCTTCGTCCGTACCAAAAACGCGACCCTGGAAGTAGCTGAAGCGCTGGAGCGTAATGGCTACAACAGCGCGGCGCTGAACGGCGACATGAACCAGGCGCTGCGTGAGCAGACTCTGGAACGCCTGAAAGATGGTCGTCTGGATATCCTGATTGCGACTGACGTTGCGGCCCGTGGCCTGGACGTTGAGCGTATCAGCCTGGTGGTGAACTACGACATCCCAATGGATTCTGAATCCTACGTTCACCGTATCGGCCGTACTGGTCGTGCCGGTCGTGCTGGCCGCGCGCTGCTGTTCGTTGAGAACCGCGAGCGTCGTCTGCTGCGCAACATCGAACGCACTATGAAGCTGACCATTCCTGAAGTGGAACTGCCTAACGCGGAGCTGCTGAGCAAGCGTCGTCTGGAAAAATTCGCCGCGAAAGTTCAGCAGCAGCTGGAAAGCAGCGATCTGGATCAATACCGCGCACTGCTGAGCAAAATTCAGCCGACTGCTGAAGGTGAAGAGCTGGATCTCGAAACTCTGGCTGCGGCACTGCTGAAAATGGCACAGGGTGAACGTACTCTGATCGTACCGCCAGATGCGCCGATGCGTCCGAAACGTGAATTCCGTGACCGTGATGACCGTGGTCCGCGCGATCGTAACGACC
>OGWS01002495.1_pt1 | contig 11458 bp, 8 predicted proteins | sample 1576111 | NCBI WGS metagenome assembly OGWS01 (sample SAMEA3541534, study PRJEB24748) | human gut metagenome | biome: human gut; feature: human-associated habitat; material: faeces | place: China | collected 2012
CCTCGCTCTCGCCGGGCTCAAAGCGGATCTTGACATCGCCGAACTGACCGTGGCCGCCGGACTGCTTCTTATGACGGCCCTGCACCTCCACCTTCTTGCGGATCTTCTCGCGGTAGGGCACCCGGGGCTCGGAGAGCTCGGCGTCCACGCCGAAGCGGCTCTTCAGCCGGGAGAGAATCACGTCCATCTGCATGTCGCCGGTGCCGGAGACCACCATCTGGCGGGTTTCGGCGTTGTTGACCCAGTTGAAGGTCAGATCCTCCTCGTTCAGGCGGATGAGGCCGGCGGCGATCTTGTCCTCCTGGCCCTTGGTCTTGGGGGTGATAGCCACGGAGTAGCAGGGCTCGGGGAAGGGGATGGGTTCCAGCTTGACCACCTTGCGGGGATCAGAGAGGGTGTCGCCGGTCTTGACCTTCTCCATCTTGCCGATGGCGCCGATGTCGCCGCACTCCAGCTCCTTGACCTCCTCGGCCTTCTTGCCCTTCATCACGTACAGGCGGCCCAGCTTCTCCGTGGCGCCGGTGCGGGAATTGACCAGCTGCATGTCGGGCTTGAGGTTACCGGAGATGACCTTCACGAAGGAGTACTTGCCGTACTGGTCGGAGACGGTCTTCCACACCAGGGCGGCGGGCAGGGCGCCGGGGAAGGGCACGAACTCGTCCACCTCGCCGTCGGCGTTCTCGCCCATGAGGGGGCGGCCCTCCAGGGGGGAGGGCAGCAGCTCCACGATGATGTCCAGCAGCATGCGGGTGCCCAGGCCGGAGACGGCGGAGCCGCACACAACGGGGAAGAGGGACAGGTCTTTCACGCCCTGGCGCAGACCCTGGATCATCTCGGCGTAGGTGAAGTCCTCACCGGAAAAGTACTTGTCCATCAGCTCCTCGCTGGTCTCAGCCACCGACTCCTTGAGGGCATCGTACAGCTCGTCCAGCACGGGCTTCTTGTCGTCAGGGACGTCGATCTCGATGCGCTCGCCCTTGGGGCCGGCCTCAAAGGCGCGCTTGTGGAGCACGTCGATAAAGCCAATGACCTTCTTGTCCGCGTCCCAGATGGGGGCGGCCACGGGGGCGATATTCTTGCCGAAGCGCTCCCGCAGGGTGTCGAAGGCGGCGTTGTAGTCGGAGTTCTCCTCGTCGGTCTTGGAGATGTAGAGCAGCCGGGGCAGCCTGCGCTGCTCGCACAGCTTCCACGCCTTCTCCGCGCCGACGCTCATGCCCGCCTTGGCGGAGCAGACGATGATGGCCGCGTCGGCCACCTGGAGGGCCTCGATCACCTCGCCGGAAAAGTCAAAGTAGCCCGGCGTGTCCAGCACGTTGATCTTACAGCCGTTGTACTCCACGGGAGCCACCGCGGTGGAGATGGAAATCTGACGGCGGGTTTCCTCGGGGTCGTAATCGCAAACGGTATTCCCGTCGGCGGGATTGCCCAGCCGCACGGTGCCACCGGTCAAATACAGCATGCTCTCGGCCAGGGAGGTCTTACCATTTCCACCGTGGCCCAGCAGACAGACGTTGCGGATGTTTTGTACGGAATAGCTCATACTTGTTTCCTCTCCTTACATTTGGAATCGTCTGGGCAGGGCTCCCGAGGGGGACGGAGGACTGCCTGTTGTTCATTATACATTAAATCAACCGGAGATACAACTGAAATTTTAGAAAAATCGCGCAAAATACCCCGCCGCAGTCCGCAGTGGGGAAATTTGCACGCGGGAGAGGGGAAGGGAATGTCCGCCGGGGGACAAGCTTGGGGCCGGAGCCGAGCGGGGAGACAGACTCAATGTGCCGCAGCCGAATAAAAACACGCGGCCGGTAACACCGGCCGCGTGTGCAGGTCAGGAGGGTTCCGCAGCGATGGGACTCCCGTCCAGAGGGACGGAGTAAAGAGCCCCGTCCTCCGTCTGGAAGCGGTAGGCCGTCCCATCCTCCGACCGGCCAAGGGAGGTTAGAGGCGCGTCGGGCTGGCCCAGCCACTCCAGCAGCGCCTGGCGTGCGCCCTCCTCGGTCAGGGCGGAGGAGGGGGGCTGGGTGTCCTGCGGGGCGTCCTCGGGCATCAGGGACATGACGGAGGGCCCCGCGGACGGGGTAGGCTGGAGCTCGGAGACAGGCGGCGCGGAGACAGACGGCTCCTGAGCAGATGCCGGTATCTGGCCGCCCTCCGGTCCATCGGCGGGTCGCGTCACGTCCCGGTTCTGGGGCCTCTCACCGGCGGAGCTGTCCTTCCGGTTGGCGCCGTCGGCGCTGCCGCTGGCGGCCTCGGCGGGCTCCCAGGCACGTATCCGCCAGTTCGAGGCGAATGATGGCGCACCGGATGAGCCGGGGCGGTTTGTCCGGCGCTCCCGCCGGAGGCCGCTCCGGTCAACCCGGCAAGATTGGCTCTGGGTACGCTCCCGGAGCTGCCCGGAGGGCTCCAGAGGTGCACGGCCTGCCCGCCCACCAGTACAAGCACCAGCACCGCGGCCAGAGAGGCCCAGGAGCGCCAGCGCCACTGGCGCTTTCTGGTGTGGAAGGGGGTGCATTTGGAGGCGTGGACCGCCTTCATGATATCGTCCTTCAGCCCGGCGGGGGGCTCCTCCGCCAGAGTGGGCAGAAGCTGGTGCAGGGTGGAGAGATCGGCCCGAAGCGCCCGGCACGCCGGGCACTGGGCCAGGTGCTCGTCCAGCGCCCCGGCCTCCTCCGCCGTCAGCGCCCCGTCGAGCTGTGCGCTGATGAGCTCCAGCGCCTGTTCACAGGTCAGCATGCCGCCGCCTCCTTTCCGTCCCGTGGATCTGGTTTATGCTTTGGACGAGGGGGAGCCGAAAAAGTTCCCCTGATCCAACAAATATTTGCGCAGGGCCAGCCGGGCCCGGGCGATGCGGGACTTGACGGTGCCCTCCTCCACCCCCAGCAGGGCGGCAATCTCCCCATAGGAGAGGCCCTCCAGCTCCCGGAGAATCAGCACCTGCCGGTGCTCCTCCGACAGGGCCCGCAGGCCCGACCGCAGGGTGTCCCGCAGCTCCTGCTGCTCCGCCTGGCGGTGGGGACTGTACCGCTCGTCGGGCAGCTCGGCCTGCCGGGCACCCTCCTCGTCGTCCAGGGAGACCGTCATGGACAGGGTGCTCCGCCGCTTCTCCCGCCGCAGAAAGTCGATGCACACGTTGCTGGTCAGCCGGTAGAGCCAGGTGGAGAAGGAGCTCTCCCCCTGGAATTTCCCCAGGCCCTTCCAGGCGTTGAGAAAGGCCTCCTGGCACAGCTCCGCCGCGTCGTCGGGATTGCCCGTCATACGCAGGGCCAGATGGTAGATGCGCCCCTGATTCTGTTCCACCAGGGCGGCGAAGGCCCCCTCGTCCCCCTGCCGGGCCCGCTGTACCAGCGCCTGTTCCTCGGTCATGCCTTTCTCACCTCCTCGTCGGCGCGTTTGCCGGCGGTCAGTCCCTCAGATCCCGCTGTATGCCTGCGGTGATGCGGTCAATGTCCTCCAGAGTGGAGATTTTGCTGATCTGTTCCTTATAATACCCCGCGTAGGGAACCCCCTTGAGGTACCAGGCGTAGTGCTTCCGGGCCTCCAGGCAGGCGATGTGCTCTCCCTTCTGAGCGGCGGAGAGGCGGAACTGCCGCACCGCCGTCTCGCACCGCCGGGCCAGCGGCGGCAGGGGCGGGACAGGCCGCCCCTCCAGGGCGGCCTGGGCACGCGCAAAGAGCCAGGGATTGCCGAAGCAGCCCCGGCCGAGCATGGCCATGTCGGCCCCGGTGTATTTGAGAATGTGAACCGCGTCCTCCGGCTCAAAGACATCGCCGTTGGCGATGACGGGGATGGACACGGCCTCCTTTACCGCCCGGATATAGTCCCAGTTGGCCCGGCCGGAGTACATCTGCACCTTGGTGCGGCCGTGGACCGCCACGGCGGCCACACCGGCGGCCTCCATGGCCTGGGCGAACTCCACGCAGTTGATGGAGCCCTTGTCCCAGCCCAGCCGGAATTTGACGGTGACGGGCCGTCCGCCCGCCCCCCGGATGACCGCCTCGGCCACCTTCACCGCCAGCTCGGGGTTCCTCATCAGGCCGGAGCCATCCCCGGAGTTGGCCACCTTGGGCACCGGACAGCCCATATTGATATCCAGAATGTCCGCCCCCGACTTCTCCGCGGCGATGCCCGCCGCCTGCTCCATGCAGTAGGGGTCGCTGCCGAAGAGCTGCACCGCCGCCGGGTGCTCCCCCTCGCCCAGCTCCAGCAGGGGAAGGGATTTTTTGTCCTGATAGCACAGGGCCTTGGCGCTGACCATCTCCGTCACGGTGTACCCCGCCCCCAGCTCCCGGCACACCGTCCGGAAGCCCAGGTCGGTCACTCCGGCCATGGGTGCCAAAGCCAGCTTTGAATTTATGGTGATTTTGCCTATTTTCACAGTGTCCCCCAATGTGTTATAAATAGTAAATGTATCATACCACAAAGGCGGGGGTTCGGCAAGGCATGGATTCCCGGCCTCCGGGTGATACTATGAATTGCGATTTGATCAAAAAGGAGACTATAACCATGGATAAGTATGTCTGCGATATCTGCGGCTACGTGTACGACCCCGCTGAGGGCGATCCCGACAACGGCGTGGCCCCCGGCACCGCCTGGGAGAGCGTGCCTGAGAGCTGGGTATGTCCTCTCTGCGGCGTCGGCAAGGAGCACTTCTCCAAGCAGTAAGACAGCGCAAAAAAACGCCTGTACCATGTCGGTACAGGCGTTTTTTTGCGGAAAAGCAGGCTTACTGCTCGTAGCGTGTCCAGTCCTCCACAGGCTGGAGGCCGGTCCAGGTTTCGTGGACAGTGTCGGCCTTGCGCTCGTAGTCGTGGCTGTTGGTGGCCTCCTGGACCGCCAGATAGTACCAGGCCCCCGGCGGGTTGTCGGGCCAGGTGATCATGCCGTCCAGCAGATCGTCCGCGGTCTCGGGCAGGCGGCCCAGCACCCGGTTCACCAGTGTCATCGCCTCGGCCCGGCTGATGCTCCGGTCAGGGGCGAAGCTGCCGTCCGGCTGGCCTTCCACCCAGCCCTTCACCGCCGCCTAGTTGATGTACTCCGCCGCCCAGTGGCCGCCGATGTCGGTGAAGCGGTCCGCGCCGTCATAGGGCGCACTGTCAAAGCGGGCCGCGATGGCCGCGAACTCGCCCCGGGTGATGGGTGCGTCGGGGTCAAAGACCGCGGGGGCGCGGCCCTCCACGATGCCCATGGCCTCCATGGTGGCCACGGCGGTGGCGTACCACGCGTCGGGGGCCACGTCGTGGAAGGGGCTGGTCTCGGTCAGGTATTCCGCCCGGGCCTCGTCGGTGAGCAGGCGGAAGAAGATGGTGGCCACCTCGGCCCGTGTGATGGTGGCCTCGGGGTGAACCAGGCCGTCGTCCCGGCCGATGATGTAGGCGAAATGGTCGTCGCCGTTGAGCCGGTCGGGCACGCCGGTCTTTTCCCAGCCGGCGTACACGGTCTTGTTGGAGGTCATGCGGATGTCGTCGATGGGCTCGGTCAGGGCCTTGTCGGCGTACCAGCCGGTGAAGGTGTAGCCCTCCCGGACGGGCTGCTTGTCCAGCTCTACCAGGGTGTTGCGGCGGTACCGCTCACTGTCGTACTTCGTGCCGCCGTTGCTCTCATAGCGCAGGGTGTAGTAGGTGGTGCCGCCGTGATCCCCGCCGCCGGTGTCCTTTTTTGCCCAGGACAGCACAAAGGGAGAGAAGCCGTAACGGTCCTGATCCACAATGAGCTGGATGCCGTGCTCGGTCAGCACGACCTTCTCCACCTGCAGGGAGAGCGTTTTGTTGCTGGCGGCCCCGCCCTTTTCATTGTTGATGTTTGCGGCCGCCTGATTCACCATCGCCTGCACCTCGCCGTTGGTTGTGTACTCGCGGTGCAGGCCGGTGAAGTGGAACACGTCGAAGTCATAGCTGCCCGCCGTCTCATAGATGATCCCGTCGGGGTAGGGCCAGTAGATGACGAGCTGCCGGTCAGCCTTGACCCAGACGTTGCCGTCTCCGGCGTCCACCAGGTCGAAGTATTTGCTCTCATACTGGCGGCCGTTGGGGTTGTCCAGACCAAGCGCGTCGGCGTTGTCGATGACGGCCTTTTCCAGCATGGTCTGGCCCACCTCGGATTCCGCGCCGCCGTCCAGCTCGTAGCTGCTGAGCACGTCGTCGAACAGGATGCTTGGCTGCTCATCGCCCACCATCGCCCAGTTCTCGTGGCCGTTGACGGTGTACTTCGTGCCCGCGGGCGCAACTACGCCCGCGTTGGAGCCGCCGTCCGTGGCGGTCTCCGCTGCGGCTGTGTCACCGGCGGCCGCCTCCACGGTGCTGTGCGCACTGTGAACCGCGTCGAAGGTGTAGGGCTCACCCCCGGTGGCGTCGTTGGTCACCGAGCGGACGGTCAGCGTGCCAACGCCGTACCGCAGGGCGTATTTCTGGCCGTTCACCTCGGCATACAGGCCGGTGTTGCCCGCACCGCTGGCGTCAGATGTGCTGATGGCGGCATAGAGGTGAGTGAAGTGGTTTCCGGCGATGTTGTCTGTACTGGCGGGAATGGTGCACGCCTCATCCGCAAAGTAGAGGCAGGAGGCATCGGCGGCGGTGGCGGGGTCCGCCGAGACGATATCCCACACCTTTCGGCCGTCCTCGCCGATGGCCTGCTGGCCCCCTTCACCGCCGTAGGGCGCCAGCTTCCAGGACTTTTCCGTACCGTCCGCGCCGGTGCCGTGGAAGGTGATGCCAGCCAGACGCTCCGCCGGGATTTCGCTGCTCTCCACGTAGAAATGGGGGGCGGGGATTCCGCTGTCGGCGTCGGGAAGGTGGGTGCCGTCGACGTCCTCCCAATAGTCGGAGCTGCCGTCGATATACAGGGTCATATCCACCGGCGTAATGGTAACCGGACCGACCTCCTCCAGGGTGATGGAGCCGTAGAAAGAGAATTCATAATTTGCATATGCGTTCCTGATACATGGGCCATCCAGCGCCCACTTGCCGCTGTAGCTCAGTACTGAGCCGGACTCGGGGGCCAGAGCCTGGCCGTCCCCGCAGAAATATGCGTCGGTCTGTTCCCAGAGGTCAGTTCCCTCCATGTAGTCGCCGACGCCCCGCTCATGGCAGGACGTGTGGCCGGAGGAGGATGTGCTCAGGTTGGCCATATCGTCGCCGAAGGCGAAGGCAAACATGGACTGATACCAGCCGTCATAACCGGCAGTCTGAAGCCCGGACTCCGGCCACTTTAGCTGGAAGGTGTCTCCCGGCCCCTTTCCGGAGGGGAAGTAGGCCCAGCGCATCACTTCAGGGTGTGCCTCCTCTAACTCAGTAAATTGTTCAGCGGTGCAGGAGAATTTCATGGCATTGCCCTTCTGGATATCCTCAAAGAAGGCGGGGGCGACCGCCATGATCGCGTCAAAAGAGGCGTAATCCGTGCTGTTCTTCTTGTTATACCAGGCCACAAAGTAGTTTGTCAGGCTGTCATAACCCTCTTCCGCCAGGGTGTCGTATAGGGTGACAATCTGCTCAAGCGAAATATTGACCGAGCTGGTGTTAAACAGGTCTTTGAGCATCTGGTTGGAAACCATGCTGCTGGTAAAACGGAAGGGGATCCACTGTCCGTCATAGCCCAGCACGGGGAGCAGTTCACTCTGTTCCATGCCGCTTGTATCGGCGGATGCCAGGGTGAAGCTGCCGGGTTTGTAGCGGTAGGAATTCCCGGACTCATTGTGAATTTCAATGTCAAACTGCGCCGCGTCACCAGGATACTGCACGGTATCTGCAAGGGCGTCCGCCAGCTTGCTCAGTTCGAGAACCTGGTCGCCCTCTGCACCCTCCTGGATGGTGTAGACCAGCTTGGCGGGCGCGTCCCCGGTTTCTTCGACAAATTCACAGCTTACCGTGTCGGACTGCGGCGTGTAGTCCACGGTGCAGGTCGGCTCCGGCCAGTCGATTTCGGCGCCGTCCGACTGGGTGGCAGGCTCTGCCGCATATGCGGCGGGTGCTGTTGTCAGCAGCGTGGAAAGGGCGAGCAGCGCTGACAAGACTCGCTTTTTCATAAAAAACGTTCCTCCTTATTCAAAACAGGTGCCTCTATATAAACATCCGAAAATGGATGACCATTTGGAGGGGGAGGGCGAGGAGCTGCGCCTCTTTCGGGCTTTGTTGGGAAACCTCTGCTTTTTCAGCCTGCGGGCAGAAGTGTCAAAACAGGCAGACAAAACAAAAGCTATTGCTAAATTTTTAGCAATAGCGCTTGTTTTTGCCCTTCATTTGTGGTATATTATGTAAAAATATGAGGACAGACGTTTGTTTGAAAAGGTAGAGGTTTTCAAACAAAGAGCACCTGCCGGACTGCAAAAAACAGCCCCCGGAACCTTTTGGTTCCGGGGGCTGCTGTTTCATCCGCTCCGGCGGGCGAGCTTGAGGACCAGGGCGGTGCGGTCGTCGGCGGCGCCCACCTGGGCGCCGCTGTCGTCAATGAGGGTCTGGGCCAGTTCCTGGGGGCTGCCGCCGTCAAAGGCGGCCAGCCGGTCACGCACCCACTGGTCGGATGCGCTGCCGGCCACGCCGTCGGTGACCAGAAGGACACAGTCTCCGGCCTCCAACTGGAGGCGGGTCACGTCGGGGGAGACCCCCTCTCCGGCGGTGAGGCCGGCGGGGAGGGCCGTGCCGGTGATGCGGCTGACGGAGTAGCCCTTTTTCACATAGGTGGGGGCGGCGCCGTACTTGTACACCCCGGCCTCACCGGTGAACAGATCCACCCGCAGCAGGTCGATGGTGGTGAAGCCGCCGGCGGCCTCGTCGTTGCGCAGGGCCAGGGCGGAGTTGAGGGTGCGCAGGGCGTTCTCCGGCCGGACGCCCGCCCGGAGAAACTGCTCCAGCAGGCGGACGGCCAGGGCGCTCTCCTGCTCGGCCAGGGAGCCGGAGCCCATGCCGTCGCACAGGAGCACATAGAGGGAGCCGTCGTCGTGCTTGAACCAGGCCCCTGTGTCGCCGGATACGGTCTGGCCGTCCTTCTTTTTGGCGGCCACCCCGGCCACGGCCATCAACGGCTCGCTCTGTACCAGCACCAGCCGGTCCCGGCGGCCCTCCTCCACGGCCCGGAGGGGGAAGTTCACCAGCTTGGAAAGCTTGGCTGTCCCCTCCTCGGTGCGGAGGGGGGCCAGCCCCGCCCCCTCCAGCTCCAGGCGGAGGTGCCCGGCCTGGTCGTAATAGGCGGCCAGGCGGCAATCAATGCCCTGGGCGGTCAGGTATTGCCGCAGGCGCTTTTCCCGCACCGGGTCGGGTACCAGCTCCGCCCCCAGCTCGGCCGCCGCCGTGTTCAGCACCCCGGCCAGCTCGGCATATTGGCGGCACACCGCCGAGCGGTTCTCGCTGAGGCGGCTCTGGAACTGCCGCCGGCACAGCAGGGCGGCCAGCTCCTCGTTGGCGGCAGAGAGAAACTCCGGGAACTTCATGCAGCGGTTGGAGAAGTAGGCGGGGAAGTCTCCACTCTCCCCCCGGCCCCGCTCCAGCATGGCGGGGAGGGCGTCGTTGAGGGCGTTGAAGGTGGAGACGTAGTCCCGCTGCCAGCAGGCGGTTTGCAGAGGGCAGCGCTTGCAGATCCGCCCGGCCGCCCGATCGAAGACGGATGCGGCGTCGTTGTCATTGGGGGCGGCGGGGTGGAAGGCCGACCGCATGGACTCGTACAGGCTCTTGAAGGCGGCTGCCGTGGCCTCCATCCGGGCGCGGACATAGGCGCGGGCCCGCTCCTGGGTGTCGTGCCGGGGCTCCCGGGCCACCAGCGCCCCCACCTGGCGCAGGGCGCGCTCGGGGAGGACCAGAAAGACCACCGAGGCGATAAAGACCTCGTAGAGCAGGGAGAGGTGAAGGCCCTCCGACCAGGTCCACAGCACCGCCAGGGCATTGGAGAGCACGTAGGCCAGGGCGGCGGCCAGACGGCCCTGCCGGTGGAACACCCCGCACATCACCCCGGAGAGGGCGAAGGCCATGGAGTAGAAGGGCATACCTCCCGCCGCCAGATCCATCCCAAGGCCGCAGGCCACCCCCACCGTGGCCCCCACGCCGATGCCGCCCTTGTAGGCGGTGGCCATCACCGCCGCCGCGGCGGCGCAGCGGCCCACCGACAGGTCGCCCAGCAGGGTGATCTTGGACAGGGTGAGCAGCAGGGTGCCCGCCAGAATGAGCAGGCTCACCGTCTGCCGGGGGGTGAGGCCCTCCTCCTCCCGCTTTTCCGTCCAGGGGGTGAAGGCGATGCGGTAGAAGTAGGCCGACGCCCCGCACAGGAGCAGCTCGGTGCCGAAGAAGATCAGGCCCTCTGGCGACCAGCCCCGGTCAGATAAGTACACAAAGCCCGTGATGCCGTCCATCCCCGCCGCCGCCAGGGGCATGAACCAGCTCTTGCGGTAAGCCTTCACGTCGAAGAAGGCAAAGGCCAGGGAGAAGGCCAGGATGCAGCCGGCCACGTACCGCAGCCCCTCGGCGAAGCCCTGGAAGGAGAGATAGCCGAAGCAGGCCCCCAGCAGGGCGCAGAAGCCGTCCAGCCCCGAGCCGGAGGCCGCCACCAGCCCCAGCCCGAAGGGGGCGTATCCGCCGAAAATCTCCGCCCCGGAGAGCATGGCCCCCAGCAGGAAGCGGATGACGCACTCGGCCGCCCGCACCAGGGCGGGGGCGCGCAGAATGACCTTGCCGGTCTCCCGGGCCTCCTCCCGGACACGGGCCGCCTTTGTCTTGAGTTTCTCTTTTGTCGCCATGGTTCCGTCTCCTTTTCCAAATCAGGCTTGTCCGCCCTCGTTGAGTGACAGTATAACCCAGTATTTGGAAAAATATGGTCGGAACGCGGCGCGCCGGGAAAAAGGAGGGGAAGGGATGAAACCGCAGGGGCGGTTTCTCAGCGTGTCAAAAAAGTGGCCTCGGCCACTTTTTTGAGAGGGATGCGCGCAAGATGGACCTCGATTCCTGAGGGAAAAGTCGGCCCATCTTGCGTGAGAGGTGTCACTTCCGAGGCGCATGTCCCCGGAAATGACGGATTTTCATTTGATTCCTGCGGCTGCGGCCGCAGGAACTCTGCGAGGCTTTCCTTTGCGGGAGGTCTTTGACAGGCCAGAGGCCCGGAACCATACAGTTCCGGGCCTCGTCTCGTCGCTGTACTGTCTCAGTTCAGGAAGTCCTTCAGCTTCTTGCTGCGGCTGGGGTGACGGAGCTTCCGCAGGGCCTTGGCCTCAATCTGGCGGATGCGCTCCCTGGTGACATGGAACTGCTTTCCCACTTCCTCCAGGGTCCTGGGACGTCCGTCATCCAGGCCGAACCGCAGGCGCAGCACCTTCTGTTCCCGCTCTGTCAAGGTATCAAGAACCTCTAACAGCTGCTCATGAAGCAGCACTGAGGTTGCCGCATCTGCCGGAACGGTCACATGGTTGTCCTGGATAAAGTCTCCTAAATGGCTGTCCTCTTCCTCGCCTATCGGCGTCTCCAAAGAAACAGGTTCCTGAGCA